>WNGB01012715.1_pt1 | contig 29318 bp, 24 predicted proteins | sample 5400681 | NCBI WGS metagenome assembly WNGB01 (sample SAMN13153367, study PRJNA577476) | soil metagenome | isolation source: 115 cm soil or saprolite under grassland replicate 2 | place: USA:California | collected 2016-06-15
CGGGCGTGCCGCCTGGCGAGCGGCTCACGCTGCGGTTCGCCGACGACCAGCTCACCGCGGTCTCCGACGGCACGTAGCGCACCCGGGGCCCGCACATCAGGGCCCGGCGGCCCATGCGCGCCAAATCTCTCCCCGCCTACTACCTGCCACGGCGTTTCTTCCCCCATTGAACGGGCGAACATTGCTGTGGCGTTCACCTCCCAGCAGATGCGCCAGCTGGTCCGTGCGGTCGGCCCGCACCGCGACCTGGTCCTGGTCAACACGTACGAGGCGCGGCCCTGGGAGGCGGGCGTGAACCGCGTCATCGCCGCCGCGGCCCGCCGGTACGCCGCGGTGGTCACGGCCAACTGGTTCGCGGCCATCGAGCACCGGACGGGCCTGCTCTGGCCGGACGAGGTGCACCCGCGCCGGGTGAGCCCGAGGGAGCCGGGCCGCTGGGAGGGAGCCGGGCGGGTGGTTTCGTTGCGGAGAATTTTAAAACGGTGTGTCCGGATCGGCGGGCTCCGGTGCGCGCGCCGCCATCGCGGCGGCGAGGCGGGCGCGGGCGCCCTCCAGCCACTGCTCGCAGATGGCCGCCAGCCGCTCGCCGCGTTCCCACAGGTCCAGTGACTGCTCCAGGGACAGGCCGCCACCCTCCAGGCGGCGGACCACCTCGGTGAGCTGGTCACGGGCCTGCTCATAGCTGAGCGTGGCCGGCGGGCCGTCGTCCCCGGCCGGCTGCGCTCCGCCGTTCCCCGTCGGCTCTGCCTCCGCGCTCACAGGCTCAACGTAGCCGGCTGGTCACGCCCGGAACCCCGGGACCGACTCCCGACAGCACATCGAGTACCCCGTCGGCCAGCCGCCGGGCGTGGGCAGCGTCGTCGTCCAGGGACACCTCGGCCACGGCGAGCATGAGGGCCCCGGTCATCACGACCGCCACCGCCTCGTCCACCTGCTCGGCGCTGCGGGCGAAGAAGTCGGCGTTCCGGCTGGCCCACTCGCGCAGCCGCTGGCGCATGACCAGGTCGAACCCGGGCGGGGCGTCCCCCGAGACGAACAGCCGGGACAGCTCGCGGTCCGCCAGGCAGCCGTCGAGGTAGGCCCGGGCCGCCGCCAGGAACAACTGCCGCGGCTCGTGCACGTGGTCCCCGCGCGCGCCCCGGGCCGCCTGGCGGGCCCGCCAGGCCTGGCCCTGGTGGAACTCCTCGAACAGCGTGACGTACAGGTCGGCCTTGCCGGTGAAGTGGTGGTAGAGGCTGCCGACGCTGGCACCGGCCCGGGCGACTATCTCGGTGACCCCGGCCTGCGCGTATCCCGCCGAGATGAACACCTCGCGGGCGGCGGCCAGCAAGGCGGCCCTGGTGGCCGCGCCGCGATCGGCGGACCGCACGGTAGGCTGCGGAGCATCTGTTGTCATTCGCCTGTCACCGCCTGCGCAGTGCTCCCCACGGTTGGGCTCCCCACGTCTGGCGCCAGGGTGTGCCGCCCTAGGCGACAAGGCTACGCCCGCCACCAGATACCGGGCATGACGGCATGGCCCCGCCGGGGAGCAGGGTCCATTCTGGGTACATGTCCCCATCGCGGGGCACAGCCCATCCGGGCAGCACAGCCCATCCGGGCACCACGGCCCATCCGGCAGCACAGCCCATCGGGGCAGCACGGCCACACAGGGAAGGCGGTCTCTGCGATGACCGAGAACGAGACGGCGACTCAGGGAAACGCCGACGCGGCCGACCTGATCGCCCAGGCCGAGCGGCACGCGCCGGACCGGAACCTGGCCCTGGAACTGGCCCGGGTCACCGAGGCAGGGGCGATGGCGGCGGCCCGCTGGGTGGGCCGCGGCGACAAGAACGGCGCCGACGGCGCGGCCGTGCACGCGATGCGGGCCCTGATCAGCACGGTGTCCATGAGCGGCGTGGTGGTCATCGGCGAGGGCGAGAAGGACCGCGCGCCCATGCTCTACAACGGCGAGCAGGTCGGTGACGGCACCGGCCCCGCGTGTGACGTGGCCGTGGACCCGATCGACGGCACCCGGCTGACCGCCAACGGCATGCCGAACGCGATCTCGGTGCTGGCGGTCAGCGCGCGCGGCTCCATGTACGACCCCTCCGCCGTGTTCTACATGTCCAAGCTGGTCACCGGCCCGGCCGCGGCGGACATGGTCGACATCGAGGCCCCGGCCGCCCACAACGTCGCCGCCGTGGCCCGGGCCAAGGGCGGCTCCTCCTCGGACGTCACCGTGGTCATCCTGGACCGGCCACGGCACGAGCGGCTCATCGCCGAGGTCCGCGAGGCCGGGGCCCGGATCAAGCTGATCACCGACGGCGACGTCGCGGGCGCGATCATGGCGGCGCGCGATGGCACCGGCGTCGACCTGCTGCTCGGGGTGGGCGGCACGCCCGAAGGCATCATCACCGCCTGCGCCATCAAGTGCCTCGGCGGCGTCATCCAGGCCCGGCTCGCGCCGCGCGACGAGGCCGAGCGGGACAAGGCCCTCGCGGCCGGCCACGACCTCAGCCATGTGCTGACCACCGACGACCTGGTCACCTCGGAGGACGCGTTCTTCGCGGCCACCGGCATCACCGACGGCGAGCTGATGGCCGGCGTCCGGTACCGGGCCGGCGGCGCCGCCACCCACTCGCTCGTCATGCGGGCCCGCTCCGGCACCATCCGCAACATCCACAGCGAGCACCAGCTCTGGAAGCTCCGGGCGTACAGCTCAATTAACTTCGATATCCCCACCTGATCGGTCAACTCCGGCCGCCCAGCCTCATCGATCCACGCCGGCGGCCAGAACCGGTACCGTGCTGACGCGTACGGCCGGGCATCAGCGCCCGGAGTCAGCGCCGGCGGTCAGCGCCGGCGGTCAGCGCCGGCGGTCAGCGCCGGCGGTCAGCGCGGGCGGCGGGTGAACAGGCCGGCCCGGCGCGGCCGGGGCGTGCGGACGTGGATGCGGCCCAGCACGGTCAGCGTGTGCAACTCGATGACCGGGGTCCCGGGCGGCACGGGCGGTTCCGGGCGCGGATCGGGCCGGGCCCCCGGCAGCGCCGCGGACAGGTTGCGGGTGATGACCGTGATCCTCGCCGGGACCAGCAGATTGACCTGGCCGCCCATCGCGGTGGCGTACATCACGGTGCGCTGCCCCTGCAGCAGCGCCTCCCTCAGGTCCAGCACGACCTGCCCGCCGATGGCGGTCACCACCAGCCGGTCCGGGACAACCCACCGGCCGTCACGCCGCTCCGTCGCGAAGAAGGCCGTGACCGCGCGGGAGGCGTCCAGCCGCAGCGGCTGCGCCCCGGGCAGCGCCAGGTCATCGGTCAGCCCGGCCAGGTCGCCGAGCGTCCGCGCGGTGTAGGCCCGCTGCACCCGGTGCGCGTGCTCCTCGAGCGTGATCCGCCCGTCCCCGGCCGCCTCGGCGAGCACGGTTATCACGCGCTCCCGGTCAGCGTCCGAGGCGCGCAGGTCACGCGGGCTCTGCCGGGGATTCACACCCCCGACGATAGCCGCCTTGACGCCCGGACGGCACGATCCCTACCCTGACCGCACGAGCCCGGCCCTGCCCCCCGGGTCAGCCCGGATCGCCCGGGCCGGCCGCGGGCCAGCACCACCGGCGGCTCGAGAGCCTGGGAGCGGCGCATGAAGCTGGACGTCACGGATCCGCGGCAGGCCGGTGACCGCCGGGGCCGGATGGCGACCAGCGGCGCGTTCTTCGTCCAGGGCCTGTGTTTCGCGGTCGTGGTCACCCGGGTCTCCGTCCTGCAGAGCAAGTTCCACCTGTCCAACGGGCAGCTCACCCTGGTGCTGCTCATCGTCCCGGTCATCGCCGGGGTGGGCAGCGTGCTCTCCGGCCCGCTGGCGGCCCGGCTGGGCAGCGGCACGGTGCTGCGTGTCGTCCAGCCGCTGGTCTGCCTGAGCCTGCCGGCCATCGGGTTCGCCAGTACCCGGCCCGAGCTGTACGTCACGGTGGGCCTGTTCGGGCTGTTCCTCGGCGCGGTGGACGCGACCATGAACATGCAGGGCGCGATCACCGAGAAGCGCTACGGCTACAGCGTCATCAACGCGTTCTACGGCTTCTGGAGCGCGGCGGGGATCCTGGGCGGGCTGTGGAACGCGGCCGCCGGCAAGCTCGGCCTGTCCCTGGGCGTGGCGTTCACGGTCGCCGGGCTGGCCGGGCTGGCGGCCGCGCTGGCCGCCGGGCCGCGCCTGTTCGGCAAGGCGGCCGACGTCGCGCCGCCGTCCGAGGCCGCGGCGAAGAAGGCGGGCATCCAGATCCCGTGGCGGCCGATCATCTTCATCGGCGTGGCCATGTGCTGCATGTACATCGGTGACGCGGCCGTGTCCAACTACAGCTCGGTTTACATGTCGAAGGTCCAGCACGGCAGCAAGGCGGTGCTGCCTGGCGCCGTCCCCCTACCTGGCCATCGTCGCGTTCGCGGTGACCGGTCTCGGGTTCTGCGTGGTGCCGCCGATGTGCTTCTCGGCCACCTCGAAGCTCGATCCCACCGGGTCGGGTATCGCCATCTCCCGGGTCAACGTGTTCAACTACGCCGGGTTCGTGCTCGGTGCCGCGCTGGTCGGCGGGATCGCCGGCGGGGTCGGCGGCCCCGCGGGCTGGCGCGCCGCGTACGCGGCGCCGCTCGTGCTGACCCTGGTCATCATCGCGCTGGCCGCCGGGTTCGAGCCGGGCCGGGCCCGCGGGACCCGGGGCGAGGTTACGGCCACCGCGGAGGCCGGCTCCCCCGCCTCAGGCTGACCCGCCGGCCTTCCTCCCGGGCCGCTATGAATTGGCCGGGATGCCTGTTAGTTTGCCCCTAGCAACTATCAGCGCGAGGGGGCGAGCCCCGTGGGCGAGTCTGCGAACGGCCGCATACCTGGGGGATCCGGCGCCGCGGCGGGGGCGGACGGGGCCGGCGGCGGGGCGGACGGGACCGGCGGCGGGGCGGACGGGACCGGGGCGAGTACACCGCACGGCTCCCGTTACAAATGGCTGGCGCTGTCCAACACCACGCTCGGCATGCTGTCCGCGACGACCAACGCGTCCATCGTCATCATCTCGCTGCCCGCGATCTTCCGCGGCATCCACCTCAACCCGCTGACCCCCGGCAACGTCAGCTACCTGCTCTGGATGCTGATGGGGTACCTGGTGGTGTCCGCGGTCCTGGTGGTGACGCTGGGCCGGCTCGGCGACATCTACGGCCGGGTCCGCATGTACAACCTGGGCTTCACCGTGTTCGCGCTCGGCGCGCTGGCCCTGCCGTTCGACCCGATGTCCGGGGCGGGCGGGGCGTTGTGGCTGATCGGCTGGCGGGTGATCCAGGCGACCGGCGGGGCGATGCTGATGGCCAACTCCCCCGCCATCCTGACCGACGCGTTCCCCGCCGGCCAGCGCGGCACCGCGATGGGCATCAACCAGGTCGCCGGGATCTCGGGCACGTTCATCGGGCTGATCCTGGGCGGCATCCTCGCCGCGGTGGACTGGCGGCTGGTGTTCATCGTGTCGGTGCCGATCGGCGTCGGCGGGGCCATCTGGTCCTACCTGAGCCTCCAGGAGGTCGGGATCAGGACCTCCGCGCGCATCGACTGGGCCGGCAACGTGACGTTCGCACTCGGCTTGATCGGGCTGCTCACCGGCATCACGTACGGCATCCAGCCCTATGGCGGGCACGTGATGGGCTGGACGAGCCCGGTCGTGCTGACCGGCCTCATCGGCGGGATCGTGCTGCTGGTGGTGTTCTGCTTCGTCGAGCTGCGGGTGGAATCCCCCATGTTCGACCTGAGGCTGCTGCGGATCCGGGCGTTCGCGGCGGGCAACGCGGCCACGCTGCTCGCCTCCATCGCCCGGGGCGGCCTGCAGTTCATGCTGATCATCTGGCTGCAGGGCATCTGGCTCATCCTGCACGGCTACAACTACAAGGACACGCCGCTCTGGTCCGGCATCTACCTGCTGCCGCTCACGTTCGGGTTCATCGTGGCCGGCCCCATCTCGGGCTGGCTGTCGGACCGGCACGGGGCCCGCTGGTTCGCCTCGGGCGGGCTGCTCGTGTCGGCGGCAGCCTTCGGCGGGCTGCTGCTGATCCCCACCGACTTCCGCTACGTCACGTTCGGGACGCTCATCTTCGTGGCCGGCGTGGGCATGGGCCTGTTCTCCGCCCCCAACGCAGCCGCGATCATGAACAGTGTGCCCGCCCGGCAGCGCGGCGCCGCCTCCGGCATGCTGGCCACGTTCCAGAACTCCGGGTTCGTGCTCTCGATCGGCATCTTCTTCTCGCTGATGATCATCGGTCTCTCCAGCACGCTGCCGACCACGCTGACCCGGGGCCTGACGTCGCAGGGAGTGCCGGCCGCGCCGGCCCACGAGATCGGCCAGACCCCACCGGTGGCGAGCCTGTTCGCCACGTTCCTGGGCTACAACCCGGTGCGGCAGCTGCTCGCCCCGACCGGCGTCCTCGCCCACCTGCCCGCCCACAGCGTGGCCACGCTGACCGGCAAGCAGTTCTTCCCGGACCTGATCTCCGGGCCGTTCCACCACGGGCTGGTCATCGTGTTCAGCATGGCCATCGTCGTGCTGATCATCGCGGCGGGCGCCTCCCTGCTGCGCGGCGGCCGCTACGTCCACGACGAGCACGCCACGGCGGACGGCGGCGCGGCGGCGGGTAACGCCGTCCCGCAGGAGCCCGGCCCGATCGCGGACACGGCCCTCGGCGCCTCCCCGGAACTCGCGGTGGAGGTGGCTGCCGAGGTCGCCGACGAAGCCGCCCGCGACTCGCGCCGCTGAACCCCGCTCGCCCGGGCGCTTATCCGGTAGCCGTGGCGGGGGTCCGCCTCCTACCGTGGCCAGATGCTGACTCCTCCTGACCGCGGCCCGTCAGTCAGGCGGCCCGCTCAGCGGGCCTTCCGGGGGCTCAGCCACCCGGCCCAGCACTGAGCGCAGCAGGGTCTCGGCCGCGTCGGCCGCCGTCCGGGCGGTGATCGCGTTGGTGTGCGCCCGGTCCAGGCTGCCGAGCGCGATGCAGTCGTAGGCCACCTGGGCGTCATGCACGGCCAGCTCGAGCTGGCGCGACGCCTCGTCCAGGGCGATCGCCTGCTCGTCACTGACCGGGACGCTCGTGGCCTCGTCACCACCGTCTGGAATGCGCACGGCCCTCTCCCTCCTGACCCGGACCCGCTCATCTGCTGGCGAGGCGGGGTACGCGGAAGGCGTGTCCCTCCGAGCCAGTGATCCCGGGGGTTCCGGGGGTCGTCCCCCGGGCTAGCACCGCCGGGATGGCACACCCTTACCCGGGGGGAGGGCCGCCATGCAACCGGACCCGCCGGGACGCACCTGGCCAGGTGGCTGCCTGGCCGGGCGCCGCACCGGCCGCCAGCCGGATCTACGATGAAATCGACACCACACCCTCGACGAGGACGTACTCACGATGCCCGAGTTCGCGTACACCGACCTGCTCCCCCTGGGCCCCGACGCCACCGACTACCGGCTGCTGACCGCGGACGGGACCACCCGGCGCCAGGCCTTCGGCCGGGACTTCCTCGAGGTGGACCCGGAGGTGCTGACGCTGGTCGCCCGCGAGGGCATGCGGGACATAGCCCATCTGCTGCGGCCGGGGCATCTGCGCCAGCTGCGGGCCATCCTGGATGATCCGGAAGCCAGCCGCAACGATCATTTCGTGGCTGCAGACCTGCTGAAGAACGCGTGCATCGCGGCCGGCGGGGTGCTGCCCATGTGCCAGGACACCGGGACCGCGATCGTGATGGGGAAGCGGGGCGGCCAGGTCCTCACCGACGGGCAGGACGAAGAGCACCTCAGCCGCGGCATCTTCGAGGCATACACGCAGCTGAACCTGCGCTACTCGCAGCTGGCCCCGCTGTCCATGTTCGAGGAGCGGAACACCGGCACCAACCTGCCGGCCCAGGTCGAGATCTACGCCACCCCCGGCCAGGAGTACAAGTTCCTGCTCATGGCCAAGGGCGGCGGGTCGGCCAACAAGTCCTTCCTCTACCAGCAGACCAAGACGGTACTGAACCCGGCCGGGCTGCACGCGTTCCTGGAGGAGAAGATCCGCTCGCTGGGGACGGCCGCCTGCCCGCCGTACCATCTGGCCATCGTGGTGGGCGGCACCAGCGCCGAGTACGCGCTGAAGACCGCCAAGTACGCGTCCGCCCGGTACCTGGACACGCTCCCTGACCGCGGGTCACAGCGAGGGCACGGCTTCCGGGACACCGGACTTGAGGCCGAGGTCCTCGAGATCACCCGGAAGACCGGCATCGGGGCGCAGTTCGGCGGCAAGTACTTCTGCCATGACGTGAGGGTGATCCGGCTGCCCCGGCACGGTGCGTCCTGCCCGGTGGCCATCGCGGTGTCGTGCTCCGCCGACCGGCAGGCGCTAGCCAAGATCACCCCGGAGGGCGTGTACCTGGAGCGGCTCGAGACCGACCCGGCCCAGTACCTGCCCGAGGCGACCGAGGATGAGCTCGGCGACGACGTGGTGCGGATCGACCTGAACCGGCCGATGAGCGAGATCCGCGCGGAACTGACCAAGTACCCGGTGGCCACCCGGCTTTCGCTCAGCGGGCCCCTGGTGGTCGCGCGGGACATCGCGCACGCGAAGATCGCCGAGCGGCTGGCCGCGGGCGACCCCATGCCGCGATACCTGGCCGACCATCCCGTGTACTACGCCGGCCCGGCCAAGACCCCCGAGGGGTACGCCTCGGGGTCGTTCGGCCCGACCACCGCCGGGCGGATGGACTCCTACGTCGGCCAGTTCCAGGCGGCCGGCGGCTCGCTGGTCATGCTGGCCAAGGGGAACCGCTCGCCGGCTGTCACCGCGGCCTGCCGCGAGTACGGCGGGTTCTACCTGGGCTCCATCGGCGGGTCCGCGGCCAGGCTGGCCCAGGACTGCATCACCAAGGTCGAGGTCCTCGAGTACCCGGAACTCGGCATGGAAGCGGTCTGGCGCATCGAGGTGCGGGACTTCCCGGCGTTCATCATCGTGGACGACAAGGGGAACGATTTCTACGCCGAGGAGCCGCAGCCGCCGCTGCTCACCATCGGCAGCCGGTAGCGGTCCCCGGCACGCGGGCCGCTCCCCCGGGTGTACAGCCGGGAACCGGCGCGTGACGGCCCGGTGACGGCCAGGGAATCCCGGCGCGACACACGTGCTATTCTCACGCGCTTCACAGGAAACCCGGCGTATCCCGCGTGTATCGTCCCGTGTCATGCACGTTGCGGCCAGCACGGGGCGGATGGTCGCGGGGCGCTACCTCCTGCGCAGCACCATCGGCCGCGGGGCCATGGGGACCGTCTGGCGAGCCCGGGACACGGTCCTGGACCGTGACGTCGCGGTGAAAGAGGTGCGGCTCCGCGGCCCGGTGCCCGCGGGCTCGGTGATGACCGAGGAAACGCGGATCCTCCACGAGCGCACCCTGCGCGAGGCCCGTACCGCGGCGCGGCTCAACCATCCCGCGGTGGTGACCGTCTTCGACGTCGTCGAGGCGGACGGCAGTCCGTGGATCGTGATGGAGCTGGTCGAGGCGCGGTCCCTCGACCAGGTCCTTACCGAGGACGGGCCGCTGCGCCCCCATCAGGCCGCCGACCTGGGCGCCCGGGTGCTCGGCGCGCTGGCCTGCGCTCACGCGGCCGGCATCCTGCATCGTGACGTGAAGCCCAGCAACGTGCTGCTCGGGCCCGACAGCCGGGCCGTGCTGACCGACTTCGGCATCGCCACCCTCGAAGGCGACAGCGGCCTGACCCAGGCCGGGATGGTGATGGGAACCCCCGGCTTCACGGCACCGGAACGGATCCGGGGCGATCCAGCCAGCCCGGCATCTGATCTGTGGTCGCTCGGCGCGACCTTGTACGCCGCGGTGGAGGGACGAGGGCCGTTCGACGACCGGGGTAACTCGATCGCGATCCTGGCGGCCATCGCCAACTCCGAAGCGCCGCGCCCCCGGGCGGCGGGCCCACTGCGTCCCGTGATCGAGGCCCTGCTGAACCGCGATCCGCAGGCCCGCCCGGACGCCGCCGCGGCCGACCGGCTGCTGGCCGCCGCCAGGACCGCCAGCGGGCCGGGTGCCATCAGTTCCACGGACACCGGCAGGCAGGCCAGCGGGCCGGGCGCCCCCACCTCCAGGGACGCCGGCAGGCAGGCCGCCGCGGCAGGAGCCCCGCTGCTGACCGCCCCGCTGGAGCTGGCCATGGCCTGGCCGGAGACCCAGGTCCCGGCCGGTGAGGTGGCCTGGCCCGGGGCTCCCTGGGCAGACGGCCCCTGGCCGGACGGCCCGCCGCGGGACGCCCCGTGGCCCGCCGACCCGGGGCAGGACGGCCCGACGCCCGGCGGGCCCTGGCCGGACGGCACGTGGCCAGGAACCGCGTGGCCTGACAGCCAGCGGGCCGCAGCCCCATGGCCGGGCGGCGCGCCGCCGGGCGGCATCCCACCGCGCGGCGGGTCACGCGCCGGGCGGCATGGTGCCACCGGGCCCGTGGGCCCGCGCGGGCTGGCGGGCGAACTGGCGGCGATGCTCCCGCGCGGCCGCCGCGGGCTGCTGGCCGTGGCCGGCGCGGTGGCCATCGTGGGCGCGGGCATCCTGCTCGGGGTGACCCTGACCCGCGGGAGCGGCGGCACCAGCGCCCCGCCTGGGGCGCCGGGCGGGACGGCCAGCCAGGCCGGGTCAGCGGCTGGTTTCACGATGACGGTCCCGGCCGGGTGGCGGACCACGCCGCGGGAGGGCGGCACCGACTTTGTCAGCCCGGCGGGCGACGTGTCGATCCTGGTCACCCCCACCGCCGCGGGGGGCGCGACGGCCCCCGGCCAGGTGCGCCGGCAGCTGGCCCAGATGCTGCGGCAGGGCCGCTTCCCCGGTTACCAGCCCATCGGCGGGCGGCCTTTCACCTTCCAGGGCGGGAGCGGGGTGGCCTGGCAGTTCACCTGGCAGCCCGCCAGCGGAGGACGGATTGAGGTGCTGGACATCGCGTTCCGGATCGCCACCCCGGCTGGCCGCCAGGCCTACCACGTGCGGGAATCGGCGCCCGAGGCCGCGTGGGCGGCCACCCAGCCCGTGTTCCGGAACGCGCTGAGCACGTTCCGGCCCCAGTCATAGCGCTGGCAGCCTCCCCGCACGGGGCAGGCCGCCAGCGCTGGCCCGGGGGGCGGTGCTGGCCCGGGGGGACGACCCCCCGGAACCCCCCGCGCTCACCGGCTCGGAGAGACACGCCTCCGGCGCGCCCCGCCTCCCCGGTGCTGGCCCGGGGGGACGACCCCCCGGAACCCCCCGCGCTCACCGGCTCGGAGAGACACGCCTCCGGCGCGCCCCGCCTCCCCGGTGAGCCGGGTCAGTAACCCATGTAGGACCCGCCCTGCCGCACCGCCGCGACCCCGGGAATGTTGTTCATGGAGCCGTACCGGCTGATCGCGTACCGGAAGGCCGCGATCATGTTGTCCACCGGGTTCCAGATGTTGTGGTGCCCGGGCAGCGCGTAGGCCTGGAACGTCGGGCCGATCACCTGGGCGATGCCCTCGGAGGGGTGGCCCGCCGCCGCGTTGGAATCCCATCCGTTGTACGCGTGGGGGTTCGCGCCCGACTCGTGCTGCACCACGATGTAGGCCGCGTTCGTGCTGAGCAGCGCACGGGATACCCCGTGCTGCTCCAGGGCGTGCTCGGCGGAGCAGATCCACCAGTGCAGCGTCGAGGACGCGCACGGCCCGGTATGCCTGGCCTTGTGCGCGGGCGCGGCGTGGTGAACCTTCCTCGCGGAACGGTCCAGGTGGGCGCGCTTCCCCGTCCGCGCGCCGGAGGCGTGCTGGCCAGCGGCTTTCCGGCCAGCGGCTTTCCGGCCAGCGGCTTTCCGGCCAGCGGCTTTCCGGCCAGCGGCCTTGGCCGGGTGCCCGGCCGGGGCCCGCTTCGCGGAGTGAGCCGCGGGCGCGGATCTCGCCGGCTGGGCGGCCGCATGGGCAGCAGCCTGGCCGGAAGCCAGGATGGCCCGGCCGCTGGCGGTCACGGCCGAGAGGCCACCCGCCAGGTGCGGGGAGGCATGGCCTCCCGAGCCTGCGGGTGCGCTACCCGCCTGGTCCATGGCGATCCCGGCGATCGGGACGGCGCTGGCGCTGCCGTGCGCGGTCAGGGCCGTTCCGAACGCCACGGGTGCGCCCGGGCCGCCCGGATTGGCGGTAGCGATTCCCACGGCGACCAGCGCAGCCGCCGCGACGGTCGATCCTGCGACCGCAAGGGTGAGACGTGTGGGTTTCCGGTTGAAGTGACGAGACGTGAATGTCCTGGGGATGGACAAGGTTGACCTTCGATCGGGCGCACGGTGTGCGCTCGGCTTTCACCCGGGGGGCACTGCGGATCACAGCAGGGGTGCTGGGGGGCCACAGCGGCGTGCGGACGTGCCGCGGGTCAGGGCGGCGGGTTGCGGGGGGAGCAACCATCAAGCACGCCCGGGTGCTTCCGGCCACCCACGATGCCCAATACCGGCAATTAGTTCTGACCGAAAACCCAAAAACAACGCTATGACCTGGAACACACTGCCCGGTCAGGCGATCGAACTTAAGATCGATTTACTCATCTGAACAGCAAGATTATCGAGACGTCGAGCGGTCTGACCGCGCCCCGTGATCCACGTCACTAAATGACGCTTCGCATATATAGAACTACTTTACGTAGATGATTTTGGCCATCTACACGTGAGGGCTCGGCGGGAACGAAGGGCAGTATTAACGCTAAGTAGTGCCCAGTAAGCACTACGTAAAAGCCTGGGACCCGGGCGGCACCGGGGCGCGGGAAAGCGGAACTAACTCTGAGTTACTCAGTAGTAACCATGCGCTTGCCAGAACGACCAGGCGCTGCAGGGGTCACCATAGCGGGACTGGATATAACCCAGTCCCCACTTGATCTGGGTGGCCGGATTCGTCATCCAGTCCGCGCCCGCGGTGGCCATCTTGCTCCCGGGCAGCGCCTGGGGAATGCCGTAAGCGCCGCTGGCATTCTCGGCGTTGTACCGCCAGCCGCTCTCCCGGGTGTAGATGTTGTTCAGGCAGCTGAAGTACGTGCTGGGGCTCCAGCCGAACGACGAGAGCATGTTGTACGCGATGCGCTGGGCCGTACCTGGGTCAGGCGGCGCTGCAGCGACCGCTGCCGTGGTGCCACCGCCCGCGCCTCCCGAGGTGCCCCCGGCCCCCCGGAGGGGCTGTGCGGCGACCTTGGGGGCGCCGACGAGGTGCATGCTGTGCGACGCGGCGGACAGGACAATCATTTGCTGACGCCGCTGCTCGAGCACGGCCACGGCCTGGCTGCTGGACACGGCCGCGGCGGCGATGGCCGCCCCGGAATCAGGCACATTGCCAGGCCGCACAACCACCAGGTAACCAGCAATGGCGATTCCGGTGACCGCGGTAACCGCGGTAGCGGTGACGGGCAACAAAACGCCATTACGGCGTGCCGCCCGTCGTTTCCCGGGGCTCCGCCTCCGGTGTTCTGACAAGGCTGTCCTTCCGTGGGCCGAACTCCTGGACGAGACACCCTGGAGCAGACCGCTGCGCCTGCGGGCAGCGCATGGTCCAGTTCTTCTGCCAATACCAGCCGCAAAAACTAAGTCACCAAGATGAACGTGCGTGGCGGAAGGCCTTGGACCATCGGCGCTACCTTGCCAGAGGCGAGGGAGGGGTGTGCAACCGCTTCCGCTGAAAAAGTTGTGACGGCTGGGCAACCAGCAATGTGGGGTAGATCACAAACTGACAACACGTACCGTAACAATTACCTGCTGTAAGGGACGGGCAAGCTGTGGTCACCGCCTTCGCCGCCTGCGCGGGTCACGACACGCTGATGTCGTCCCGGAAACGCGGATTCCCTGCCGTTTGCCCGCCCGCCTGATCCGGGCCCGGCCGGGCCCCGGTCCAGGGGCTCCCGGGCCCGCCGGTAGCGGGCCGGCCCGCGTAGGGGCCGCCCCGCCGCGGCGTGACGAGCGGTCGCGCCTGGCCCGCCAGCCGGCTGGCGGCCGGCCAGGAGGGGTTTCGGTCACATGTGCGCCGGGTTCTGGCCGCGCTTGGGCTTGGCCGGGGCCACCGGGTTGGCCGGGGCTGGCGGGCCGGTCATCGAGGCAACCGCCTGCTGGGCAGCGTTGATGGTCGCCGCGGTGGCCGCGCCGTTGGTGCGGTGGCCTCCAAGGCATCTGGAGGCCACCGCACCCGGGGGTACCCGACTATCAGGGTGGGACGGTTACATCCCGGACGGGTCCATCAGGTGGTGGCGGCGGTTACGGCCGATCCGCTGCCGGGTCGGCGGCATGGTGGTGCCGGTCATTCCGGTGCCCGCCGGCGTCGTGGCCGTCGCCTTCTGCTGGGTGACGTTGAACGTCGCGGCGGTCGCCACGCCGTTCCCGTCAAGGGTGACCGTCACCGGATTCGTCAGCCCGAAGTTCTGGCAGTTGAGGTTGGTGAAGGACATGTTCATCCGGTTGGCCAGGAACGTGAGCAGGTTGTTCCCTACCCCCGGGACCGGTGAGGTGCCCGTGGCCAGCAGCGCCTGGTTGGCGTTCAGGAACGCCGTCTGCACGTTGACCATGTTCTTGCAGTAGTTGGCCGGGCTGTCGGTCATGTCGTTGGCCGCGGAGACCGGCGGCTGGCCGACGTTGGAACGGTAGAGATTGGTCTTGGCCGCGCTGAAAGCGTTGTTGACCAATGTCATCTCGTCGTTCTCGGGAACCAGCGCGATCGGCGCGGCCTGGTTCTTGGCCGCGGACAGCTCGTCCAGGGCCTGCGAAGTGCCCGCCGTGCCGGCCTGCGACAGGTCGGGCGCGGTGAACGGCGTGCAGCCCAGCGTCGGGTCCAGGAACGCGTCGAGCAGCGCGTTGTCACTGCCGTTGTTGATGGTCGTGGACCCGGCCAGCGCCGCCTGGTTGGCCGCGTTGAACTGGGCCGTCTGCCCGTTGGCGGTGAGCAGGTACTGCGTGGTCACGTTGTCGCTCTGGTCCTGGTCGATCATGTTGAAGTTCCGGGTCGTGGGACAGGCCACACCTGCTGCCTTCGTGGCCATGCCCGTCGCCGGAACGACCAGGGTCCCGGCCGCCTCGGCCCGCTGCGCGGCCTGGAAGAACTGGGTGCCGTTGCAGAACGACACCTGGCCGAAGATGGACCCGCCCAGCCCGTTCACGCAGCGCCCCTGGAACAGCGCGGTCCGGGTGGCGCCGACCTGGGTCAGGTTGGTGCCGTTGAAGCCGAAGTCGATGGTGACGACGGCACCGGCGGGCAGCGTCGGCACGACCGGCGTGGCCGCAGGCTGGGTGCCCTGGGTGATGACCAGCGGCTCGTACACGGACAGCTTGCCGGTGGCCGGGTCGAGGATCGTCGCCTGGACGAACGCCCCGAGGTTGGCGAAGGTGGCCATGGTGCAGCCGGACGCCTGCGGGGACATCCCGTTCGCGCCGGTCAGCTGGTACGGCGTGGCCAGGCCCTGCGCGGACAGCGGGTTCGCCGGCACGACGATGTCGCAGGACACGTTGGCTGCCGCGGCGGCGGGCGCGGTGGCCGTCGGCGTGGCGGTGGCCGCCGCGGCCCCGGTGGCCGCCGCGGCCCCGGTGGCCGTCGGGCAGATGGTCGGCGTGGCCGACGCCGCCGTCCCCGTGCTGGCCGGGGTGGTGGCCGCGGTGGTCCCCACCGCTGTGCTGGCCGCCGGCCGTGGCGGTGGCCGGGGCGGTCGCGGCCGGCGTGGCCGAGGTCCCACTCGGCGTGGGTGCCACGGTCGCGGCGGTGCTGGCCGGCGCGGCTGCGGCGGCCGCGGTGGTCCCCACCGCTGTGCTGGCCGCCGACGGCGTGGCGCAGGTTCCGGCCACGCTGGCAGCGTTACTAGCGCCGAACACGCTGCCCACGTTCGGAATCAGCAACGCCCCGCCGACCCCGCCCACCACGGCCACGGCCCCGACTATCGCAAGGAGCCGGGTCCGTGACCGCGGCTCAAACTTGCGATCATGGTTAAAGACTCTGCTTCGGTACGACACGACACCGTTCCCTTTTTATCGGGTATCGCTCCCGGGCGATCACAGTAGTCCTGCCGTTGTGTCATGTGACAGAGAATCAGGATTTTTCTTTAGGTATCCGCATCGGAACCTTAACCAGCACCGATCTGGGCAGCGTAGCCCCAGCTCAGACGCGTCTTGACCAAGATCAAGAGGGATCTGTCAAGGCGCAAATCAGTGACCGTAATAACTTTGTAAGAAATGGCGCCGGCAACAGCCTTGGTGCCGGAGGCCAGCAGATAACGCCGGGGTCAAGAATAGCGGAAAGCCAATGCCGATACGGCCGCCCCCGGGGGCACTGCGCGCCGCGGGGACCGCCGACTCCATCGTCCTGTGCTCACTCGCGTACACGTACCGCCCCCCGCCACCGGTTCACGACCCCACTCCCGCCTTGGTGGCGGGAGTACGGCGGGACGGTCTTGACCTTCGTTGCGGGGAAGTGAGGGGTTTCCCGGGAGCCGGCCGGGCTACTTGACCGAGCCTGCCGTCATGCCCGCCACCAGGAACCGCTGGAGCAGCAGGAAGCCGACCACGATCGGCACGCTCACGGTGAGCGAGGCGGCCATGATCTGGTTCCAGTACACCTGGTTCTGGGTGGCGTAGCCCTGCAGCCCCACGGCCAGGGTCCGGGTCGAGTCGTTGGTGAGCACCGAGGCGAACAGCATCTCGCTCCAGGCGGTCATGAACGCGTAGATGAACACCGCGACGATGCCCGGGACCGCGGCCGGGATGACCACGCGGATGAACGCCCCCATGGGCCCGGTGCCGTCCACGGTGGCCGCCTCGTCCAGCTCGCGCGGGATCGTGTCCAGGTACGCGGCCAGCATCCAGATCGCGAACGGCAGCGTGAACGTCATGTACGTGATGATCAGGCCGGTCCGGCTGCCGTACAGGTTGATGCCGGTGTCCTGGCTGAGGTTGACGAAGATCACGAACAGCGGGAGCAGGAACAGGATGCCGGGGAACATCTGGGTCGACAGGATCGTGACGGAGAAGACCTGGCGCCCGCGGAAGCGGTACCTGCTGACCGCGTACGCGGCCAGCAGCGCGACGATCACCGACGCGACCGACGCCACCGAGCACACGATCAGGCTGTTCTCCAGGTAGGTCAGCAGCGGGATGGTCTGCCACATGTCGACGAACGGCGAGAAGGTCAGGTGGCTGGGAATCCACCGGAACGCGCCCTCGACGTCCGGCAGCGGCTTCAGCGACGCGGTGAGCATGACGTACACCGGCGCGATCGCGAACAGGCCGAGCAGCGTCAGCACGATCACCCGGGTCCACCGGAACCAGCCCGGCTCACGCATGGCGGGCCCCCCGTCTCCCCAGCGCCAGATACACCAGGGTCACCAGCAGCAGGAACAGCAGGAGCAGCACGGACATGGCTGACCCGGTGCCGAAGTTCCAGCCGACGAACGAGTTCTCGTAGATGTGAATGGAGATGATGTCGGCCTGGGCCGGCGGGGCCGAGCCGAACAGCGTGAACGGCACCGAGAAGTCGTTGAACGTCCACAGGAACAGGACCAGCAGCAGGACCCGGTTGACCGGCCGGATGAGCGGCAGGGTCACGTGCCGTACCTGGCCCAGGATCCCGGCGCCGTCCAGCGACGCCGCCTCGTACAGGTCGGCCGGGATGCTCTGCAGGCCGGCCGTGAGGATCAGGAACGCGAACGGCCAGGTGCGCCAGATCTGCACGACGACCAGCGACCAGAAACTGTCCTGCCCGATCAGCCAGAACGGCCGGGATCCCACCAGGTGCAGGGACAGCAGCAGCTGGTTGACCATGCCGGTGTCCCGCTGGAGCATGAAGTTCCAGGTGATGACCGAGGCGAAGACCGGCAGCGCGTACGGGATGAGGAACAGGGTGCGGACCGCGCCCCGGCCCCGGAAAGCCCGCTGCGTGAGCACCGCGGCGGACATGCCGAACAGCCAGGCCCCGGCCAGGACGATGAGGGTGTAGATGATCGTGACGGTGAACGAGTGCAGCAGTGCCTGCCCGGTCGCGGAGGAGAAGTTCACCGCGACCGCGTAGTTGGACAGCCCCGCGAACGGGGCGGCCCGCCAGTTCCTCAGGTAGAACAAGGTCAGCTGGAGGAAACTGATCCCCACCCCGGCCAGCATCGGGACGATGTGGATGAGCAGTTCCAGTGCAATCGCGGGGATCAGCAGGATGTAGGGCAGCGATCCGCGCCGCCACCACCGCCGCTTGGGCGGTGACGACGGCGCGGACGCGGTGACACCCTGCTCGACCCGGATGGTGTCAACCACCAGGGGTCAGCCTCCTAGCTGTTGCTGAGCCTGGCTGAGCGCCTGCCCGATCATGCTGTCGGTGACAGTCTTGCCGGTGGCCGCGCTGGCGTACAGGTGGATGATCGCCGTGCCGACCGCGGTTTCGAACTGGCTCTCCGAGGCCACCGCGGGCATGGGCGCGGCGGTCGTGGACAGGATGGTGCGGAAGGTGTTCACGGCCGGGGTGTTGAAGGCCGGGTCGCTGTACGCGGCCTGGACCGTGGGCAGCGAGCCGTAGGTGTGGTTGAGGCTCTCCTGTTCCGGCGTGCTGGTCATGAACTTGACGAACTTCTCCGCGGCGGACAGGTTCTTGCTGTCCTTGAAGATCGCGATGTTGATGCCCGCCACCATGCTGGTGACCTTCTTGCCGCCGGCCGGCGTCGGGGAGGGCAGCGGCAGGGGCGCGACGCCGATGTCCGAGGCCTTCATGCCCAGCTTGGCCAGCGACCCGGAGGCCGTCTGCCAGAAGACCATGGCCGCTTTCCCGGTGGCGTAGTCGGTGAGCGCCTCAGTGCCCTTGGAGTACTGCGCGTCGCTCGGGTTGGCGATCTTGTCGGCCTGCATGAAGTCGATCATCTGCTTGATCGCGGCCACGTTCTGCGGGGTGTCGAACGTCGGCTTGCCCGCGGAGTCGAAGAACGACCCGCCCTGCTGCTGGCTCAGCTCGAAGGCCAGGTGGACGTTCTCCGGAATCTGGCCGGCCTCGAGGGTCAGCCCGTAGTGCCCGCCCTTGGTGAGCTTCTTGGCGTCCGCGACGAACTCCGCCCAGGTCGCGGGCGGCCCGCTGATGCCGGCCGCGGCGAACTCGGCCTTGTTGTAGTACAGGCCGTAGGCCGTGCTGTAGAGCGGAACGGCGGTCGGCGGCTGGCCGGCCGCGCCGGTGGCCGACAGGCTGCCGGCCAGGAACCGGCTGGAACCGCCGATCTGGCTCATGACCGACGAGGTGAACGGCAGGAAGGCGCCGGTGGCCTGGAGCGATGCGGACCAGGTGTTGCCGATGTTCAGGACGTCGGGGCCCTTGCCCGACACCGTGGCCGCCGTGATCTGGTTGAGCAAGGTCGTCCACGGGATCACCTGGACCTTGACCTTGATGCCGGTCTGCTTGGTGAACTTGGCGATCTGCGGGGCCAGGACCTGCTGGTCGTCCTGCAGGCTGGTGCCCTGGTTGCTGGCCCAGTAGGTGAGCGTCGGATGGGCGGAGGAACCGGAGTTCGAGCCGCTGCTGCCGCAGGCAGCGAGGGACAGGGCCGCCGCGGCGGCGGCACAGGCCAGGGTCGACAGCTTTGTCGGTCTCATGTGGTGTCCTTCCAGGGGATTCGCCGCGAGCACACCACGGGTCTCGCGCCGGGCCTCGTGCAGGAATCGAGCGTTGATCGTTCGGAGCCGTGCGGGGGGTTCTGAGCATGGGGCGGGCGGGATCTTTTACGGCTTCCTATAAGCCGTAAATTATGGAGCGGGGCAGGCAGTGTCAATGTCGGGGCAATCTCCGTTCCCGTTTCGTTACTTAGCGGCGCGGGGGTCACGCGGATCGCCTGCGCGGCCCGCCCGCGCGGCCCCGCGCGGGCGGGCGCGACTCGCCGCTGGTCATGCGTCCGCGCCGGCTTATTGCGGGCCGTAAAATAGCTGGGTCAGCAGCCGCATCGTCGCGGTCCCTCCCTCGGTGAGGCAGGTCGATGCCCAGGCCCAGCACAACCACCGTGCGGGATCTCCGTAAGAGCAACCGGTCCCGTGCACTGTGGCAGGTATTCCTCAACGGTCCGCTGACCCGGCAGGAGGTCGGGACCGTGGCCGGGCTCAGCCCGGCCACGGTCAGCAACCTCGTGGCCGCCCTGGTCTCCGAGGGTGTCGTGGTCGAGGTCGGGCTCGAGGACTCCAACGGTGGCCGCCCGCGCGGGCTGCTCCAGGTCAACCCGGGCTACGGCTACGTGATCGGGGTGGACGTCGGGGAGACCGCGTTCCTGGTCGAGCTGTTCGACTTCGGGCTCAACCTGCGGGCCCGGCACGCATCGGTCACCGGCATGTCCGTGCTCGACCCCGAGGACGCGGTCAGCCACATCGTCGAGGGCATCGAGTCCGTGATCGCCGAGGCGGCCGTGGAGCCCGGCAGCATCCTCGGCGTCGGCGTGGGCGTGCCCGGCCTGGTCGAGCACCGCGGGGACGCGGTCGTGCACGGCCAGAGCGTCGGCTGGCACGCGGTCCCGCTCGAGGCGATGCTGCGCGACCGGACCGGCCTGCCGATCCTCGTCGACAACGGGGCCAAGACCCTGGGCCAGGCCGAGCGCTGGTTCGGCGCGGCCCGCGCCACCGACAACGCGGTCATCGTGCTGCTCGGCATCGGCGTCGGCACCTGCATCATCAGCAACGGCGAGGTGTACCGGGGCGCCACGAGCAGCGCCGGGGAGTGGGGTCACACCACGGTGTGCGTGGGCGGCCGCACCTGCCGGTGCGGCGCGGACGGCTGCCTCGAGGCTTACGTCGGCGCCGGGGCCATCGCGGCCCGCTACGAGCAGCTGAAGCGGCGCCGGGGGGCGGTCAGCCCCGCCGGGCTGGAAGGCCGGATCGCGGCGATCATCGCCGCGCGGGACAGCGACCGGGCTGCGGCCCAGGTGCTCGACGAGACCGTCACCTACCTCGGCGCCGGCATCGCGGACCTGGTCAACCTGTTCAACCCGGAGCGTGTGGTGGTCGGGGGATGGCTCGGCCGGGCGCTGGGCGACGAGCTGCTGCCGCGGATCCGTGACGCGGCGGGCCGCCGGGCGCTGCATCTGCCGTTCAGCCGGGTCGAGATCGTCACGGCGGACCTCGGCCAGGACGCGGTCGCGCTCGGCGGCGCGACGCTGCCGATCGCCCGCCTGCTCACGGCGGGCGCGGTCCCGCCCAGGCACCCGGACAAGCCCCGCCGGGTCCGCTCCGTGGTCTCCCCCGGCTGACCGCCGGCCGCCGCCAGGACCGCCCCGGCCGCCGCCAGGACCGCCCCGCCCGCTACCAGGACAGCCGCCGGCGCGCGCCTCCAGGACAGCCCCGGCGCGCGCCTCCAGGACAGCCGGTCTGTGCACCAGCAGCCCCTCTGGCCCCACCGCGGACGCCTTGACCGGACTTTACTCAAGGCTTAGCATAAGGTCTGAACTTATCGGTATCCCCGGTGCCGACGGCGCCGCAGCTAGCCATCCCTGATGCGCAGTGAAGGAGCAGTCGGCAGTGTCCATGCGCTTCCCGCCCGGCTTCCTGTTCGGCGTGGCCACGTCCGCTTACCAGATCGAGGGCGCGGCCGATGAGGACGGCCGCGGACCCTCGATGTGGGACACGTTCTGCCGCGTCCCCGGGGCCGTGACCCACGGCGACACCGGCGCGATCGCGTGCGACCACTACCACCGGGCCGACGCGGACCTGGACCTCGCGGCCAGCCTGGGCCTGAACGCCTACCGGTTCTCGGTCGGCTGGCCGCGGATCGTCCCGGATGGCACCGGCGCCGTCAACCAGAAGGGCCTCGACTTCTACCGGCGCCTGGTGGACGGGCTGCGCACCCGGGGCCTCGAGCCGGTGGCCACGCTGTACCACTGGGACCTCCCGCAGCCGCTGCAGGACGCCGGCGGCTGGGTGAACCGCGACACCGTCGCGCACTTCTGCGACTACGTCCAGCTCGTGCTGGACAGCCTGGCCGACGTCGTCCCGGTCTGGGTGACGATGAACGAGCCGTTCTGCTCGGGCATGATCGGCCACCTGCAGGCCCGGCACGCGCCGGGCCTGGCCGACCTGCACTCCGCGCTGGCCGCTTCCCACCACCTGCTGCTCGCCCACGGGCTGGCCATGGGCATGATCCGGGACCGGGCCCCGCAGGCCCGGGCGGGCATCACCCACCTGCTCTCGGACATCCACGCCGCCTCGGACTCCGGGGCGGACCAGGCGGCGGCCCGTCGGCTGGACGGCCACGAGAACCGCTGGTTCCTCGACCCGGTGCTGCGCGGCAGCTACCCCGCCGACATGCTCGACTGGTACCAGCGGCAGGTCCCGGTGGACTTCATCCGCGGCGGTGACCTGGACGTCATCGCCGCGCCGGCCGACTTCCTGGGCGTCAACTACTACGAGACCAAGCTGGTGGCCGCGGATACCGGCGAGCCCTACCACCAGGCCCGGGTCATCCCGGCCAAGGACTACACCGACCCCGCCGAGCTGACCGCGGGCGGCATCGACGCCCGCCCGGCCGGCCTGGGCCGGATCCTGCGCCGCGTGCACGAGGACACCCCGCTCCCCCTGTACATCACCGAGAACGGCGCGGCGTACCACGACTACGTCGACCCGGAGGGTGGCGTGGATGACGTGGAGCGGGTCGCGTACCTGACCGCTCATTTCGGCGAGACGCTGGCCGCGATCGAGGCCGGGGTGGACGTGCGCGGTTACTTCGTCTGGTCCCTGCTGGACAACTTCGAGTGGGCCGACGGGTACAGCCGCCGGTTCGGCCTGGTCTGGGTCGACTTCGGCACGCAGGCCCGCATCCCCAAGGCGAGTGCCCGCTGGTACGCCCAGCTCATCGCCGGCCAGCCGGCTCAGCAGCGGCCCGCCGCGCGCACCTGACCCGCCGCGCCTGCACGCCTGCTTCTCCGCAACGAAGTTCAGGAGCGGCCCACCGACACCACCAGGCTGGCGTAGTCGCGGCTGGCCTCGATCAGCACCGCGTTCCGCCGATCGGATCCGGTAGCCCGCTCCCGGGCCTCGGCCTCGTCCCGGCCGAACTCCATGTGGCGGCCGACCAGCCGCCGCAGGCGGGTTTCCTCGGCCAGCTCGATGTACCAGACCTCGTCGAGCAGGCCCGCCACCTGGACCCACGGGCCGGACCGGAGCAGCAGGTAGTTGCCCTCGGTGATGACCAGGGGCACGTCGGGCGGAACACCGATCGCGTTCGCGATGGAGTCCTCGATGGCGCGGTCGAAGCGCGGGGCGTACACGACCCCCTCACCCGGGTCCCGCAACCGCCGCAGCAGGGCCACGTAGCCGGCCGCATCGAAGGTGTCCGGGGCGCCTTTGCGTTCCACCATTCCCCGCTCGGCCAGCAGCTCGTGGGCCAGGTGGAACCCGTCCAGCGGCACGTACGCGGCGGCTTCCCCCAGCTCGTCGCGCAGCCTCGCGGCCAGGGTGGTCTTGCCGGCCGCCGGGGGCCCGGTGATCCCCAGGATGGCCCGGCCGGGGCGGGCCGCCAGGTCCCGGGCGCGCTCGAGCAACTGCCGGAAGGGCGGCCCGGGCGTGTGCGGCCCCGTCCCGGGCGGCCCAGCCGTGCGCGGCCCGGTCCCGGGCGTCCCGGTCCCGGGCGGCCCGGCCTCGGGCGGCCCGACCTCAGGCAGCGCAGCCCTGGGCGGCTCAGTCATGGCCGGGCGGGTCAGGGCGCGCGGAGGCTGCCGATGCTGAGCGACCCATCCGCGCCGCCGGCGCCGTCCGCGGACTCACCCTCGGGCACGAGCTCATCCAGCAGACCCTGCCGCTCCTCCTCCGCGCGGATGTACCCGGCCGGGTCCTTGTCCACCGGCGGGACGCCCGCGTAGTGCTGGGCCTCGTACCTGACCCAGGCGACGGCCAGGTCATGGCGGAGCTGCAGGCTGGCCAGCCGGCGGAAGTCGGTCAGTCCCTCGCGCTCCTCCTCGCCCATGTGATCGCTGTTGGCCAGGTTCGCGGCGGCGACGGCCGCGAACCACTCGCCGCTGCCGACCGGGTGGCCGGGAACCGAGGTGACCGCGTCCCGGATGCCGTTGTGGTCTCCGATTGCGTCGAGGGTCTCATCTTCCGCGGTCCCGGCCCGCCGGGCCTGGATACCCACCCGCAGCAGCGCCGGGTAGAAGATCTCCTCTTCCGCGGCGGCGTGCAGCTCGAGGAACGCGGCCAGCCGGTCCCAGACCGCGCCCAGGGTCACCGTGTCGGTCCGGTCGACCTGCTCCAGGATCGCGAACAGCCGGCGCTGCTCGTGATGGTCGTCGAGGATCAGCTGAGTGATGTCCACCGGGTGCCCTCTTTCCGTGCTCCTGGACTCGTCCTCAGCCTAGGGCACGGGCTCCGGCCTCCCCAGGGCCGAGGTTCACCCCTGGCCGCCGGGGTACCGTTACGCCAGCAGGGCACCAAGGCGCCTGAGCGCACCCTGAATGGATCAAGGGAATGCCGTGATAGCCGACGCCATTGGCCCCTAAACAGAAGCACCCGATCACCAGGTGGCCTTCTCATACGCTACTCGGCGGAACGGGCTGATCATCAGCCATTATCGCCTTACTTAGAGTAATAATCCGACTACATTTAGTCATTGGGCCGGCCCAGGGACTTATGTGAGGCCGCGGTACACCCCAGAATGGGAACTGACCCCGTTACCTTGTGTTCACCTGGATGTTTCGTTGCGGAAACGTTCTGCTGGGGGGAAGTTTGCTCGGGGTCGGGGACATGGCACATGGGGCGATAGTGCAGGCAGCGGACTCTGCGCCTGCTGCCCGGGGGAATCTGACCGATGCGTATCTGGCGCCAGGCATCATCCGGCAGGCTGCGCATGACTTGCGCCAGCCAATTGCCACGGTGCTCGCACTGGCCTCGGCGGCACTTGCGGACGAGCAGGCGCCAGCAAGACTCCAACGCCGCCTGGAGCAAATCGCGGCCGAGGCACATTGGCTCTCCAAGATTATTCAGGACATGCTGGCGGAGCCGGAGGTCCTGCCGGAGGCAGCAGTCGATATCCTTACGCTGGTCCGGGATACCGTGAGATCAGAGCAGCTGACCTGCGCGTCGCGGGTCGTTCTGCAGCAGCAGGACCAGACGCCGCGGTATGTAATGGCAGATACCACGCGCCTGCGGCGGGCGCTCGCCAATGTCCTGGCCAACGCGACACGCGCCGCGGGCCCGGACGGTCGCGTTACGTTGACCGAGCGGGCTGATGGCGATGCAGAGGTTATCGAGGTCGTAGACGACGGCCCAGGATTCGGGTCGGCCGCCGCTGGCCACGGAACCGGCATCGGGCTGCAGATTACCGGGCAGATACTCGCGGAATGCGGTGGCCGTATGGAAATCGCGCGGCTGCACTCTGGCCACACCCTGGTCCGGCTGCTGCTGCCAATCATGGCTCATGGCCGTGCGGCAGGTGGCGCCCGATGAGGATCGTGCTCGGGGATGCCCACCGACTGTTCATCGACGCACTAGCCGAGGCGCTCGCCCAGGCCGGGGTGACGGTGGTGGCCCTGGCCACCTCTCCGCAGGAGGTGCTCGCGGCGGTGGCCCGGCACCGGCCTGACATCTGCCTGATGGCCACCCGTTTCCACACGTGCGGGAATGTGCTGGGACTGATCAGCGGGCGATATCCCCAGGTCAAGGTGGTTTTGCTGGCGGATACCGCCGATCCCGCGGCCGCGGCAGATGCGATGGCCAGCGGTGCGGCCGGGCTCATCCGCAAGGACCAGCATCTTACCGAGATCCTTCATACCCTGGCCGGCGTGCGAGCCGGCAGCCGGGCTCTTGACCCCGACTTGCCGCAGCCCGGGCCCCGGGATTTCCGGTCCCCCGCGACCAGTGACAGCGAATGGCTGGTGCGGCTGCTCACCTTGCGTGAGCAAGAGGTACTGATGCTGATTATGGAAGGGCAGTCCACCAAGCAGATCGCCCGGTCGCTCGCTATTTCGCTCAGCACGGCACGAACCCATATCCAGAGCGTTCTCGTCAAGCTCGGAGCACACTCCCGGTTGGAGGCGACAAGCATGGTGGCCCGCTCCTGTCTGCTTGGAATTTCTGGTCAGTACTCGCTCGGGCCGCCGGCCAAGCAAGCAGCCGCCAGCGGGTGACCGCTACCCTGATGCGGCGCCCAACCGCCCTGGAATCAGTGAGACTCCCCGAGTCTCCAGTCAGGCAACTCCTCGTGGTGGACGACTACGTCTCTTTCGCGGAGGCTCTGGCGTGCCGGCTAGACATAGAGCCAGGGCTGGCCGCATCAGCGGTGACCACAATTGAACAGACCCGCTCGGCTCTCGGTGAACGCCGGTTCGACATCGTTCTGCTCGATATCGAGCTTGACGGGGCTGACGGGATCGAATTTGCGGCCGAGGCGCTGTCTGCCGACCCGGATATGCGGATTGTGCTCGTTACCGCGGGCCGGGATGAGAGCCGGATCATTGAGGCTGTCCAGATCGGGGTGTCAGGTTGGGTCCTCAAGAACGACCCAATTGAGCACCTGCTGTCCGTGGTCTGGGGCACATTGCGCGGAGAGACCTGGATACCGCCCAGGCTCCTGACCTATGTGCTCACCGAACTGAAATCTGCCCAATCCGAACGCGCCGAGCTTTCGGCTCTGCTCGCCACGTTGAGCCCACGCGAGAAACAAGTCCTCGGTTGCCTGGCTACAGGCATGAGCGCGGACGCGATCGCCGGCCAGTTGTTCTTGTCCCGCAATACCGTCCGGACCCACATCCACAACATGACGAGAAAACTCCGCGTTCACTCTGTGCTGGCGGCGGCGGCGCTGGCCCGGCGCGCGGACCTCTGGTAGATGCTGCAGATATGGTTCTTCACCGTCTTCTCGGTGATGACCAGGCGGGCGGCTATCTGCCGGTTGGACAGGCCGTCGGCGATGAGCCCCATGATCTCGCGTTCACGCGGCCGGAGGTCCATGGGACTCGATACGGCGCGGCCGGGGTCGGCCCGGAGGGAGCCTGCCGCGTCGGCCGGGGCATGACGGGCCGGGACCGGCCCGTGCCGGGCGGCGTCCATGACGACCTGGATCAGCTCGGCCTGTTCGAGTTCTCTGCACATCACGCAGCCGCTGGCTCCGGCCGCGGCAGCCTCCATCACCAGTTGGGCGTCGTCCACCGAGGTGAGCATGACGACCTGGGTTAGCTGGCTGAGGTGCGGGATGGTCGCCGCACCTTCGGGCAGGGGCATCCGGATGTCGAGCAGCAGCACGTCCGGATGATGCCTGCGCACCAGGGCGACAGCATCCTTCCCGTTGTCCGCCTCGGCCGTGATCGTGATGCCGGCCGCGTGCTCGAGCGCCGCGCGGAGCCCCCGGCGGAACACGGGATTACTGTCGGCAACGATCGCCCGCACCGGGGACGTCACCGATGGGACCCGGGACGCTGGCCTGGCCGGAACCGGCGCAGGCATCTCGACCTGGACGCGGGTTCCCTGGCCCGGCCGGGATTCGACGATCAGCCTGCCGCCGAGCCGCCGGGCCCGCTCGTTCATCCCGGCCAGGCGATAGCAGCCCGCCGTCCGCAGCGTGGCCAGGTCGGCCGGCAGGCGGTGCCCGGTGCCGTCGTCTTCGACGGCCAGCACCAGCAACTGGTCTGCCCGGCGCAGCACGACGCGTATCCGGGACGCGCGGGCGTGCTGTTCCACGTTGCGCAGGGCCTCGCGGAGGATGGCCATGATCTCACCGCGGGCGTCTGCGGGGACCGTTCCCGCGGGCGCCAGTTCCAGGCTGACATGGATGCCGGTGAGGATGCTCCAGCCCGTCGTGACGCTCCGTACCTCGTCGCTGAGCGCTTCCTCCCGCAGGTCATCGATGACGCACCGGGCGTCAGAGACCGTCCGGCGCGCGAGCCGGGCAAGTTCGGCCAGTTGCTGGTCGAGAGCCTGCCGGTCGGCACCTTGTGCCGCCGCCACCAGGGAATTGGCGATCATGGAGACACCGAGCAGGCTCTTGCTGATGGTGTCATCCATCTCCCGGGCTATACGGGCCCGCTCGGCCGCGACCGCTGCGCGTACCGGGTACGAGTCACCCGCGGCAGCTAAGGGCTGGCCGGCCTCCGCGCTGGTTGGCTGTTGCGCTGCCGGGCCAGCCGGCAGTATCTGGCCAGAGACGTTCTCGCGCGTCGCCCTACCCATGCTGCGGTCCCTCACGATGCCGTTCCCCCGGCCCGCACGTCCCGCAGCGGCAAGCCCCCAGCTACGTCCGGCGAACGAGGCAAATAAGAAGCGAATTATAGGTCATGTTCCCACCAAGTAGACGTGTCACAGGGCCAGATGGTTCACCGCCAGGCACCAGCCAGGGTCGTCACGTGACGGTGGCGACCTCAGCCAGCCGGGGTCGTCACGTGAAGGTGACGACCTCAGCCAGCCAGGTTCCGCTGCCGGTGCCACTGGCGGTGAAGCTGCCGGTGGCCGTGGGAATCTGGTACGCGCGCCCGAGCGTGTTCGTGTTGACGCTGTAGTTCGCCAGGCCGGTCCACCCGGTGTTCCAGGTGAGTGACGTGCCGCCGAACGTCCCGGCCACCGCGAACACGAACTCGCCGGCCCGGCTGATCGTGCCGGTGGCACCCGAGGAGAACGCGCTGCCGGTCCCGCTGGCCGCGGACTGCTGATCCACCGCGGCGACGCCCGACACCTCATCGGTCAGGATCCGGTAGGTCGAAGCGGTTGGGAACGTGATAGTGATCTTGTCGTTGACCGCGAGCGCGTGGTTGGCCAGGCCAGACAGCGTCACCAGGCGGTCGCCGTTGCCGTCGGCAATGTCGCTCGCCACGGTCAGCGTGTTGCCCTGGGTGTCGGTGCCGGTGACCGCTCCGGTCGAAGAGGTGCCAGTGAGCTCAACCGTTGCGATGATCAGGTCACCCGCGGCCACCCCGGCGGGCCGCCACACGGTCACCGAGCCAGACGTGTGCGAGTTCGTCGACCAGTTCGTCGCAATCTGGTTCACGTACTGCGCTGGGCTCGTGTTCTGCGCGCTGACGGTGACCGTCTTGGTCGCGCTGGAGGTGAGGTTGTTGCCGTCGGTGGTGGTGACGGTGACGGTGTAACTGCCCGCGGACTGGTAGGTGTGGGTCGCGGTCGCCCCGGACTGCGGTCCGACCGTGGTGCCATCGCCGAAGTCGAACGTGTAGCTGGTGATCGGCGCGCTGCCCGCGGTCGAGCCCGACGCATCGGCGGTCACCGGCAACGGCGCCGTGCCACTGGCCGGGCTCACCGACAGCGCCGCCGTCGGCCCGGTCGTTTGCTGGGCGCTGACGGTGACCGTCCTGGTCGCGCTGGAGGTGAGGTTGTTGCCGTCGGTGGCGGTGACGGTGACGGTGTAACTGCCCGCGGACTGGTAGGTGTGGGT
>WNGB01004543.1_pt1 | contig 29314 bp, 31 predicted proteins | sample 5400681 | NCBI WGS metagenome assembly WNGB01 (sample SAMN13153367, study PRJNA577476) | soil metagenome | isolation source: 115 cm soil or saprolite under grassland replicate 2 | place: USA:California | collected 2016-06-15
TGAGACGCGCCGTGTCCTGGGTGTTGATCCTCGCCTGCGGCGCCCTACCCGCGGGCGCGACGGCTCAGGAGACTACGGCCAGCGCCGAGAGCGGCATCGCCACCGGGGTCCGCCAGGTCGAAGAGGGGGATTTCGAAGGCGCGGTGACGTCGCTGGAAGCGGCGATCGCCCGCCTGCGCGGCGATCCGCAACGCGTGCGCCTCCTGGTGCAGGCGGACATCCAGCTCGCCGTCGCGCACACGGCGCTCGATCACGAGCCCCAGGCCGTACAGGCCTTCTCGGAGGCGATCACGCTCGATCCCAACCTGCAGCTCCCGCCCGACCGTTTCTCACCCAAGGTGCTGCATGCGTTCGAGACCGCACGCGAGCAGTCCGCGCGACGTACGGCTGGCCCCGGCGGGCGGAAGACGCGTCACACCGGCCTGATCGTGGGCGGCGCGGCGTTGGCGGCGGCGGGAACCGTCGCCGCCGTTGCGGCGACGGGCGGGACGAAACGGCCGACCTTCAGCGGCGCCCGGTTCGGCACGCCCGCCGTCACGTGCGAGAATGGGTCCGACAACGTGCACTTGCCGTTCCGGATCCTCGTCGAGGCCGCGAACCCGTCGAAGGATCCTGTCCCCATCAGCTCCGTCATCACCGTCATAAGGATCGAGGCCAGCCCCGCGTTCGCCGGCGAGATCGGTTTCCAGAGCAGCCAGGAGACCACCGTCGTGCCCTCGTCGATCCCCGCCAAGCAGAGCGTCACCCTCCAGCTTTCGAGCTTCCTGTTCTGCGGCAACGGCGAGGGGGATCCCGGGCGCTTCAACGAGTGGTCGGGGCGGGTGACGCTGACGACTCCGGTCGGGGTGTTCATGATCGACGCGGCCGACCGAATGCGCGTCAACCTGCCGTAGCGGTGTCTTCCGCTGCGGGGCGCCAGGTCTGCCCGCGCCGCGTGCGCCCCCGGCCGCCGCGCGCGGCCGGGGGTCGGGCCGACAACCACTAGCGACTCTCGCTCTGGCAGATGGAAGTCAGCTTGACCCAGGTCTTCGATCAGCCAGTCCAGGGGCGCCATTTCTTCGAGGAAGTCATCCGCGAAAACCTCGACCTCGGGCGCCCCCATCGCGTAAATCTGCTCTTTCCCAAGCCCTGCGCACGGAGACGACCATCAACGATACGGGCGACTTCGGGACGACCAAGGCCCTGAAGAACCTGCCCTACTTGCGCAACCAGGCCAGCGCCGTCAACTGTCGGCTGCTCGAGGTGGAACGGGTCAGCCACCACTGCACGCTCTCCCAGGAAGCGCTCGACCGGCTTCAGCGCCCGACGATGGAGGCCGGCCAACGGGCTCCCGGCCTGCACTTCGGGGACACGCGTGTGATGGCCCTGCTCCATGCCCTGTGCGTCTTCGATCACGTCCAGCGGGACTTTCGCAACCGTGATCTCCGCCAACACGTCGCGGACCTCATCGGCCTCCGCTTCGACACCTACAGCCCCGGCCGCATGACCTATGACCTCCGCCGTCTGCGCCTCAAGGGCCTCATCGCTCGGGTCCCCGACACCCACCGTTACAACGTGACCACCTACGGTCTCCGTGTCGCCCTCTTCTGCTCCAAGCTCTTTCTGAGGATCCTGCGGCCGAGCTGGCCCGCGCTCCTCCCAGTGAACAGCGATCCCATCCCTCGGCCCCTGCGCTCGGCTTTACTCAAACTGGAGAATGAGATCGAAAGACTCGCCTCAAACGCTCACCTCCAAGCCGTCAGCTAAACTTGACTCAATCGTGATGAAGTCACGGATTGAAGACGTCTAGAACTTCCGCGCGGTGATGATCTGGTTGAACGTGTACTCGCCTTCCAGCTCGCCGGGGCAGGCGACCTTCACCTGCGTGCGCGCGGAAAGCAGGTTGTTCTGGAAGAGCCCGGTGTAGGTCGATGGAGGCGGCAGCGGGCACGTCCCCGCGCCGGGCTGCGGCCCGCGCGTCACGATGGTCACGGCCCCGCCCGGGGTGACGGATCCGCTCAGCTCGAACGACACCGCCGGGCACGGCGACCCCACCACCGCGAACCCGTTGAACTTGTCGGAGCCGGGCTCCTGGACCAGGGTCATGCTGCCCGAGCAGTTCCAGGACCCGTTGTAGCCGTCGCGCGTGCGGTTGAACTGCGTCAGCCAGTTCGTGCTCGTGTAGGTCCCCGTCAGGTTCGGCACCGGCTGCGCGGGTGAGCTCGGCCCGCTGACGTCCCCGTCGTTCGATCCGCAGGCGGCCAGCAGCAGCAGCGCGGCCACCGCGGTCGGTCTCATTGCGTTCATGTGCGTCCTCGCGTCGGCTCGCGTCGTCGCTGCGCGTCTCGCGCATCCGCGCGCGGCCGTCGCCGCTCACTTGAGCAACGGGGGTGCCACGAGCGGACACGCGGATTTCCCGCTATTTCCCGGGGTTTTCGCGAGGGCGCGAGGACGAGCGCGTTCGCCGACCGAACGGGTGTTCGGGGGCCGAACGAAGGACTATTCGGACTTCTTGTGCAGCCCGAAGTCTTCGAGGCGCCGGTAGAACGTCTCCGGCGAGAGCTGGAGCAGCTCCATGGCCCGCCGCTTGTTTCCCTTCGTGTACTCGAGGGCGCGCACGATGTGACGCCGCTCCAGCTCCTCGATCGCCTTCTTCAGGGGGCCGGGCGGGCCCTCCTCGCCGGCGGGCGCGGCGCTGGAAGCCGCCTGCAGGTAGTCGGGCAGGTCAGCCGCGCGCACGACGCTGCCGTCCACGAGGCAGACCGCGCGCTCCACCACCTGCTGCAGCTCGCGCACGTTGAACGGCCAATGATGGCGGCGCAGGACGTCCATGGCTTCCGGCGCGAACGTCTTGGCCGCCGTCCCGCGGCCGTAGCGGGCGAGGAAGTGGTCGACGAGGCGCGGCACGTCCTCGCCGCGCTCGCGCAGGGGCGGGATGGCGACGGTGTGGCCGAGTCGAGCGAGGAGATCCGCGCGGAAGCGGCCCTGTTCGACGTCGCGCTCGAGGGGACGGTTGGTGGCGGAGACGACGAGCGCGTCCACCTGGCGAGGATGCGTGTCGCCCACGCGGAAGAGCTCCCCCGAGTCGAGGAAGCGCAGCAGCTTGGTCTGCACCGCGGGATCGATGTCGCCCACCTCGTCCAGGAAGAGCACTCCGTCGTCCGCGATCTCGAGGCGGCCCTTCTTGTCGCGCGCGGCCTCCGTGAACGCGCCCTTGACGTGGCCGAACAGCTCCGACTCCACGAGGGTGGGGGCGAGGGCGGGGATGGTCACGGGGACGTACGACCCGTTCGGGCGCGGGGTGTGCGCGGCGTAGGCGCGGGCGAAGAGCTCCTTGCCCGTGCCCGTCTCCCCGCGCAGGAGGACGCGCGCCCCGCTCCTCGCGAAGCGGCGCACCGCGTCGTAGGCCTTGAGGAGCGCGGGGGCCGCCCCCACGATCTCGTGGCGCAGCAGCTCGGCCTGCAGCGCGTCCAGCCGGTCGCCCGCGCTGCGCAGGGCCTCGGACGTGCGCGCGAGCTCCTCCGTCCGCTCCAGCACGAGCGAGGCGTAGAGGGCGACCGCGGTCAGGAACTCGAGGTCCGCCGGCGCGAACGGGCGCGCGCTGCGGTTATCGAGGTAGAGGACCCCGCGTGCGAGCGAGCCCAGGGGCACGCACAGGATTGACCGGATGCGGAAGCGCTGGATGCTCTCCGCCTCCGCGAACTGCGCGTCCTGCCGGATGTCGGAGGCGAGCACGGCCAGCCCGCTGTCGATCACGTGGCGGATGACGCTCCAGCTCAGCGGCCACTCCTGGGGCGGGCGGGCGGCAGGCAGGTTGTGCGCGAGGCGGGCGCGGAACACCTCGCCGGCGAGGGTGAGGACGCAGGCACGGTCGGGCCGGAGGTGCTCGACGATGGCGTCGTGGATCGTCCGCAGCACCGTGGCCGGGTCGCTCTGCTCGAGGAGCTGGCGCCCGATCTCGTAGACGGCGACGAAGCGCCCGGACCCCAGCGCGGCGCCTCCCGCCGGCAGCGGTCGTCGCGGATCGAGCGTGGCCTCGGTGTGGGCCCGCGTCGTCTCGCTCACCTGCCGACTATCGGCCCCGCCTCGGGGCCTGTCAACGCCGGCGCAGCGATCGTGACGCAGCACCGCGAGACGACGAAACTCTCGAATCGGGCAGGAACCCTACCTCCGCCTTCCCCTTAAGAGTGAAACCATCTTGCCGCCACCAGTCGGAATCGTGAACACGTTTCCCTCTCTCCTTGACAAACGGCCGTCGACGACCCATTTTGTGTAGATTACGATCACTGCTTGGGCGGATGCGCCCACTACGCCTGGGGCGGAGGGGAGTTCATGCACTCGATGCACCGATCCAACCGTCGCCGCCTTTACGCCGCAATCGGGCGAGCGTCAGTCATATCGCTCACAATGGCGGCCGCAACGCTGGCGTCTTCCACGACCGCGGACGCGCAGTGCAGCTGTCCGGACTGGTGTGGGGATACCGATGTTGCAGTGACGGGGACCTCGGACTACTGCCAATATCCGACGACGGGTTGCCCCTATCCCGAGTATGCCAGCAACGGGTGCTGTTATTGGCCGAACAGCCCGGTCATCGTCGATGAGTCTGGGGATGGGGTCGCTCTTACTGATCTGGAAAGTGGCGTGAAGTTCCCCTTGGGTCCCGGCACCACCATCTATCAGGCCGCCTGGACTGAAGCAGGATCTGATGATGCGTGGTTAGTCCTCGATAGGAACGGCAACGGCAGAATTGACAACGGAACGGAACTGTTTGGGAATTCGACGCCCCAATCCGCGCCGCCGAGTGGCCAAGAAAAGAATGGATTCCTCGCGTTGGCGGAGTACGACCAACCTGATAACGGCGGGAACGGTGATGGAATCGTCGACGAGCGCGACGCGGTATACGCATCTCTGCGGCTCTGGCAGGACACCAACCATGACGGGGAATCACAATCGAGCGAACTCCACATGCTTCGAGAACTCGGGATCGTGGGGATTGGTCTCAACTATAGGCTGTCGGAGCGAAGAGACCGCTTTGGCAACATCTTTCGATACCGTGTGAAGATGCCGACACGGCCTTCGGACCTCACAGGAGTGTGGGCATTCGACGTGTTCTTACGCAGCCGCCATCTCCCGAGCTACCGCTGATCACATGGCCTGTGGTCGAAGTACCTAAAGGAGTTTCGAGGCATGAAATCGCTAGGCATCTTAGGGCTGGTGCTTGTCTTCTCGAGTCTTCCGGTTTCGGCGCACGCACAGCACTCTTGCGACAATCCGAACGGGCAAGCCTGCTACATGACGGCGACCAGCTATTGTGCTGGTGAGCCGATCGGGCAGTGCGAGAACTCGAGGTGCGGGAGCGGTACGAGTTGCGACCCTTGTAGCTGTGCCACGTGCGATACGTGTGGAAGCGATCCCGCCGTACAGTGTGAATGTAACGATGGGACGCTCGTATACTTTGACGACTGTGCTGGGACATGGGCCAAGTGCGACCCATGTCTGTCTGCGCGGGCGCTACCAAGCGATCGTGGTAGGCGTGCAAGCGCTCTGGGGAGGCCTAATGCCTGTGGGGTCGATTCTCGTAAGCCTGCTGCTGTCGGGACTTCCCGCGGAAGCGGCGAGGACATCGTACGTGTTCGTAAAGGAGTGGGAGACGGATCTCGGGCCAATGGAAAGGAGGATCTACCGTCTCACGGTGTGTCCCGACGGGACAAGTTATTTGACCGACGCGGCCGAACGTCTGGCGGCAGTCGGCCCTGACGGTCGGATTGCCTACGACACGGCGGTTCCAGCGCTTCGGGATGTAACGGCTCTTGCATGCGACTCGACACGCCTCTTCGTAGGAGGACGTGGAATCATTGCGCTGAGACGAGACCAGCTCCCTGAGATCACCGGGGCAACCTCAGTCCTCTCCGCCATTGTCGTGAGTGACATGACGGTAGGTGACGAGGGAACGCTTCTCGTAGCGGGATCGCGGGAAGGAGACGGAGCGCGTCTTCACCGCATATCGCTGGACACGAAAGCGGTAAGGCCGTATGCAACCGAAGACGTTCAGCCTGGTGCCTCCTCGGCGCGCATTGCCACAGGTGATTCCGTGCTTTGGGATCCCGTGGCGAGGAACATCATCCACGTACCGTCCTGGCCGCCCGATCAGTTCCGAATCTACGAGAACGACGGGCGTCTGAAAGCCGTTCATCAAGGAGAACACGGAACGCCCGGCGAAACACCTGGCAGCACGATCATTCGACGTGCCGCACGACTCGCGGATGGGAGAATCATCGCGCTCGTCCGGACCAGAAGCCGGGCGCAGAACATCGTGCATGAGAGTGGGTACTACGAAGTACTCGGCAGCGACCTCGTTCCTGTGGGTAGAGTTGAAGGCGGGTTCGGGATCATTCAGGGGACCGATGCGAATGGGGGAGTGTACTTCTCGAATATCACCCCGGCCGGGACGCGTATCGTGCGGGCCCGTCTCGTAAGGAAGGCAGGCCATTAGAAGTTATCTTCCGGTCTCGGTCCTGTTTGGCAGTGCAAGGACATTGCCCAACGTAGCTGGTCGGCGACTCACCACTCCCGGGTGGGTAATTCCTTTCCCGGAAACACGGCCGGGGTGACCTGCCCCCCAATCTTCATCCGGCCATCTTCCTTCCCCCTCCGACGGACGTTTTGGTAGCCGAGGAGCCAATACCCGGCTGACAGACATGTCAGCGCGCTGAGATCCACCAGGACGTCGCCTTCAAACCCTCTGCTGTTGACGACATCGCAGACCCGACGTAGGCTCCTCCCCACCCCGCCCATGAACGGTAACGCCTTCTCCAGCCGCGGGCCCGCGATCGGCCTCCTCGAGACGAGCTCGATCGCCAGGGGGATCGAAGCCACCGACGCCATGATGAAGCAGGCGGGGGTCGAGCTGCTGATGACGACCATCGTCCCCCGCGGCAAGTACCTCGTGATGGTCGGGGGCGCCGTCGCCGACGTCGAGGCTTCGCTGCGGGCGGGCAAGGACATCGCGGGCGCCACCGTCCTCGACGAGTTCCTCATCCAGAACGCGGACCCGCAGCTCCCCGCCGCCATCAAGGGCAAGGTCAAGGTCGCGTCGATCGTGGCCGTGGGCATCATCGAGACGAAGGAGGTCGCGTCCGCGATCTTCGCCGCCGACGCCGCGGTCAAGGCGGCGGACGTCACGCTGATAGAGGCGCGGAACCAGCCCGGCGCCAAGGGCATGGTCGTCGTCACGGGCGAGGTGGGCGCGGTGCGGGCGGCGGTGGCGGCGGGTGTGGCCACCATCAAGCGCGACGGGATGCTGATCGCGGAAGTCGTGATCCCCTACGCGCACGAAGCGCTCGTCAAGTCCCTCACGAGCTGACCAGGCTCGGTCCACAAAAACGAAGGGGCACCGCGACGGGCGTGCCCCTGACGGCAGCGAACGGCGGGTCGAGATCTACTTCGCGGCGGGCGACGGGCTGGCCTTCGCGGCCGGGCTCGCCTTGGTCGCCGGGCTGGCCTTGGTCGCCGGGCTGGCGTAGGTCCCAGGGGTGGCCGGGCTGGCCGGGGTGGCCGGGCTGGCCGGGGTGGCCGGGCTCGCCGCGGTCGTGTGCGCCTTGTGCTTCTTGGTCGTCTTCTTCGTCGTCGTAGGCGTGTCCGCGAACACTGCCATCGGCAGCGCGGCAACGGCCAGGATCAGCATGAGCTTCTTCATGTAAGTATTCCCTCCTCAGGGTCGATCCCTTCTTAGGCAACTCGCCTGCCATCCCGACGGCCGCCGATCCGCCAGGCGTTTCAACGCGTCGTTTCAAGGAGTTACTGGCATCGCGTTGCAGGCGGCCTTCCGCCGCGGCTGCACCTTCTCGGGCAACCCGTGCCCCGTTTCGGGCAGTTCGGCGAGATTACGGGTTTTGATGGATGCCCGGGGCGAGGTCAGGCCCTTGCGCGCGACGAGCAGGAGATGCGCGCTCATGGCCAGCACCGCGGGGTCGGCTTCGATCCGCCGGAGGAGATCCAGGAGCGGCCGGCGCCGGCGCTCGTGGGAGATGGAAGTACGCGGTCGTGAAGTACTCGAGGCGCGAGGTCGGGTTGCGGTGTTGTCCCTCGCGCAGGTCGCGCTCGAGGATGGGGAGGAACTCCGGATCGTCGACCAGCCCCCGGCACACTCCGTCGAGCAGCGAGGCGTAACGTGAGATCGCGGCGGCGACGACGACCCCTCCCGGCCTCAGCACCCGCCGCGCCTCGGCCAGGGCCTGGATCCGGTCGTCGCGCCGGGTGAGGTGATAGAGCCGCCGACGCGTCCGCATGCTCGAGCCGGCGCGCATCGCCGACGCGAGCGCCGGCCAGCACCGGACCGGGATGCACGCGAGCCTCCTCGACGTGCCGCGGCACCGGATCGACGAGGTGGACCTCGTATCCGCGGCCGGCCAGCCCGCGCGCGTAGACGCCGGTGCCGCCGCCGACGTCCAGGACACGGGCGGGCGGGGCGGGCAGGTAGCGCTCGAGCACGTCCTGCGTGCGCGCGAGCTCGATCACGCCGGATCCCTCGAGCAGGCGTCCCCCCTCGAGGCCGGCCTGGTAGAACCGCTGGATGTCGTCCGCGTCGCTCATGGCCCGCGTCAGTGCGGGCGAGACTACGCTCGCGCGGCGCGCGCCGTCAACGTAAGATCCGGCCCCGCCCTGGAGGTGTCATGCCGCGTGCCCGCGCCGGCCGCCGTCTCGCGCTCGTCCTCGCCTCCCTCGCCGCCGCCACTACTGGCGCGCGGTCCGCCGCGCCTCCCGCGCCGGGCACGGACGCGCGCGCGGCGGCGATCCCGGACGACCTGTTGCGCGGCCTGCGCTGGCGCTCGATCGGTCCCTACCGCGGCGGCCGCGTGGTCGCGGTGGCCGGCCTGCGCGACCAGCCGTACGTCTACTACTTCGGCGGCACCGGCGGCGGCATCTGGAAGACGACGGACGGCGGCATCCGCTGGGCCAACGTCTCCGACGGCCAGCTCGGCACCGGCTCCGTGGGCGCGGTCGCGGTGGCGGAGTCGGACCCCAACGTCGTCTACGCGGGGATGGGCGAGGGCTGCATCCGGGGCAACGTCTCCCACGGCGACGGCGTCTACCGCTCGACGGACGCGGGACGCGCCTGGACCAGCGTCGGCCTGCGCGACACGCGTCAGATCGGCCGCATCCGCGTGCACCCGAAGGACGCGGACACGGTCTACGTGGCCGCCCTCGGCCACGCCTTCGGACGCAACGCGGAGCGCGGCGTGTTCCGCTCGAAGGACGGCGGGCGCACCTGGCGCAAGGTCCTCTACGTCGACGACACCACGGGCGCCATCGACATCGACATGGACCCGACCAACCCGCGCGTCCTCTATGCCGCGTTCTGGCAGGTCGTGCGCACGCCCTGGAGCCTGGAAAGCGGCGGGCCGGGTAGCGGCCTCTACAAGACGACCGACGGCGGAGAGACGTGGAAGAAGATGGCGGGCGAGGGACTGCCCAAGGGTCCGTGGGGCCGCGTGGGCGTGACGGTGTCGCCCGCGAACCCCAGCCGCGTCTGGGCCCTGATCGAAGCCGAGGACGGCGGGGTCTATCGCAGCGACGACGCGGGCGCGACCTGGAAGCGGACGAACAACGAGCGCCGGCTGCGCCAGCGCGCCTGGTACTACACGCACATCTTCGCGGACCCGAAGAATGCGGACTCGATGTACGTCCTCAACACCGGCTTCTACCGGTCGCAGGACGGTGGCCGCACGTTCAACCCCATCCGCGTGCCGCACGGCGACAACCACGACCTCTGGATCGCGCCCGACGAGCCGCTGCGCATGATCGAGAGCAACGACGGCGGGGCCAACGTCAGCTTCGACGGGGGCCGAAGCTGGTCGCGCCAGGACAACCAGCCCACCGCGCAGATGTACCACGTCATCACGGACACGCGTTTCCCGTACTGGGTCTACGGCGCGCAGCAGGACAACACGACGGTGGCCCTGGCCAGCGCCAGCAACGAAGGCGGGCTCGACCGCACGCAGTGGTACCCGGTGGGCGGATGCGAGAGCGGCTACGTCGCACCCAGCCCGGTCGATCCCCAGGTCGTCTACGCCGGATGCTACGGCGGACAGATCACGCGCTACGACCACCGCACGGGACAGGAGCGTGACGTCACCGTGTGGCCGGAGAACCCGATGGGCTGGGGCGCGGAGGGCATGAAGTACCGCTTCCAGTGGACGTTCCCCATCGTGTTCTCGCCCCACGATCCCAAGGTGCTCTACACGGGCGGCGACCGCGTCTTCCGCACCACGGACGAGGGCCAGACCTGGGAGGCCATCAGCGGCGACCTCACCCGTCACGACGCGGCCAAGCTCGGATCGTCGGGCGGACCGATCACCAAGGACAACACCAGCGTCGAGTACTACGGCACCGTCTTCGCGCTCGCGGAGTCGCCGCGCGAGAAGGGGGTGATCTGGGCCGGCTCCGACGACGGGCTCGTCCACGTCTCGCGCGACAACGGCAAGACCTGGACGAACGTCACGCCGCGCGAGATGCCGGAGTGGAGCCTGGTCAGCCAGATCGACGTCTCGACCCATCAGGACGGCACCGCCTACCTGGCCACCACGCGCTACAAGCTGGACGACTTCAAGCCGTACGCGTGGGCGACCACGGATTACGGGAAGACCTGGCGCCGCATCACGGGCGGCCTGCCCGACAACTCGTTCGTCCGCGCCGTGCGCGAGGATCCGGCGCGGCGCGGCCTCCTGTACGCGGGAACGGAGACGGGCGCGTACGTGTCCTTCGACGACGGCGCGCGCTGGCAGCCGCTGCGGATGGCGCGGCCCGGCTCCGGCCCCGCGGTCGCGCCGTCACCCGCCCCTTCCGCGCGCCCGCCCGCGCGCACGTCGGCGACACGGCCCGAGGGCTCGCTCCCCGCGCCGGCGGGCACCGCTCCCGAGACTCCGGCCGGCACTCCCATCGAGACGCTGACCGCGGCCTCCACCCACGAGGGCGAGCTGCCTGTCGTGCCCGTCACCGATCTCGTCGTGCGCGGGGACGACCTGGTCGTGGCCACGCAGGGCCGCAGCTTCTGGATCCTCGACGACCTCTCGCCCCTGCGGCAGATGGCGGCGGGTATCGCCGGCGAGGACGCGCATCTGTTCCGCCCGCGCGCCGCCTCCCGCTATCTCACTCCGGACGCGCCGCCAGGCACGGGACAGAACCCGCCCGCGGGCGCCGTCATCTATTACTGGCTGCGGGCGGAGCCGAAGGAGAAGGAAGAGGTCGCCCTCGACGTCGTGGATTCCGCGGATCACGTCGTCCGCCATTTCACGAACAAGGGCGAGAAGAAGGACGAAGGCGGGCCGCTCTCCGAAGGCGACGACGACGACGCGGGCGGCATGACGAAGCTGCCGGCCAAGGCCGGCCTCAACCGGTTCGTCTGGGACCTGCGCTCGCCCGACGCGAGCAAGTTCAAGGGCCTCATCCTCTGGGCGGGCGGCACGCGCGGGCCGCGCATCGCTCCCGGCGCGTACACGCTCCGCCTCACCGCCGGCGGCAAGACGGTGACGGAGCCGCTCGCGGTGGTCGGAGACCCGCGCCTGCCCGCCACCGCCGCCGATTACCAGAAGCAGTACGACCTGATCCTCAAGATCCGCAACAAGCTGACCGAGACCCACGACGCCGTGAACCGGATCCGCGAAGTGCGCGAACAGGTGAAGACCGTCGCCGATCATGCGAAGGTCGCCGGCGGCGACGATTCCATCGCCAAGGCCGCGGAGACGCTCACCAAGAGCGTGACCGCAGTCGAGGAGGCGCTCTACCAGACGAAGAACCAGAGCAACCAGGACCCGCTCAACTTCCCCATCCGCCTCAACAACAAGCTCTCCGCGCTGGCGGGCGTGGTGGCGAGCGCGGACGGGGCGCCGACGGCTTCGTCGTACGCGGTCTACGAGGACGTCGCGGGGCGCATGGACGTGGAGCTGGCCAAGCTCAAGCAAATCCTCGACACGGACCTGGTCGCGTTCAACCGGCTGGTGCGGGACGAGGCGGTCCCGGCGGTGGTGCTCAAGAAGCCCGCGTCGTAAAGAAAGCGCCGCGCCCCTCGGAATAGAATGGTGTGCTCAACCTGTCAGGGAGACGCCATGACTTCCGCCACGCGCATCGAAAAGGACACGTTCGGCCCCATCGAAGTGCCCGCCGACCGCTACTGGGGCGCGCAGACCCAGCGGTCGCGGCAGCATTTCAAGATCTCGGGCGAGACGATGCCGCCCGCGCTCATCCACGCCCTGGCCCTGGTCAAGAAGGCCTGCGCGCTCGTGAACGTGGAGCTCGGCGTCCTCGACGCGAAGAAGGGCGGGGCCATCGTGGCCGCCGCGGACGAGCTCCTGGCCGGACAGCACAACGGCGAGTTCCCCCTCGTCATCTGGCAGACGGGCAGCGGCACCCAGACCAACATGAACATGAACGAGGTGCTGGCCAACCGCGCGAGCGAGATCCTGGGCGGCACGCGTGGCGAGGAGCGGCTCGTCCATCCCAACGACGACGTCAACAAGGGGCAGTCCTCGAACGACGTCTTCCCCACCGCCATGCACGTGGCCGCGGTGGAGGCGGTCCGCAACCACGTTCGCCCGTCCCTCCAGGCGCTGCGCGAGACGCTGCGGGGAAAGTCCGACGCGTTCGGCGACATCGTGAAGATCGGCCGCACCCACCTGCAGGACGCGACCCCCCTGACCCTGGGCCAGGAATTCTCGGGCTACGTCTCGCAGCTCGACCACGGGCTCGACCACCTCGATGCCGCCCTTCCCCATCTGTGCGAGCTGGCCCTGGGCGGCACGGCGGTGGGCACGGGTCTCAACGCCCACCCTGAGTTCGGGGTGCGCGTGGCCAGGAAGCTCGCGGAGCTGACCGGCCATCCCTTCCTGACTGCGCCCAACAAGTTCGAGGCCCTGGCCTCGCACGACGCCCTCGTGAACGCGCACGGGGTGTTCAAGACCCTGGCCGCCTCGCTCACGAAGATCGCGAACGACGTGCGCTGGCTCGCCTCCGGCCCGCGCGCGGGCATCGGCGAGATCGCCATCCCCGAGAACGAGCCCGGCAGCTCGATCATGCCCGGCAAGGTGAATCCTACCCAGTCCGAAGCGCTCACCATGGGCTGCGCGCAGATCATGGGCAACGACGTGGCCGTCAACATCGGGGGCATGAGCGGGAACTTCGAGCTGAACGTCTACAAGCCGCTCGTCATCTTCGGCTTCCTGATGAGCGCGCGGCTGCTCGCCGACGGCTGCGCGAGCTTCCGCGAGAACTGCGCGGAGGGCATCGAGCCCAACCGCGAGCGCCTGGACGAGAACCTGCGGAAGTCGCTGATGCTGGTGACGGCGCTGAACCCGAAGATCGGCTACGACAACGCCGCCAAGATCGCCAAGACCGCGCACCGGACGGGCAAGACACTGCGCGAGACCGCGATCGAGCTGGGTCTCGTCACCGGCGCGCAGTTCGACGAGTGGGTCCGCCCGGAGAAGATGACGGGCCAATAAGCCACGGGCCGAGCCGCCTCGTTAGATCTTGTCGGCCCGGTAGTCGCGGCCGATGCTCGCGGATCGCGCGACCTGGACCCTGCCGATCTGCCAGCAATGGGGACAGGCCACGGGCGCGTCCTCCAGCGGCTCGTTCGGCTCGGCGTCGTACAAGAGGACGTACTGCCCGCCGCAGAGGTCGCACTTGTGGGTATCGCGACGACCTTCCGGGTCCACGGGAGCGGTCCAGCCGCCGGATGGCGTGGCGGAGACGACGGAGGCACTGGGATCGGCGGCGGAGCGGACGGCGTCCGCGACCGCCTCCGGTCCGGCCGGGCCCGGCACCATGAAGCTGGTGCGCCGGCCGTTGACGGTCGGACCGTCGACCGTCACCGACCAGCCGTTGCCGAACTTCACGAGGGATACGGTCCAGGGATCGCGGCGGGTGCGCTCACCCAGCTCCGCGCGCACTCCCGCTTCGACGGCGGCGCGCTCTTCCGACGAGCATCCGGCGCAGAGGATCTTGAGGGGCATCGATACGGCTCCCGTGGGGAACGGCTGCGATGCGCCTCTTCGGCCCGGCGTATGGCCCGGCCCGCCGGCAACTTCCGAAGAAGGGTACGCGCCAATCGGGCCGGGTGATGTGCGCCCGCTTACACATCCCGGTAACAGTGGGCGCGGGCACTGCAATGGCTCCGGCCCCGCGCGCTACCGCCCGACGTTGACGACGGCCGCCCCTGACTCAAGAGCAGCTGCGCCAATCAGCGTTGTGCCGTCGCTCCGTGCCATGGGTCGCTACAGATTCGTCCATTATGTGGCGGTGCTAAGCTACGCCGATGGCTTCGCCCGTGAAGCGCCGCGCCACCTATGACGACCTCTTGCAGGTCCCGCCCCACTGCGTCGCTGAGATCGTGGACGGCGACCTGCACGTATCCCCACGCCCAGCCTCCCGCCACGCGCTCGCCAGCTCGAGATTGGGCTCGGAATTGGGCCCCCCGTTCGATCGCGGCCGTGGCGGACCCGGCGGCAGGTGGATCCTCGACGAGCCGGAGCTGCACTTTGGCGAGGACGTGGTGGTGCCTGACCTCGCGGGTTGGCGGCGTGAACGCATGCCGGAGTTCCCCGATACGGCCTTCTTCACCCTCGCACCGGACTGGGCGTGCGAGGTCGTGTCTCCGGGCACGGAGCGGCTCGACCGCGCCAAGAAGATGCCGGTCTACGCCCGCGAAAACGTCTCGCATCTCTGGCTCGTGAATCCGGTGGCGCGCACGCTCGAGGTGTATCGCCTGGCCGAAGGCCGCTGGCTGCTGCTCGCGACCCACGAGGGAGCGGCACGCGTCCGCGCCGAGCCGTTCGACGCCGTCGAGCTGGACTTGACGCCGCTCTGGGGCGAAGGCGGATAGGTCAATCCCTACTTGAGCCGATGATGGCCTCCGCCTCGATCTCGACCAGCATGTCGGGGTCGATCAGGCGGCTCACCTCCACCATGCTGGTGGCGGGCCGGATGGCCCCGAAGAACTCGCCGTGCACGCGCCCGACCTCCTCCCAGCGGGAGATGTCGGTGACGTACATGCGCGTGCGCACCACGTCGGCCAGCGTCGCCCCCGCACGTTCCAGCGCACGCTCGACGTTGCGGAGGGTCTGCACGGCCTGCGCGCGCATGTCCCCCGCGCCGACCACGCGCCCGCTGTCGTCGGTGGCGGTGGTTCCGGAGACGCTCACCACGTTGCCGACGCGCACCGCGCGTGAATACCCGACGATCGGCTCCCACGGCGTACCGCTGGCGACGTTCACTCTGGACATGCGGACGACTCTAGCGCAGGAATGGCAGACGGCTCAGGCCTGGGGGCTCTGCGCGGGGTTCGGCGTCGGCGCCGGGTTCGGCGACGGGATGACGTTGGGGTCCGTGCCCGGCCCGGAGGGCCGGGACGTGGGCGGGGGCACGGGATCCGGCTGCCTCTCCGGCTGCGGTCGTGGGGACGGGTTCGGCGTCGGCATGGGGTTCGGATCCGGCGAGCTGTGCGTCATGGGGGCCTCCCACTCCCACCGTAGCACGCGCCAAGCGGCTTGGGTCAGAACGCGCGCGTACTGTCGAGCAGGAGCGTGACCGGCCCGTGATTGACGAGGCGGACGTCCATCATGGCGCGGAAGACGCCTTCCTTGACCTCGACCCCGCGGGCGGCGACGCGCGTCACGAAATGGCGATAGAGGCGATTGGCTTCGTCCGGCGGCGCGGCAGCGGAGAATCCGGGGCGCCGCCCGCGCCGGGCGTCGCCATACAGGGTGAACTGCGAGACCACGAGCACCGCCCCGCGCGTCTCGAGCACGGAGAGGTTCATCTGGCCCGCGTCGTCCTCGAAGATGCGCAGGTGGACGACCTTGTCCGCCAGGTAGTCCGCGTCCGCTTCCGCGTCCTCGCGGCCGACGCCGAGCAGGACGAGCAGGCCGGGGCCGATCGCGGAGACAGGCTCGCCGCCCACGGTCACCGCCGCTTCCGACACTCTCTGCACGACCGCTCGCATCAGAGGCGCGCCGGGCGGCGGTGATCGGGGGCCAGGGGTCCTAGAAGGCCTTGAAGACCTTGCCCAGGTCTTCCCCGACGTGCTCGGCACTCTTCAGCATCAGCTTCTTGGAGTTGCCGCCGCCGAAGCCCATCCCCGATCCCGCCCTCTTCTCGTGCGTGAACCGAAGGAGCACCGTCCCCGTGTCCGCTTCCACGACCTCGCCCGAGAGCTTGGCCCGGGCCGCGCCCGCGCCGAACCCGACGCCCATCCGCGCCCCCTTCGATCCGGGATTGAGGTCGACCACCACGCCCTTGATGAGGAGGGCATGCCCGGTGGCGGCTCCGGACTGTACCGCGGCCTTCGAATAGCTGGAGACACCCTTCTTGACGCCTTCCAGGAAGGACTCGTCGACGCCGGCGATCGCCTCCTGCACGTTCTTGGCTTCCTTGCCTTCTCCTGGAGGCGCCTTGCTCGTGTCGAGCGCGGCGATGCTCACTCCGGAATAGTCGGCGAACTTGAAGGGCTTGACGACCTCGAGCTCGTCGACTTCGTCCTCGCCCCACGACGTGTACTTGCCAGGAGCGGTGCTCGTCTTGCCGGCGGCGCCGGCGGGGATGGAAAGCCCGGCCACCAGCAGCCAGGCGAGGCCCCGGGACACGCGCATGTCTCCTCCTTGTGAGCGGTTGGCGGAGCCTACGCGCGGGAGATCGCTCGTGTCAATGCGGCGTTATCATCGCGCCGCCATGGACATCCCGCCGCAGATCGGCCGCTTCCGCGTCACCGGCCGCGTCGGCGAAGGCGCGATGGGCGTGGTGCTGCGCGGGCGCGACGAGGCCCTCGACCGCGACGTCGCGCTCAAGGTCATGCGCGCCCAGTCCGCGGAGGACAAGGAGCGCTTCCTGCGCGAGGCCCGCGCCATCGCGCGCCTGCAGCATCCCAACATCATCACCGTGTACGAGCTGGGCGAGCACGAGGGATCGCCTTTCATCGCCATGGAGCTGCTGGAAGGAGTGGACCTGCAGCGCGCGATCGAGGGCGGCCTGCGCCCGAACCCTCGCGCGACGCTTCCGATCGTCCTGCAACTGCTGGCCGGGCTCGGCCACGCCCACGAGCACGGGGTCGTCCATCGCGACGTCAAGCCGTCCAACCTCTTCCTGCCTCGCGGCCGGCCGGCCAAGATCATGGACTTCGGCGTGGCCCGGCTGGGGGGCACCACCAGCGTCGGCGGCCTCATCGTGGGCACGCCCAACTACATGTCGCCCGAGCAGGTGACGGCGGGGGAGGTGGACGGGCGCAGCGACCTTTTCTCGGCCGGGCTCATCCTGTACGAGCTGGTCACGGGCGAGAAAGCCTTCCAGGGCGACTCCGTCGTGACCCTGATGTACAAGATCGCCCACGAGGATCCGGATCTCGGCCTGATCCCGCGCGGCGCGAAATGGGACCGGCTGCGCGCGGTGCTCACGCGTGCGTTCTTCAAGGACGCCGTCCGGCGCTACCCCACCGCCGCCGCGATGTCCGCCGACCTGGCCCTCGCGCTCCAGGAGTTGGGCGGATCCCACGACGACGCGGCCGCTTCGGACAGGGGCATGGTCCGGCGGGCCTCCTACACCGCGCCGGGACCGGTGCGCCCGGCCCGCACGTCCGGCTCCCTGGCCAGAGAGGAGCGTCCGCCCACCCCACCGCCGGCCGCGCCCGCGCCCGCGCCCGCACCCGCGCCGTCGTCCGGCTCGCCGGCGGCGCCGCCGTTGGCGGGCCGGCCCGGGTGGCTGGTGCCCGCGGTCATCGGCGTCGGCGTGCTCGCGGCCACCGCGGTCACGATGCTCGCGCTCCTCGTCTGGCCGCGGGACGGGTCGGGGCGCCCGACCCCGGCGGCCTCGGCGGGGCCGCGCGGCGAAGGCGACTCGCTCGTGTCCAGAGGGGCGCGCCTCGCCTCGCCGACCCCGCCGCCCTCCACGGAGGCGCCACCCGACCGCGGGCCGACCCCGACGCCGCCGCGTGCCACTTCCACGCCGCGCGTCGTGGTCAGCGTTCCCGTGCCCACGGCCACCGCCGACGGGGGTCGCGTGACCGGGGCCCCGCCGGCGGCGGGGGCCCGCCTCGATCGCGCCAGCGATCTCTACGAGAAAGGGCGCTACGCGGCCGCGCTGGCCGAGGCCAAGGCCGTCCTGCGCGCCGAGCCGGACAATCGCGAGGCCAAGTCGCTGGTCGAGGACATCGAGGCCGACATCGCCATCGCCTCACGCCTCAAGCAGGCGCAGGACGCGATGCGCCGCGGCGACCGGGAGGAGGCGCTGGCCCAGGTGCGCGCCGGCCTCGCCGTGAAGGGCAACGACGGGCGGCTGCTCAGCCTCTTCAAGGAGCTCACCCAGTAGCGCGCCGGCCGGAGGCTTCCCAGCCCCGTGGCTTTTTGATATAGGATCCGCCGTCCCTCGGCGGACGCCGGGAGGAGGCAAATTGCCAAGGAGGATCCGTCCATGACCTACGTCATCGCGGAGCCGTGCGTCAACACGAAGGACACGGCCTGCGTCGAGGTCTGCCCCGTCGACTGCATCCATCCCAAGAAGGACGAGGCGGAGTTCGAGGCCGCCACCAAGCTCTACATCGATCCCGAGACCTGCATCGATTGCGGAGCCTGTGTGCCGGTGTGCCCCGTTCAGGCCATCTTCCCCGCGGAAGAGGTGCCCGAGAAGTGGGCGGCCTACACGAAGATGGAAGTCGACTGGTACGCGGCGCGCAAGTAACACCCGTCGTCGGCGCCGGACATTGGGAAGACCTGAAGGAACCGTTCTACCTGATCGTCTTCGGCGGCGCTCATGGCGAGCGCGCAACGCCTCCTCCCGCAACTCTCCCCCTGAGCGCCCCTCCCGCGCCTCAGCGGCGGAACAGGTGCTGCAAGGTCATGCGCACGGAGACAGCGGTGCCGCCGACGGCGGCCGGCCGGAACTTCCACCCCGCCACCGCTTCCAGCACCGCGCCGTCGAGCATCGCGCCCGCGGACTCGACGATGGCGACGTCCATGACGTTGCCCTTCTCGTCGATCCAGATGTCCACCACGGGGGAGCCCTCCATGCCTCTCTCCAGCGCCGCCGGCGGATACTCCGGGATCGCGCCGGAGAGGCGCGACGGCGGCACCACCTCGGGCCCGAAGCTCACGAACTGGCCGGCCCGTAGCTTCTCACTGCCCGCGCGCGCGAGGGGCAGGGAGAAGCTGAGCACCTTGAGCGGCTGCTCGCGCTTGACCTCCATTTCCGCCGAGATGGGCTCGCGGCCGTCCTTTTCGACGCGCAGGACGTGGCGCCCGAAGCTCACCTCCACTCCCGCGACGGGCGTGGCCCCGAGCGGCTTGCCGTCCAGATAGACCTCCGCGCCCGAGGGCTCGCTGTCCACGAGCAGGACGCCCTCGCGACCGCCGACGCCCTCCGGCGCGGGCATGCGCACGGTGCGCGCGGTGGCGGAGGCGGGCGGCGACGTGGCGGTCGGCGCCATCAACGTCGTGCCCACCTGAGCGGGCGACAGGTCGCCGGCTTCCTGCCCGATGCGCAAGTCGAGCACCGGCGCCGCCGCGGCGTAGAGATCGCGGGCGAAGTCCATCGCGGACCCGTAGCGGTCGTCCGGGCTGACCGCGAAGGCGCCCCCGAAGACGTCGTTGAGCTCCTCGGGCAGGCGCTCGTCCACCTGGCGCGGCGGGACGTGGGCGCCATGCACGACCTGCCCCACCACCTCCGTGATCGTCTTGCCCGGGAAGGGCGCGCGGCCGGTGAGCATCTCGTACGCCACCGCGCCCAGGGAGAACACGTCGGCACGCGCGTCCACCCGCTCGCCCATCATCTGCTCGGGGGCCATGTACCGCACCGAGCCCACGACCGTCCCCGCGACGGTCAGGGTGGACGACTCCAGCCGCGCCACCCCGAAGTCCATCACCTTCACTCCGCCGTCGTCCATCATCATGATGTTCGCGGGCTTGATGTCGCGATGGACGATGCCGTGCTTGTGTGCGTAGTCGATGGCGTCCGAGACCTGGAGGATGATCGAGCAGATCTCCTGCACCGTATAGACCTGCCCCGCCTTCATCACCGCCGAAAGGGCTTTGCCGTCCAGGTACTCCATCACCAGGTAGGACGGGCCGATGTCGTAGATCTGGACGATGCCGGGGTGGTTGAGACGCCCCGCCGCTTCCGCTTCGTTGCGGAAGCGGGCCAGGAACTGCTCCTTCTCCGCCGGCGTCATGTGCTCGGACTCGCGGATGACCTTCACCGCGACCGGCCGCGCGAGGCGCGGATCCACGCAGAGGTACACGACCCCCATCGCACCAGACCCAAGTTCTTCGAGGACCTGGTACCGCCCGAAATACGTCGGGACCGGCTGGCGGGTCTGCATGGACGGGAACCGAAGACGGAGACTGTAGCGCCGGCCCTCCGGCCGGTCAAACGCGGCCGTGCCGGCGCGGGATAGAATTCGCATCGCCCCGTTCGGGCGCTGGACCGTTCCAAGACATGCCTCACACCCGTCCCGAAGCCGGCTGCTACGAGATCGATTTCGAGACCGCCTATCCGCTCGACGAGGGAGCGGAGGTCGCGCTGGAGGACTACGCGCGCGCCCTCACCCGGGCCAGGGCGGCGGAGGCGGTGCGGGCGGGCGACGATCCGGCCACGGTGCGCGGCGTCCACGTGTGCGGCCTGGGCATGGCGCTGACGCCGGCGATCCTGCGCGACCTCGAAGACTTCGCGCGGTCGCTCCTCACGGGGACGGGGGGCGGGCTCGGCTGGTCGTGATCGCGACGCTCTCCCTCTGCGCGCTGCTGGGCGCGCCGGCCACCCCGTTCACCCTGGCCGACGTGACTGCGGGGGACGCTGACCGGATCGACGTGCATCCAGCCTCCGGCTATCATCGACAAGCTGCGGGGGGAGGAGAACGCTCTTGACCGAGAATCTCAGGGTCGCGCGATTCTATTTCGTGCTCCTGGCCCTCTTCACCGTCGGGCGCTGGGCGCAGAGCCTGGGCCAGGTCGAATACGCGAAGGGCCACCACGTCTTCAGCATCGTGACCCTGACCCTCCTCTCCTCCACCTACTTCGCGGCGTTCTGCCGGAAGTGGCGCGGCTACACCCTCCTCCAGGCCGTGATGCTGGGCATGACGCTGGGGCTGGCCGCCCAGATCGTGATCTTCACGTCCACGGCGCTCTCCTACGCGCTGGGGATGCACACGTTCTTCAACCATCCTCGGGCCCTCAACGTCGAGACCGAGGTGCCCATGAACGAGGCGCTGCTGCGCCGGGCGGGCGGCCTCGTCGCGGGGCCGATCAGCAACGGCGTGGCCGCGTTCCTGGGGTGGCTGATGGGTGCGGTGCTCCCCGAACGCAGGACGTCGCCCGCGGCCTGACCGGCGGCCGCGCGAGAGTGACCTGATGTCGTGGAAGGATGCGCTGCGGCGTGATCCCGGCGGCTTCTCCCGCCTGCGGACCGAGGGCGGCGAGGTGCGCATCTTCATGACGGAGGCGCTCCTCGCGGAGGCGGAAGAGGCCCTGGGGCCGCAGATCGAGAACGCCCGACGCTTCCCCGGCGTCCTCGACGCCGTCCTCACCCCGGACGCGCACCACGGCTACGGCGTGCCCGTCGGCTGCGTGATGGCCACCAGCGGGACGCTGGCCATGGGCCCGGTGGGCTACGACATCGGCTGCGGCATCGCCGCCCTGCGCTCGACGGTCGCGCGCGCGGAGGCCACGCCCGAGCGCGTGAAGGACTTCTCGCGGAGGGTGATGCAGCGCGTCGGGCTGGGGGCGGGGGCCAAGGGACAGTCGGTGTCGACGAAGCGCTTCCAGGAGATCGTGCGCGGCGGCGCGGAAGCGATGGGCGCGCGGCGGGGCACGGCGGAGCGCGATCGCATCCCCGTGGACGAGGATTGGGACGTGCCCAGGGACTCGCGCGCGTGGCGCGGGCAGAACCAGCTCGGCAGCCTGGGTGGCGGCAATCACTTCATCGAGCTGCAGCACGACGGCGCCCGGCTCTGGGTCATGTTCCACACCGGCTCCCGCGGCTTCGGGCACGGCCTGGCCACGCACTTCTTCGAGCGCGCGATGGACGAGCTGGGCTTGAAGCGCGGGCAGATGGACCTCGGCTACTTCACTCCGCGCTCCGAGCATTGGCGCTCGTATCGCAATGCGGTCGCCGCGGGCGGAAACTTCGCGATCGTGAACCGCCTGATGATCGGCCAGGCGGTGGCGGGGGCGTTCGCGGAGACCTTCGGCGCGGAGCCGGAGCTGGTCTACGAGATCAGCCACAACCTCGTCCAGGAGGAGACCCACCCCGACCTGTTCGACCACCCGGTCTGGGTGCATCGCAAGGGCGCGACGCGGGCGTTGCCCGCCGGACACCCGATGCTGGCCGGCACGCGCTGGGAGAAGACCGGCCACCCCGTGATCATCCCCGGCTCGATGGGTGACTTCTCCTACGTGCTGCGGCCGCTGCCGGGAGCGGCCAAGGCGCTTTACTCGGTCAACCACGGCGCCGGCCGGCGCAAGTCGCGCACGTCGGCCCGACGTGAGATCTCCCAGGCCGACGCCAACCGCCGCATGCGGGACCTGGGCGTCCTCGTCAACGCCGGCGGTCCGGTGCCGATCGACGAGTCGCCGGAGTGCTACAAGCCGGCGGAAGAGGTCATCCGTGCGGTGACCGAAGCGGGACTGGCCGAGGTCGAGGTGCGGCTCTCCCCGATCGCCTCCATCAAGGGCGCGGAGTGACTCTCCGTATTCATAGTAAGTCGTGGGCTCGATGGCACTAAGGCTTGACACCGTAGGAGGTCATTGGTAGTGTCGCAATCGCACTAGTTGCCAAGTGGCACTGGCGATCCGAACGGCTCGGACCAAGGTGGTTCGCGCCTCGTCGTGGCGCGCAGGTGACGTGGCGCTAGGCAAGGCTAAGGAGGCCTGCACGTCCATGATCGAAGGTACGGTGAAGTGGTTCAACGAGGCGAAGGGTTTCGGTTTCCTCTCTCGCGAGGGTGGGCCGGACGTCTTCGTGCATCACTCCGAGATTCGGGCCGAGGGATTCCGCACTCTCAACGAGGGTGACCGCGTGCGGTTCGAGGTCGTAGACAGCCCCAAGGGACCTCGCGCCGCGAACGTCGTCAAGATCTAACCGCCTCGACCACGGATCCAACGATCCAATCGCCCGGGACCGCAAGGTTCCGGGCTTTTTGTTTTTGATTGGCCCAGGGCGTAGCATTCGTGCTCCCTGGAGGCTCCCAATGCGCCTGGTCACGCGGGGGGATCTGGACGGGCTCACCTGCGCCGTCCTCATCACCAGCTGCGAGGACATCGACGAGATCGTGCTCGTGCATCCGCAGGACATCACGGACAAGCGCCTGCACATCACGGAAGACGACATCATCGCCAACCTGCCGTACCAGACCGGAGTCGGCAAGTGGTTCGACCACCACCTGCTCACCCAGAGCAACGAGCGGCCGCCGGAGGGTTTCGACGGCCGCTACGGCCTCGCCCCCAGCGCCGCGCGCATGGTCTACGAGTACTACGCCGCGCGCCGCCCCGACCTCCAGCGCTACGAGCGCCTGCTGGCGGAGACGGACCGTCTCGATTCCGCGCAGCTCACGATCGACGACGTGCTCCAGCCGAAGGACTACATCCTGCTCGGTTACACGCTCGATCCCCGCACGGGTCTCGGTGATTACCAGAGCTACTTCCGCAAGATGGTGGGCTGGCTCAAGACGGCGGGCATCGAGGAGGTGATGCAGCAGCCCGAGGTGACCGACCGCGTGGAGCGCATCCGCGCCCAGGATGCGGCGTTCCGCGAGCGAACCAAGGCCTGCTCGCGGCTGGACGGCAACGTCGTCTTCACCGACTTCCGCAACGAGAGCCCGCTGCCCGTGGGCAACCGCTTCCTCGTCTACACGCTCTTCCCGGAGGCGAACGCCTCCCTGCGCGTGCACTGGGGGCCCAGCCGCGAGCACGTCGCGGCCGCGGTCGGGCACTCGATCTTCAACCGGACGAGCCGCACGAACGTGGGCGAGCTGATGGCGCGCTACGGCGGCGGCGGTCACCGCGGCGCGGGCACCTGCCTGCTGGAGGCGCGCCGCGCGGACGACCAGATCGCGGAGATCATCGCCACCATGAAGAAGGACGGCTAGGGCGCGGGCTCTCACGTAGACTAGGGTCTTGTCCTTGTCCTCCGCGGTCCTCCAGAGCTTGAGAGAGGCGGGCCGGGTGGCCTCCGCCGCACGCGAGGCGGGGGCCCGGCTCATCGTCGCCGGCGCCGCCCTGCGCGACGTCTCCGAGCAGGTCGAGCACGAGATCACGCGGCGCGGGGGAGGCCTCGCCTTCCCCGTGCAGTCGTCGCGCAACGAGATCGCCGCGCACTATTGCGCCTCGCCCGAGGACTCGACGGTCTACGTCGAGGGCGACCTGGCCAAGCTCGACCTGGGCGTGCACGTCGACGGCTGGGTCGTCGACACCGCGCTCACCGTCAACGTGGGGGACCGTCCCGAGAACCGCCCGTTCGTGGACGCGGCGCGGGCCGCCCTCGAGTCCGCGATCGCGGCCGCGGGCGCGGGCGTGGCGGTGCGCCGCGTGTCGGAGGCCATCGACTCGACGCTCCGCCGCTATGGCATGCGGCCCATGAAGAACCTGTGCGGCCACGGCGTCGCGCGCTGGACGGTGCACTGCCCGCCGGCCATCCCGAACGTGGCCGACGGCGGCTCCGATCGGCTCGCCCTGGACGCGGTGGTGGCGGTCGAGCCGTTCGCGACCGATGGACAGGGCGAGGTCGTCGAGCGCGGCGCCGCGGAGGTGTTCCGACTCGATCCGCGTCGGGCCACGGGACCGGTCGGGTCGCCCGAGGTCGTCGCGGCCATCCGCCGCTTCAACGGGCTGCCCTTCGCGCGGCGCCAGCTCGCGAACCTGCCGCGTCCCGCGGTGGAAGAGACCTTGCGCGCCCTACGGGCGGCCGGCCACCTCGGGGTCTATCCGCCCCTGGTGGAGGCGCACCGGCGCAAGGTCGCGCAGGCCGAGCACACGCTCTATCTGGGGCCCGAGGGAGTGGAGGTCTTGACCCGCTGAGGCTAGGGCTTGGGTTCCGGCTCGTCTTCGTCGAGGAGGTCGTACGGAAGAGGCTGGGGACCGGGCACGATCCCGGCGATGTCGGGGTCCTCGGGGACGGCCGAGCGGTCGACCTTGACCTTGGTTTCCTTGAGCTGCACGCGCTTGGCCGCTTTCTCGCGGGCGCGCTCCTGCCGCGCGATCTCCTTCTGCCGCTTGGCGAAAGTGGCTCGCCCTCTGTTTGCCATGATTGGTTGCTCGCTTCCTACGAGGCCCCTCGGCCCCGGCCTCGCCGAACAGCGGATTGTAGCATGCGGGCGACAGGTCTTTCCTCACGCGACCGGGGCGCGGGAGGCGTGCTAGAACCACGGGATGCGGAAGCGGGCGGAGGATTCGGGCGGCACGGGGACGCGCCTCGTGTATTCGACCGGCGGTGAGGCGGAGCGTCCGCGCGCGGCCGTCCCCCTGGCGCGTGCCAGCGGCGGCAAGGGCATCCGCCTGCGTCTGGAGACGCGGCCGGGCGGCCGCGTGGTGACGCTGGTCCTGGGGCTGGCCGGAAACGACGACGAGCTGGCCGCCCTGGCCAAGGCCCTCAAATCCGAGTGCGGCACCGGAGGCACCGTGAAAGACGGCATCGTCGAGCTGCAGGGCGACCACCGGGCGGCCGCCCAGGCCGTCCTGGCCGCGCGCGGCCTGAAGTCCCACATCTAGGAGGACGCCATGGAACCGTTCGAGCCCTTCCGCAAGGACCTCTTGTCGGGCAAGACCACGATCATCACCGGGGGCGGCACCGGGCTCGGGCGCTCGATGGCCCTGCGCATGGCCGGCCTCGGGGCCAAGGTCGGCATCGTCGGCCGCCGCCCGGCGCCGCTCGAAGAGACGGTGGCGGCGATTCGCAAGGCGGGGGGACAGGGCGCGTTCGCGCCGGCCGACATTCGCGAGCCCGAGGCGGTCGCGCGCGCGGTCGACGCACTGGAGTCGGAGCTCGGTCCCGCGAGCCAGCTCATCAACAACGCGGCCGGCAACTTCCTGGCCGCGTCCGAGGACCTCTCCCCGAACGCGTTCAATTCGGTCGTGCAGATCGTGCTCTACGGCAGCTTCCACTGCACGCGCGAATTGGGCCGGCGGCTCATCGAGCGCCAGCAGCCGGGCGAGATCCTCTCGATCGTGACGAGCTACGCGCAGACGGGATCGGCCTTCGTGCTGCCCTCCGCCGTGGCCAAGGCCGGCGTGCTCGCCATGACGCGCTCGCTCGCCGTCGAATGGGCGGCCTACGGAATCCGTCTCAACGCGGTCGCGCCCGGCCCGTTCCCTACCGAGGGCGCGCTGAGCCGCCTGATGCCGGGCTCGGAGATGGAGAAGCAGGCGCGGCGCCGGATTCCTTCGCGCCGGTTCGGCGAGCACTGGGAGCTCACGAACCTCGTGGCCTACCTCATGAGCGACGCGAGCCCGTACCAGACGGGTGACCTCGTGACCATCGATGGCGCGGAGGCGCTGTTCTCCGGCCAGCAGTTCGCGGGCTTCGCGCACCTCGACCGGGCGGCGGCGAAGGAGCTGATGGCGTCGCTCAAGCCCAAGCGTTGAGCGCGGACGCCGCCTCCCTCCCGACGAGTGACCCGGAGGCGCGGCGGGCCACTCTCGCGCACGGCGTCGTCACCTACACGGACGAGGGCCCGGCCGACGCCCCCGCCCTCATCGCCCTCCACGGAATCCCGGGATCGGGCCGCGACTTCCGCTACCTGGCCCCGCAGCTCCTGCCTGTGTTGCGCGTCCTGCGCGTCGATCTTCCCGGCTTTGGAGGAAGCGCGCCCGTCACGGACGCGATCCGGACCCTGCGCGGCCGCGCGCGCGTGGTCCTCGCTCTCGCCGATGCGCTGGGGATCGAGCGCTTCGCCCTCCTCGGACACTCGATGGGCGGAGGGACGGCGCTGGTGCTGGCCGCGGATCACGCGGCGCGGGTGCGCTGCCTCGTCCTGGTCGCGAGCCTGGCCCTGCGCCTGCATCGCGGCCTGGGCGCGCCCCCGCGGACGTTCGCCTGGGTCGGCCACGGCCTGGGCGTGCCCGGACTGCGCCGGCTCCTCCTGCCCTGGGTCCGCCATGAGTACCGCCGGCGGCGCTTCCCGGGCGTGGACGAGAAGGACGCCGCCGAGTTCGCGCGCCTCCTGCATGCCCTCTCCGCCGTCGACTTCGAGCTCCTGCGGGCCGCAGTGCGCCGGCCGCTGCCCCCGGCCTTGATCGCGTACGCGCGCGACGATCACATGATCGAGACCGAGGTCGCGGAGGAGCTGGCGGCGGCGGTGCCCGGCGCACGCGTGGTGGCGTTCGACGAAGGCGGGCACAACATCCAGAAGACGCGGGCGGTCGAGCTGGGCGCGGCCATACGGCAGGTGTGCGTCTAATAAGGGTGGGCGCGCACCCAGTGGATGTAGTCGACGAGACGGTCCACTTCCAGGGGCGAGACGTGGCCACGGTAGGCCGGCATCTGGATGGGTTGCCGTTCGAGGTAGAAGCGAGCGATGCGGCTCTGCTGCAGCCGCCGCGGCCTGCCGTCGAGGACCCATTCGCGGATCTCGGCGTCGTCCTGCGCGAGCTCCGGGAAGTCCGCCCCGTCCCAGGACGGGATGTAACCCTTGAAGGCGCGCACGTTCGGCATGGAGCCGCGTCCTTGCGGCCCGTGGCAGTTGAAGCAGCCCAGCCTGGACGCGACCTCGCGTCCTTCGGAGGCCTTGGCGTCCGCCGGGGTCTCGAAATTGGAGGCCGCCTTCACGAACGCCACCAGGTCGTCCGTCTCGCGCGAGGAGAGAAGGGCGCGCCAGGCGGGCATCGCGATGGCGGCGCCCGCGCGCAGCTTCATCTGCTCGGGATCGCGGCGTACACGGGCGGGCAGGCCGTCGAGGATCCATTCGCGGATCTCGCCCTCATTCTGGGCGTACATGGTGATGAGCCCGCTCGAGAAGGGCGGGATCTCGTCGAGGCCGTGGCCGGGGTCGGCCATGCCCCGCATCCCGCCCGGGCCATGGCAGGTGAAGCAGCCCTTCTCGCTCGCGACGATCCACCCTCGCTGGACGCGGCTGATGTCGTGGAGGCGCCAGTAACGGAGGCCGAAGGCCGTCATCGCCAGCAGGATGGCCCCGGCGGCGGCCAGCACACGTCCCGTCCTGCCCAAGTCGCGCCTCCTCTTCGCCATCGCGCGCGGACCCAGCATACGCAGAGTGACGGCCGCCCCGCAAAACGCGCGCACCCATCGTGCTACCTTCGACCGAGAGGCAGCATGAAGACGATCTCCCTGCTCGTTCCGCTCCTGATGATCGCCGTGGCCGCGATGGCTTCTTCCCCGGACGCCCGCTACGAGGAGTTGGAGAAGCGCTACGTGCGCGAGTTCCTGCGCCGCCATCCCGTCGTCTCGACGTACCTGGGTGGGGCGGGCCTCGATCCGGGCCTGGCCGCCGCCGACGGCACGCTGCGTGACTGGTCGCCGTCCGCCCTCACGGCCGAGGCCGAGCTCTGGCGATCGCTGCGCGCATCCTTCGCCGCGCTTCCGGCGGCCGAGCTCTCGCCGCGCCATCGCGTCGACCGTGAGGTGGCGGTGCACCAGCTCGATTTCATGCTCCACCAGGACCAGGAACGGAAGTACTGGCAGCGCTCGCTCGACACCTACGTCAACGAGGCCTTCCGCGGGATCGACTGGTATACGCAGGGCATGAAGGACCTCGGCTCCGGCCGCTACGGGACGGAAGCTCAGTGGCGTACCGCGACCGCGCGCGTGGCCGCGGTGCCCGCGTACCTGGACCGGGCGCGGCGCAACCTCGAGGAGGGCGTGCGCGCCGGCAATCCCCCGGACTGGCGCATGGTCGAGCGCGACGGGATCAAGTCCTCCGAGGCCAACGCGGACTTCTTCGAGAAGACCCTGCCCGCCATGGCGGCCGCGCGCACGCAGGGACAACCCTTCGCGGAGACCGTGCTCGGGGATCTGCGCGCCCGCGGCACGGAGGCCGCGCGCGCGTTCCGGGGTTTCCGCGACTTCGTGCAATCCGCGCTGGCCACGTTGCCCCGGAAGGACCGCTACGCCTTCGGGGAGAAGGAATACGACTGGGCCCTGCGCAACAACCTGAATGTCCCGTCCACCGCCGCCGAGATGTACGAGTCCTCGTGGCCGGTCGTCCCGGAGACGCGGCGCCTCATGATGGACGTCGCGGAGAAGGTGGCGAAGAAGCGCGGGATGAGCCTCGCCTGGGACGAGGCCCACCGCGCCGCCTCCACGCGCGCGGTCCTGTCCGCGCTGGGCGAGGACCATCCGCGGTCGGACTACG
>WNGB01007387.1_pt1 | contig 29287 bp, 30 predicted proteins | sample 5400681 | NCBI WGS metagenome assembly WNGB01 (sample SAMN13153367, study PRJNA577476) | soil metagenome | isolation source: 115 cm soil or saprolite under grassland replicate 2 | place: USA:California | collected 2016-06-15
CGCCGAGGCTGTCGCCCAGGCGGCCGAGCGGTTGGGCGCCAAGCGGGTGTTCATCCTCGCCGGCAAGACGCTCAATCGCGACACCGATGCGGTCCGGCAGATCGCCGGAGCGCTCGGATCGCGCTACGCCGGCGTGCATGACGACATGCCCGCGCACAGCCCGCGCGACGCGGTGGTCGCCTGCGCCAACAAGGCGCGCGATGCCGGCTGCGACCTGCTGGTCAGTGTCGGCGGCGGGTCGACGACCGACGGCGGCAAGGCGGTCACCATCTGCCTGGAGCACGACATCCGCGAACCGGACGGGCTGGAACCCTTCCGCACCGTGGTCGACGAGACCACGGGCAAGCGCCACTTCCCGCAGTATCGCGCGCCGCGGGTGCGCCAGATCTGCGTGCCGACGACGCTGAGCGGCGGCGAGTTCAACGCCCGCGCCGGCGTCACCGAGCCAAGGCTGCGGCTGAAGCAGGCCTATATCCATCCCGGCATCATCCCGCTCGCCGTGATCTTCGATCCCGCCATCACCGTGCACACGCCGGAATGGCTGTGGCTCTCGACCGGCATCCGCGCGGTCGACCATGCCGTCGAGACCTACTGCTCGATCGACGGCAATGCCTACACCGACAGCACCGCACTGCAGGCGCTGCGCCTGCTCGGCCGCGGACTGCCGGCGGTGAAGCGCAATCCGGGCGACCTTGCAGCGCGGCTCGACTGCCAGATCGGCGCCTGGATCTCGATGACCGGCATCGTGAGCGGCACGCGCATGGGGGCGAGCCACGCCATCGGCCACGTGCTCGGCGGCAGCGCCGGGGTGCCGCACGGCTACACCTCGTGCGTCATGCTGCCGGCCGTGCTGGCGTTCAACGCCGAGGTCAACGGCGATCGCCAGGCGGAGATCAGCGCCGCGCTCGGCGCGTCCAGTCAACCGGCGTCCGAGGTGCTCGACCGCTTCATCGCAAACCTCGGCCTGCCGCGGCGATTGCGCGACGTCGGCGTCAAGCGCGATGACCTGCAGCGCATCGCCACCAACTGCATGCTCGACGACTGGACCTTCTCCAATCCGCGGACAATCAACGGGGCGCAAGAGATCGTGCCGATCTTGGAGGCGGTGTACTAACGCGTGAATTCTGTGCACCCGGTGACTATCCGGGGGTTCGGCGCATGATCCGGAACTGACGGCGCGCCGTCGCGTTTCGTGCCCGTGATGACTGTGCTGACCGTTGTCCGCGGCCTCTTGTCGGCGCCCGCCTGCCTTCTGGTCGCGATGCTGATCGCATCAGGAGTGATGCTGGTCTCGCGTAGTCCGGCGCAGGCGCAGGACTGCGAATACGGTGCGTTCGGCTGCGGACACGCCGAGCAGCATCACCAGTATCAGGAATGGAAGCCGAGCACCGGCAAGGGCAGCTGCTGCAACGGCGAAGACTGCCGGCCTGTCAAAGCCCGGGTGGAAGATGATGGCAGCTGGTCCGTCTGGATTCCGGAATTTCGCCGCTGGGTGCCGGTGCCGGCCTTTGCCGTCGGTGAGCCCGACCGATTCGGCGATGGCCGCAGCCACGTCTGCAGCACCAAGCCGCTGCCGACGCTGCCGGTGTTTCACATCTTCTGCTTCTCGCCGACAGGGTCGAAGAGCTAGCGGCCGACGCTCAGGGACTCTTCGTGAATTTTTTCGACATGAGCGTTGTGGGCGTCGTCGCACTTCTCAGGCATTCAGAGCCGCTGCCGTCGTCGATCGTCAACTTGTCGGCGTCGATCGAATACCGGCAGGTCTTGTAGTGCGAGCCGTCGTCCTGGCGAATGTCGACCTTACCTTTGGTGCTGAGCGACCATTTGATCCGCAAGACGGTTCGAGGTGGACCCACGTCGTAGACGAAATCAAACACCCCGTCTTTTTTGAATTCGATCGTATAGCGTGGGCCGTCATCGGGTATCCACAAACCCACCAGTGCCTTGCGGTCTTCTTCCGTCGCCGGCGGGCTGCAAGCCAATACGCTGCCACTCAGCAACACTGCCAACAACGCTCGGCTACCTTTCATACGCCCTGCCCTCCGTGACGCCCTCTGGGCGTACGCTATCGTGGCGGCCGGGGGGCCGCTAGCGCGGGCAGCCCAAATGACCCTGCGCGGGCGGGTTGGCCCGCCGGCCTCAGACCGATCTCAATTGCACGCCCTCCTATGCGCGCACGCCGTCTTGAACGGCTTGGACCAGCGGCCTAGCCTCGCCCGCGGCAGTGGACGCTCAATTCGTAGAGTTTCAGTCCGCGTGCGTCTCCTGCACGACCTCCAGAGGAGACACCCATGAGACGACAGGAAACGGCCTGGACGAAAGTCTGCCTTGTCGGCGTGGTCGCAGCCTTCCTCGGCTGCGGTTCCGGGACGGTGCAGGCACAGGGAAGCGATCTCAAGAAGTACGAATCCAACAGCAAGGACTTCTGGTTAAACCCGCCCGCCGACTGGTTCATGGGCGGCGAGACCAAGGAGCAGAAGGGCCAGGCCCCCAATCCGGGCCAGCCGCTGCCGACGCCCAAGGCCGAGCTTGACCAGATCCTCGCCAAGATCAAGCTGCCGCCCGGCTTCAAGATCGCGGTGTGGGCGAGCGGCGTTCCCCAGGCGCGCCAGATGGCGTGGGGCGACAAGGGCACGCTGTTCGTCGGCACCTTCGACAAGGGCACGGTCCACGCCGTCAGCGGCCCCGACGGCCAGAAGGTCGTGAAGCCCTTCGTCACCGGCCTGCGCATGCCGACCGGCGTCGCCTTCCAGGACGGCGCGCTCTATGTGATCGATATCGACAAGCTCTACCGCTACGAAAATCCCGAAGCCGACCTCGACAAGGCGCCGCAGGGCAAGGTCGTCTACGACGACTTCCCGCCCTACGTGCCGCACGGCTGGAAGTACCTGGTGCCCGACGGCAAGGGCTGGTTCTACATCGCCGTCGGGCCACCCTGTAACATCTGCATGCCGCCGACCAGCGCGTCGCAATATCGGCGAGTCAATCCCAAGACGGGCAGCGCCGAATTGGTGGCGCTGGGCGTGCGCAACAGCGTCGGCGGCGCGGTCGATCCCAGGACCGGCGACCTGTGGTTCAGCGAAAACGCCCGCGACTGGATGAGTGACGAGATACCGAGCGACAAGCTCAATCGCGTCACCAAGCTCGGCGAGCATTTCGGCTATCCCTACTGCCACCAGGGCGACATCGTCGATCCGGAATTCGGCATGGGACGCAAATGTTCCGAATTCACGCCGCCGGTGGTCAAGCTCGGCCCGCACGTGGCGCCGCTCGGCATGAAGTTCTACACCGGCGACATGTTCCCGGCCGAGTACAAGAACGGCATCTTCATCGCCGAACATGGCTCGTGGAACCGGCACAAGAAGCTCGGCTACCGGATCCGGTTCATCTCGGTCGGCGCCGACGGCAAGAACCCCAAGGACACGGTGTTCGCCGGCGTCTGGCTCGACGACCAGAAGATCCTCGGGCGCCCGGCCGACGTCCTGCAGGCGCCCGACGGCTCCCTGCTGGTCGCTGACGACCAGGCCGGCGCGATCTACCGGATCAGCTATCAGAAGTAGCGATCGCCGCTGCCCCGCCCACGGTGCGCCGTGGGCGGGGTCTCGAAACGAAACACCCTCAACCTCATCCTGAGGAGCGCGCGAAGCGCGCGTCTCGAAGGATGGGCCCCAGTCGTGTTGTTGCCCACCCTTCGAGACGCGGCCCTGCGGGCCGCTCCTCAGGGTGAGGTGTGCGCGTAAGGAGTGTCATGTCGAAGTCGCGTTCATCAGTTTACGCCTTGGCGGCAGCCCTCCTCGCTGCGTCAGCGCCGGCGGCCGCCCAAAACAAGCCACCACCCAGGGCGCCGGCGATCGCCCAGACCTGCGTGGCCTGTCACGGCATCAAGGGAGTGTCGACCACCAAGGACACGCCGTCGCTCGCCGGTCAGCCGGATATCTTCACCCAGTATCAGCTCGTCTTCATGCGCGACGGCCAGCGCCAGCCTGGCGTCATGGCGGGCCTCGTGAAGACCCTGACCGACGAAAACATCCGCGATCTTGGCGCCTACTACGCGGCGCTGCCGCCGCCGCCGGCTTTCGCCAAGGCCGATCCGGTCGACGCCGACAAGGTCAACGCGATCATGGGCCCGCGGCGCTGCGGCAATTGTCACAAGGAGGATTTTTCCGGCCAGGGCGAGACCGGGCGACTGGCCGGCCAGCGGCCCGACTACCTGATCAAGTCCCTGAAGGACTTCCGCGCCGGCGTGCGGCGCGGCCGCGGCATGGGCGCGATGATGGAGGTGTCAGTCACTCTGCAGGACGACGACATCGCCCTGATCGCCCACTATCTGGCGGGCAAGCCTTGACACATTCTTCGAATCCTCGACATCATCCCTGGGCCACTTCCAAGGAGACCAGCCATGGCTTGGAAAACACCGCGCATCGTCGAGATCGCCGTCGGCATGGAAATAAACTCCTACGCTTCTGCCGATCTCTGATCGCGGCGGCCTCGCGGCCGCGCGATAGTCTGTGGCGGTCGCCGTGAAGGCCGTCGTCCTAGGCGCTGCCGCGGGTGGCGGTTTCCCGCAATGGAACTCGAACGCCGAGGCCTGTCGCCGCGCGCGCGCCGGCGACGCTCAAGCCATGCCACGAACCCAGGCATCGCTCGCCGTGAGCGGCGACGGCGAGCGCTGGTTCCTGATCAACGCCTCGCCCGACCTCCGCCAACAGATCGACGCACGTTCGATCCTTCATCCGCGCCGCGGCCTGCGCTCCTCGCCCATCGAGGGAGTCATCCTCACCGGAGCGGATGTCGATGCGATCGCCGGCCTGCTGCACCTGCGCGAGCGGCAGCCCTTCACCCTCTACGCCACCAACCGGGTGCTGGCGGTGCTCGACGCCAATCCAATCTTCGGCGTGCTGGCGCCGGACTGCGTCGACCGGCAGGACGTGCCGCTGGGGCGGCCGTTCGGGCTGCGTCATCTCGATGGCAGCGCCAGCGGCTTGCTGGTCGAACTGTTCGACGTTCCCGGCAAGGTCGCGTTGTACCTCGAAGAAGGTCGCGGTGCCGATCTTGCCGGCCAGCCGGGCGACACCGTGGGCGTGGAGGTCCGCGCGGGCGAGCAGCGCCTGCTCTACATCCCGGGTTGCGCGCGCATGACCGACATCCTGAGACGACGCCTGACCGGCGCGTCGGTCGTGCTGTTCGACGGCACGCTGTGGCGGGACGACGAGATGGTGGCACTCGGCCTCGGCCCCAAGACCGGGCAGCGCATGGGCCACATGAGCGTGAGCGGTCCCGACGGCGTCGTCGCCGCCTTCCGCGACATTGCGGTGAAGCGCCGGATCCTGATCCACATCAACAATTCCAACCCGATCCTGCTCAGCGATTCGGCCGAGCGCGCCGGCGTCGAGAAGGAAGGCTGGGAAGTGGCCTATGACGGCATGGAGGTGAGCCCATGAACGCCGACGCGGGCGGCAATCGCCTGCTGCGACCCGACGAGCTCGAGGCCGAGCTGCGCGCCATCGGTGCCGTCCGCTATCATCACCTGCATCCGTTCCACAAGCTGCTGCACGGCGGCAAGCTCACGCGCGCACAGGTCCAGGCGTGGGCGCTGAACCGCTACTACTACCAGGCGATGATCCCCATCAAGGACGCGCATGCGCTTGCCAAGCTGCCGACGTCGGAGCTGCGCCGCGAATGGCGCCGCCGCATCATCGACCACGACGGCGACGGGCCGGGCACCGGCGGCATCGAACGCTGGCTGAAGCTCGCTGAAGGGGTTGGACTGGACCGCGCCTATGTGCAGTCGACCGAGGGCATCCTGCCCGGCACGCGCTTCGCGGTTGAGGCCTACGTCAACTTCGTGCGCGACCGGCCGATCCTCGAGGGCATCGCCTCGTCACTGACCGAGATGTTCTCGCCCGGCATCATCGCCGACCGCGTGCGCGGCATGCTGGCGGGCTACAGCTTCATCACCGAGGAAACGCTGGCCTACTTCACGCCGCGGCTCACCCAGGCGCCGCAGGACGTCGATTTCGCGTTGGCCTACGTCAAGCAGCACGCCACGACGCGCGGCGACCAGGAAGCCGTCCTCGCCGCCCTGCGCTTCAAGTGCGACGTGCTGTGGACGCAACTCGACGCGCTGCATTTCGCCTATGTCGAGCCGGGCCTGATCCCGCCCGGCGCCTTCGTCCCCCAAAGGTGATTGATGGACCGCCTGGTCGTTTCGGATGGAAGCGTGCTGGCCTTCGCGCCGCACATCGTCTTTCGCTTCGACGACGTGCGGCAACGCTGGATCATCCTGGCGCCCGAGCGGCTGATGCTGCCCGACGAGCAGGCGGTCGAGATCCTGAAACTCGTCGACGGCAAGACGGGCGTTTGCGCCATCGTCGATTCGCTGGCCGCGCGCTACACCCAGGCGCCGCGCGAGCTGATCGCCAAGGACGTCACCGCCATGCTGCAGGACCTCGCCGACAAGGGATGTCTCGCCGGTGCCAACGATTGACCCGCCACTCGCCCTGCTGGCCGAGCTGACGCATCGCTGCCCGCTCGCCTGCCCCTATTGCTCCAACCCCGTGAACCTCGAGCGCGCCGCGGGCGAGCTCAGCGAGCAGGACTGGCGCCGCGTGCTCGCTGAGGCAGCGGCGCTCGGCGTGCTGCAGGTGCATTTCTCCGGTGGCGAGCCGATGGCGCGGCGCGATCTTTTGCGCCTGATCGCCGCCGCGACGGAGCACGGTCTTTACAGCAACCTGATCACCTCCGGCACGCTGGGCGGTGCACGCGAGATCGAGGCCTTCGCCAACGCCGGCCTGAAGCATGTCCAGTTGAGCTTCCAGGACTTCGCGCCGGACAATGGCGACCGCATCGCCGGCCTCAGCGGTGCGCATGCCAAGAAGACCCGCTTCGCCGCCGCCGTGCGGGCCACGGGCCTGCCGCTCACGCTGAACCTGGTGGTCCATCGCCAGAATCTCGATGGCGTGCCCGATATGATCGAGATGGCGCTGGCGCTCGGGGCCCGGCGCATCGAGATCGCCCACGTCCAATACTACGCCTGGGCCCTGGCCAACCGCGCGGCGTTGCTGCCGAACCGCCGCCAGCTCGACGAGGCGACGGCGGTCGTCGAGGCGGCGCGCGAGCGGTTGAAAGGAGTCTTGGCCATCGACCATGTCGTGCCGGACTATCACGGCGTGCGACCGAAATCCTGCATGAGCGGCTGGGCCCGGCAGTTCCTGAACGTCACGCCGTCCGGCACGGCGGTGCCTTGCCATGCGGCCGAGACGCTGCCGGGCATCGCCTTCCCCTCGGTGCGCACCAGCAGCCTGGCCGACATCTGGTATCGGTCGGACGCCTTCAACCGGTTTCGTGGTACCGACTGGATGGCCGAGCCCTGCCGCAGCTGCGAGCGGCGCGAGATCGACTGGGGCGGCTGCCGTTGCCAGGCCTTCCTGCTGGCCGGCGAGGCGGGCCGCGCCGACCCGGTCTGTGCGCTGTCGCCCGACCACGGCGTGGTCGAGGCCGCCCTCAAGGAGGCTGAAGGCGCCCCGCCCGCGTTCGTCTATCGCCGCTACCGCGCTGCGTCTATTTCGCCGGCTCCTTCGGACGAACCGAGTCGGCAACCCCCTGGATAAAGGCGGTGAGCTTGACGACGTCATCGTCACTGAGCTTGCCGGTGAAGTTCGGCATGCCGCGTGCCGCGTAGGCGTCGCTGAACACGATGGCCTTGAGATTGCGGATCGGGTCGGCGCCGACATAGGCGAGGTTACGGACGTTGCCGCCTTTATCGACGCCGGGCACGCCGTGACAGATCGCGCAGTTCGAAACGTAGAGCAGAGTGCCCGGACCGACATCGGCCGGATCGTACTTCACGCCCGATAGCAGATTTTCCGTCTGATACTTGGTGAAGGCCGGCAGTGATGCCTTGCCGTCCACGGCAAAGGTATAGACGGTACCCGGGTCGTTGTGCTCGGTCGCGCGCGCCGTCACGCCGTACACGCCGCCCCAGCCCACCGCCACCGAAACGTACTGCTTGCCGTCGACCAGGTAGGTCGAGGCGGCAGCCACCACGCCGGTGCCGGTCGGCGCGTCCCACAGCTTCTCGCCCGTCGTGGCGTTGTAGGCGACAAAGCGGCCGTCGGCCGTGCCCTGGAACACGAGGTTGCCCGCGGTCGTGAGCGTGCCGCCGTTCCAGGGCGAGACATGCTCCTGGCGCCAGGCTTCCTTCTGCTTCACCGGATCCCAGGCGATCAGCCGGCCGAACATCGGGGCCTTGGGCGGCGTCGCGTTGATGGCATAGCCGATGTTCCAGCCGAGGCTGCCCATGAACTCGCCGGGCTGCTTGGCGTCATGCTTCCAGTTCTTCTGGCCAGTGAGGTTGGTCGGGATGTTCTGCGCCGGCAGGTAGACCAGCCCGGTGTTGGGATTGAACGACATCGGATGCCAGTTGTGCGCGCCGTACGGGCCGGGAATGGCATCGAACGGCTTGTCCGGCGAGCGCGCGTCGGCCACCTCGATCGGCCGGCCATTGGCGTCGTAGCCGGTGGCCCAGTTCACGTCGACGAAGTTCTTGGCCGAGATGAACTTGCCGTTGGTGCGGTCGATGACGAAGAAGAAGCCGTTCTTGGGCGCGTGCAGGATGACCTTGCGCGGCTGGCCGTCGATCGCAACGTCGGCCAAGATCATTGGCTGGGTCGACGTGTAATCCCAGTTGTCGCCGGGCGTCTCCTGGTAGTGCCACAGGTATTTGCCGCTGTCGGCGTTCAGTGCGACGATCGAGGCAAGGTAGAGGTTGTCGCCGCCGGCCGGGCTGCGCAGGTTGCGGTTCCACGGCGAGCCGTTGCCGGTGCCGAGATACACCATGTTGAGGTCGGGGTCGAAGGTGATGCTGTCCCACACCGTGCCGCCGCCGCCATTCACCCAGTAGTTGCCGGCGGGGTCCCAGGTCTTGGCGGCCGCCGCCATGGACTCGTCCTCGTGGGGCTTGCTCGGGTCGCCCGGTACCACGAACCAGCGCCAGGCCTGGCTGCCGGTCTCGGCGTCGTAGGCGGTGACGTAGCCGCGCACGCCGTACTCGGCGCCGCCGTTGCCGATGATCACCTTGCCGTTGGCGACGCGCGGCGCGCCGGTGATCGTGTAGGAATGCTTGTGGTCGATGATGGTGTCCTTTTCCCACACCTTCTTGCCAGTCGCCGCGTCGAGGGCGATCAGCCGCCCGTCGTAGGCGCCGACGAAGACCTTGCCCTTGTGCAGGGCGACGCCCCTGTTCACGACGTCACAGCATCCGCGGTAGCCCTTGTCGCGCGCCACCTCGGGATCGAAGGTCCAGATCCTCTTGCCGGTGCGGGCATCGACGGCGTGGACGACGCTCCACGGGGCGCTCACATACATGATGCCGTCGACCACGATTGGCGTTGCCTCGACGCCGCGTGCCGACTCGAGGCTGTAGGACCACGCCAAGCCGAGGTTCTTGACGTTGCCGGCGTTGATCTGGTCGAGCTTGCTGAAGCGCGTCTCGCCGAAATCGAGACCGACGGCCGGCCAGTCCTTCGACGTCGCTGCATTGTTCTTGATCCAGTTGCCGTCGATGGCGGAGGTAACGGCCTTTATGTGCGCCGCCGACCCCTTGGCATCCTGTGCCATGACGCCGGCTGAAAACGCCAGCCCGGCGATGATTGTGGAAACTGTACCGACGAGGGCGACGCGACCGGCAAGATGTCCCATGGGATCCTCCCGTCTGGCCTTTGATGGACCAAGGCGTTTCAGGAAGCAGGGACACTGAGCCTAAGAAGACGAAACCGGACGCAAACTGCTGCCCACTGCTTCGAATGCACTCACGGCGGATGGTGGGCGCCGCCGCACAGGCCGTCAACACGGGACGATGCAGACCTGGTGGCAAAAAAGCGGTCGATGATGCGCGGTCATGATGGGCCGAGCTGGCGGCGCAGGATGCGACCGCTGTCGTAACGCCAGACCGCAAGCGCCATGGCGGTGACGGCCACCAAGGTGGTGGTGAACAGGGCTGCGGTCTCGAGCCGGCCGTACAGGGCGAAGCGGACCAGCTCCACGGCGTGGCTGAAGGGGTTCAGCCGGGCGACCTCGGCCAGCACGGCATTGGTGTCGCCCAGGCGCCACAGCGGATAGAGCGCGGTCGAGGCGAAGAACACGGGGAAAATCACGAAGTTCATCACGCCCGCGAAGTTCTCGAGTTGCTCGACCAGCGACGACAGCAGCAGGCCAGCCGCGCCGAGCATCAGGCCCGCCAGAACGATCGCCGGCAGCACGGTGAGATAGCCGCCCGCCGGTGGCCGCACGCCCCACAGCCAGGCGCAGGCAAGGAAGGCATAGACCTGGGGCAGCGCCACGATGACGCCCGCCATCAGGCGGCAGGTCAGCAGGTACCAGCGCGGCAACGGGCTGACCAGCAGCACCTTCATGCTGCCCATCTCGCGGTCGAAGACCATCGACAGGGCGATCTGCATGCCATTGAACAGCAGGATCAGCCCGACCAGCCCCGGGACGATGTATTCCTCGTAGGTGACGGTCGTCTCGTAGGGTGGAAGGCCCGACAGGCCGACCATTGAACGCAGGCCGGTCCCAAAGATCACCAGCCAGACGAGCGGGCGCACCAGGGAAGCGAAGAAGCGGCTGCGCTGGCGCAGGAAGCGCAGGAACTCCCGCTCAACGATCCCGACGAAGCAGCGTAGCGACCTGGCCATCATGCCGCCGTCTCCGCTGATGCGAGGCGGGCGAAATAATCGGGCAGCGAAGCGGCCGCGATGTCACGACGATCGTCGAGGATGCGGCCTTCGTGGAGCACGATCGCGCGGTCGCCGTGCTCGACCTCGTCCAGCAGGTGCGTCGCCCACAGGGCCGTTGCGCCCTCCTCGACGCATTGCGCGCGCACGCGCTGCAGTATGGCGCGACGGCTGGGCACGTCGAGGCCCACCGTCGCCTCGTCGAGCAGCAACAGACGCGGCCGATGCAACAGGGCGCGCGCGATCTCGACTCGCCGGCGCTGGCCGCCGGACAGGACGCGCACGAGATCGTGCATGCGCGAAACAAGGCCGAAACGCTCGAGCTCCTGCTCGATCCGCAGGCGGGCGCCGCAGCGCGACAGGCCGTGCAGGGCGGCGTGGTAGCGCAGGGACTGGGCCACCGTGAGGTCGAGATCGAGCGCCGACTGCTGGAAGACGAAGCCGCAGCCTGCGAGCGCCGCGCTGCGCGCGCCCGGCAGCTCATGGCCGAGCACGCGGATCGATCCCTGCTGCAAGTCGAGCAGGCCGGCGATCAACGAGAACAGCGTCGTCTTGCCGGCGCCGTTGAGGCCGAGCAGGAGGACGAAGTCGCCGGGTTCGATCGAGAACGAGACTCCACGCAGCGCCGGCTTGCGATACACATGGCCGACGTCGTGGATCTCGAGCGCGCTCACCTTCCGATCGCCATCCGGTCGATCAATCTCGCCTCTTCAGCGCCTACTGCCGGGTGATCAGGTTATGCCGCACGCGAGGCCCGTGCAACGCGCCCCGCCGCATATCCCATGACGCCCGCCTCAGGCCGTCTTGGCCTTGAGCTCGTCAAGCTGCATCCGCGCGCCGGCGATCATGCACGACAGATCGGACGTCAGCATCACCATGTCGAAGCCGCGCTTCACCGCGCCCGCCGCGAACGCCGCGCCGGCACAATGCATGACGCACTTGATGCCGGCCTTGTGCGCCGCCGCCAGGATCTTGTCGCAGGTGGCGAGATGGAGCGGGTCCGGATTATCGCCGCGCGGAGCCAGACCCAAGGCGAATGACAGGTCGGCCGGCCCGATGTAGACGGCGTCGAGGCCGGGCGTGGCGCAGATGGCATCGAGGTTGGCGAGGCCCTCTTTCGTCTCGATCATGGCCATGACGACGATCTCGTCGTTGGCATTGGCCACGTAGTCGGCGCCGCCGTAGTGCACGGCGCGCACGGGCCCGGACGAGCGCATGCCGACGGGCGGATAGCGGCACGCAGCCACCGCCATCGCGGCCTCCTCGGCTGTATTCACCAGCGGCACGATGATGCCGTAGGCGCCAAGGTCGAGGGCCTTCATGATGGTCGCCGGCTCGTTCCAGGCGACCCGCACGACCGGGACCGTGTCGGTCTGCGAGATCGCCTGCAGCATCGGCCCGACGTCTTTCATTTCCGCAGTGCCGTGCTGCAGGTCGACGCACAGGGCATCGAAGCCCTGGCGTGCCATGATCTCCGCGGTGAACCCGTGAGAGACGGAGAGCCAGCCCAGCGACACGCATTGCCCGGCACGCCACTTCTGCTTGATTTTGTTCGGTCGCATGGTCGTCCCTCTGGTTTGCTGATCGATCCCACGAACTGGTCAATCTCTATCAAACTCAAACGGCCGTCATGAAGCAAGGGCGGTGGAGGGGGCGATCCGCTCAGTGGGTCCACGTGAGGTCCAAACGGTTGCTACCAGAGATGTCTTTTGGCGAAGGCGTGCCCCGAGCCGGACTTCAGGTAGCGCTCGAAAGCGGTCGCCTTGGCCTGATCTGAGAAGGCGACGTAGGTGACCAAACGCCAAGGGGTGAATTTGGACGTGTGTTGTGACATTCCCGCATTGTGATCGGCAAAGCGCCTCTGCAGGTCAGTCGTCAGCCCCACATAGCGCTGATCGGGCGAAGAACGGCTCTGAAGCAGATAGACGTAGATCATCGAACGGATAGACGAAAATCATCGTCTGTTCGTTACGGCCCTCCTACGCCAAGGCTTCAGAGGGCACCCTGCTTCGCGCTACGCGCTACGCAGGGCTTGCCCTGCGTAGCGCGTAGCGCGAAGCAGGGTGGCGGAGAGGAAGGGATTCGAACCCTCGATACGGGTTTACCCCGTATAACGGTTTAGCAAACCGCCGCCTTCGACCGCTCGGCCACCTCTCCGCAGCCCGTTAAGACCCCGGCGATCGATATCCACGACGGATGCGCGGCGGTTCTAGCGGCGGGTCGTCCCCAAGTCAAACCAAGGCTCAATTTCGCAAGCTTTTTCAGGCTCTTGGCCTCATGGCATGAACCGTGCGACGGTGCCGGGATGAGTACCGCACCTTCGTCCATCGACATGCTGAAGCGCCTGGTGGCGTTCGACACCACCTCGCGCAATTCCAACCTCGAGTTGATCCACTATATCCGGGACTACCTCGCCGACTTCGGCGTCGAGAGTACGCTCGTGCCCAACGAGCAGGGCACCAAGGCCAACCTCTTCGCCTCGATCGGGCCCGATCGCGAAGGCGGCGTCGTGCTGTCGGGCCACACCGACGTCGTGCCGGTCGACGGCCAGCCCTGGACGACCGATCCGTGGGACCTCACCGAGAAGGAAAACGGCAACCTCTACGGCCGCGGCACCTGCGACATGAAGGGATTCGTTGCCGCCTGCCTGGCCAATATCACCGCCTTCCAGCATGCCCGGCTCAAGGTGCCGATGCATTTCGCCTTCTCCTACGACGAGGAGATCGGCTGCCTGGGCGCGCATGCGCTGGCCGAGCGGCTGGTCGGCGCCGTGCCGCGGCCGCAGGCGGTCATCGTGGGCGAGCCCACCATGATGGGCGTGGTCAATGCCCAGAATGCCGGCGGCGGCATCATCGCCACCTTCACCGGCTTCGAAGCGCATTCCTCGATGACCCATCTCGGCGTCAGCGCCATCCACTTCGCCGGCGACTTCATCCATTGGCTGAACGAGCTGCAGGTCGAGCTCGCCGAGCGCAAGCGCACCGACATCGACACCGTTCCCGGCCACACGACGATCAATGTCGGCGTCATCAAGGGCGGCACCGCCGGCAACATTTTAGCGCGCGAGTGCACCTTGAACTGGGGCTATCGCACCCTGCCCGGCGACGATCCGTGGGAGGTGCAGCGCCGCGCCGAGCAGTACATCGCCGAGCTGCTGCTGCCCAAGATGCGGACCAAGCATCCCGACGCCAACATCACCCTGAAGCGCCGCTCCTTCGTGCCTGGCCTGCTGCCGCAGGAGAACGAGGAAGCCGCCAAGCTCGCCCTGCAATGGACCGGCGGCAACCGCACCTATGCCGTGCCCTACGCCACCGAGGCCGGCATCTTCCGCGGCCATGGCATCCCGACCGTGATCTGCGGCCCGGGCGACATCGCCCAGGCGCACCAGCCTGACGAGTTCGTGGCGCGTTCGCAGATGGATGCCTGCGATGCCTTCCTGGGCGAGATGATCGGCTGGGCCGAGAGGCAATAGTCTTTCTCTTCTGGACCGCGCGCATCCTGCGCGCTCATGATCATGAGCGCGCAGGATGCGCGCGGTCCGGAAGACCATGAACTCAGCCCGCCGTCGTTTCCTGAAATACCTTGCAGCCAGCCCGCTGCTTGCAGGCTCCGATCTCCTGGCGCAGGAGCAGCGCCTGCCCGATCCGATGGTCTGGGCGCCGCGCAGCCTCGACAAGCTGATCGAGACGCCGCGCGAGGCGCTGAGCGTCTTCGACTTCGAGCCGGTGATGCGCAAGAACGTGCCACCGGCGCATTTCGGCTACATGGCGAGCGGCATTGACGACGAGGTGACGCTGCGCGCCAACCGCGAGGGCTTCCAGAAGTTCCAGCTGCTGCCGCGGCGGCTGGTCGACGTCTCCCAGCTCGACCTCAGCCTGGAGCTGTTCGGCCGCACCTACGGTAGCCCGGTCGTGCTGGCGCCGACCGGCTCCAACAAGGCCTTCCATGAGGACGGCGATCTCGCGGTCTCACGGGCGGCCCGCAGAACCAACAACCTGCAGATCCTGTCGACCGTGGCGACGGCTTCGATCGAGCAGGCGATGGAGGCGCGCGGCCGGCCTGTCTGGTTCCAGCTCTACCCAACCAACAAGTGGGCGGTGGCCGAGGCCCTGGCCAAGCGCGCCGAGAAGGCCGGTGCGGAAACCACCGTCGTCACGGTCGACGTCCTGGCGCGACAGAACTGGGAGACCTACGTGCGCCTGTGGCGCACCGACAAGCGCAACTGCGCGGAGTGCCATGGGCTGGGGCTGGCGAGCTTCGTGAAGCGCAAGCCCAACTTCGATGGGCTCGACATCGCCGGCATCGAGTCGACGGGCGCCACCAACCTCACCTGGGACTTCATCAAACGCCTGCGCGACACGGTGAGGACGAAGCTTGTGCTGAAGGGCCTGATGACGCCGGCAGACGCAATCCTCGCCGTCGACAACGGGCTCGACGCCATCGTCGTCTCGAACCATGGCGGTCGTGACGACGACTTCGGCCGCTCGACCATCGACGTCCTGCCCGAGATCATCGAGGCCGTGGACGGGCGCATCCCGGTGCTGGTCGATTCGGGCTTCCGGCGCGGCACCGACATCGTCAAGGCGCTGGCGCTGGGCGCGCGCGCCGTGTGCATCGGCCGTCCCTATCTCTGGGGTCTCGGCGCCTTCGGCCAGGCGGGAGTCGAGCGCGTGCTCGACCTTCTGCAGCAGGAGACGCGCGCCGCCATGCAGCAGGTCGGCGCGCGGTCGCTGAAGCAGATCGGGCCAGCGCTGGTGAAGCGGGCGTCTTAGTCTTCTGGACCGCCGGCATCTTGCCAGCTCATGCTTCATGAGCCGGCAAGATGCCGGCGGTCCGGAAGAGCACGATCAACCCTCGGTATGCCGTCCGGTCTCGAACAGGAACCACACGCGCTGCTCGGTCTCGTCGACCCAGTTCTCGATCAGGCTGGCGGTGGCGATGTCGCCATGCTCGTCGGCGACCTCGTGGAGGATGCGCATGTGCTTGAGCAGTTCCTTGTTGTCGTCGCGCAGCTCGGCCAGCATGTCGTGCGGCGTGACGTAGTCGGCGTCGTTGTCGAGCACCCGCTGCAGGCGCTTGATGTGGCCGACCGACTTGATGGTCGAGGCGCCGAGCTTGCGCACCCGCTCGGCGATGACGTCGGTCATGCGGAAATGCGGGCCCGAGACGTGCCAGTGGAAATTCTTGGTCTTGAAGTAAAGCGCGATCACATCGGCCAGCAGGACGTTGAGGCCGCCTGCCACATCCTTGCTGGCGTTGGCGCCAAGGTCGTTCGGGGTGGCGAGGTTGGCTGTCCGGCGGGACTTGGCGTCTTTGGCCATGGGCTAAATTCTCCTGCAACTGGCAATCGCCGCGCAATCTAGCCGGTTTTTCGGGGCCGTGAACAGTTGTCCGAAGGTATAGCGCAGCTGCTTAGAGACCGGCGCAGACCGGCTGCTCGACGCGGAACACGCTGTACTGGCCGAAACGCTGCTTATACGCCTCGACGATCTCGATGACCTTGGCCTTGTGCGCCGGCGCATCGAACACGATCACGACCAGGCGCTTGCTGCGCTCACGCACGATGCGACCGGTGGGTTCGCGGTACTGGCCCGACGAATCAAAAACGCTCAGCCCATCGGGGAAGCGCGACGTCACGACCTCCGTCACGAAAGCCCCCCACTCCGCATCCGTCACCTCGCCGCCGGCGGGCTTGTCGCGACCGAAGTAGAGATCGATCGCGACGGCGGGTTTCAGTGGAGCGGTGCAGGCAGGCGGCGCGCCCGGCTGGGCGCAAGCGCCGACAGCCAGCGCCAACAACAGCAGCGCCCGTTTCATCCGGCGTCAGTTGAGATACGGCACCGCCATGCCCTTGGTCACGGCGGGCCGAGCATTGATGATGTCGTACCAGCGCTTGACGTTGGGGAAGTCGGCGAGGTTGACGGTGTGCCATTCATGGCGCGCCGTCCATGGGAAGATCGCCATGTCGGCGATGGTGTAGTCCGAGCCCGCCGCGAAGGCGTTGCTCGCGAGCTGCTTGTCGAGCACGCCGTAGAGGCGCTTGGCCTCGTCGACATAGCGCTTGATGCCGTACTCGATCTTGGTCGGCGCAGCGCGCAGGAAGTGATGAGCCTGGCCAAACATCGGCCCGACGCCGCCCATCTGCCACATCAGCCATTCCAGCGTCTTGTACTTCTGCACCGGGTCCTTCGACAGGAATTTGCCGGTCTTCTCGGCGAGGTAGATCAGGATCGCGCCCGATTCGAACAGGCTGATCGGCTTGCCGCCGGGACCGTCGGGATCGACGATCGCCGGAATGCGGTTGTTGGGGCTGATGCGTAAAAACTCGGGCTTGAACTGCTCGCCCTTGGAGATGTCGATCTTGTGCACGCTATAGGGCAGCCCGCACTCCTCCAGCATTATCGAAACCTTGCGGCCGTTGGGCGTGCCCCACGTATGAAGCTCGATCATCTCCTCGTTCCCCCCTTACAGTTTCAGAAAAACTCAGGCCCAATCGTCGCTGGACCCACCCGTGTCGCCGTCGTCGTAGGCTGCGGTGTCGTAGTCCTCGCTGCGCAGGTCGTCGGGCATGGGATTGTCGTCGGCCGAAGCCTGCTGGCTGTCCTGCGGCAACAATGGCGCCGGCTGTGCCGCCGAGGCCGTCTGTCCGAACGGACCGGGATTGCTGCCCATCAGGCTGCGGATGCCTTCGAACAGCAGTGCGCCGCCAGCGACACCGGCCGCGGTCGCCATCGCCGTGCGCAAGAAGCCGCCGCCACCTTGCTGCGGCGCTACCGCGGCCTGCAGGGGCGAGCGTGTCGACGGCACGGACGGAGGCGGAGCGGCGGGCGCAGCAGGCGCGCCCCACGGCCCGATCTTGGGCGCACTGCCCAGGAAACCGGACGCGGCGGGCGCGGCACCGGCCTTGGCCTCGAGCTCGGCGATGCGCTCCTGTGCCGCCTTCAGCGCCTGCTCCTGGACCAGCACCGTCTGCACGAGCAGGTAAGGTGCGGCGGGCTGGCGAGCGACGTTATCCTTGATCAGCGCCTCGGCCTCGCCATCGCGCGGCTGGGATTCGAACGGCTGCAGGCGGCCGAACAGGCCAGTGATGAGCTCGCGTTCCTGTGATTGCATGACGATGCCTCCTGCCCTTTCGGTTCAAAGGGCACCGTCAACGTGGTTGTCCGCCCTCCTAGCGTCAAGGGTCGAGGGAGCCCAGTCGCAATTCCCACGGTTCGATCCGGAGATTTCGCAGGAGGCCCTTGACGACCCAGCAATCCGGCGCCAAGCGCGCCTCGACCTCCTTCTTGTCCTCGGCCCGCACGACCAGCAGCACGTCGCGCGTGCCCTTGAACGGGCCGCCCAGCAGCACAAAACCATCGGCGACCAGCCCGTTCATGAAGTCTGCATGAGCCCGCCAGTCGACCTGCCCTTCCATGGGCGTCGAATCGTCCCAGTTCGGGCCGCGCGTGTTGATCACGGCGAAGAGGCTTTTGGCCATGTTCGTTACACTCTCGTGAAATCCATGTACCAGTTGGCCTCCCAGTTGTTGCCTTCATCGAGCGAGAAGGCCTGCTCCCAGCGCGCGGTGCTGCCAGTGATGCGCGACCACAGGTAGCGCACACGAATGGCGCGACCGTCGAACGTGTCGTCACCGTAGAAGGTGCCGACACCCTTCTCGAAGCCGCCGTGCACCGGTGGGAACAGGTGGCCCGGCCGGCGGCTGTCGAGCCAGTAGATCGACCAGCGCTTGGAGTCGGGATCCCAGGTACGCAGGCTCATGCCGCGATAGCGGTCGCCGGGCAGCTCGATATCGTTCTCGTCCATGTTGCCGAAACCGTCGAGGATCTTGCGCGCCGCGCAGGATCCGTCGAACTCTATCCAGTCGTGGCACTCGGCCAGCCGCTTCACCAGGTAGCGATGGCGGCACTTCCAGATGCCCATGAGGAAGTCGAAATCGGCTTTGGGAGTCGTGGACATGGCGGGCCTCCTTTGGCCGCCTGTCTACGACTCCCAAGCTGTCAACTTCTGTCAGCAGTCAGCGGACCACCGCCGCGGTCTGGCCGAACAGCACCTTGCGCTGCTCATCCGTGTTGATGCCGGGCTTCGGGCGCAGATCGAGACCGACCGCCTTGCCCTTCACGACGGCGGGCCGGGCGCCCACCGTCGCCTCGAACCACTTCTTGAGGTTGGGGAAGTCCTCCAGCTTCTGGCCGAAGTTCTTGAAGCCCACGACCCACGGCCAGATCGCCATGTCGGCGATCGAGAAGTCGCCCGCGACGTAGGCACGATCGGCCAGCCGCTTGTTGAGCACGCCGAACAGGCGATTGACCTCGTTGCTGTAGCGATCCTGGCCGTACTTGAGCTGCTCGACCGGATTGAACTGCGGGGCGTACATGTTGAAGTGGTTGGCCTGCCCCGCCATCGGGCCCAGGCCGCCCATCTGCCAGTTCAGCCACTGCAGCACCTCGTACTTGCCGCGCAGGTCCTTCGGCAGGAACTTGCCCGACTTCTCGGCGAGGTATTGCAGGATCGCGCCCGACTCGAACACCGACACCGGCGCGCCGCCGCCCGGCGGGTCGTGATCGACGATCGCCGGCATGCGGTTGTTGGGGCTGATTTTCAGGAACTCGGGCTTGAACTGTTCGCCCGTGCCGATGTTCACCGGGATGATCTTGTAGGGCAGCCCGCATTCCTCGAGCATGATGGTGATCTTGAAGCCGTTGGGCGTCGGCCAGTAGTAGAGATCGATCATCGAACGTCTCCTGATGACGGGTTGGTTGCCGCAAGAATAGACGATCGACAGCCGGCGACGAACAAAGAACCTTTGATGCCTTGTGAGAGAGAGCTATCTCTTTAGGCATGCCTTCGCGGTTTTAGGTACTCGTTCCCTGCCCATCGTCGCGGCCCCCGGCATCACTGCTTTCGGCACGGATGTCCGATGCGTGAGGTGGCACTTGCCGAAGTCGATCGATCGGCTGCTCCACATCTTCCCAAAGAAGCCGGCAGGTTCTGCCGGCGACCTTGTCCGCAACTTCTTCCATGTGGATGATTGCTTCGTTGTCGACGACTCGTTGAAGGACAGCTGGACCAGCGATGCGACGGCGGTGGAGGCTATGATTTCTGGACCCTCGACCAAGGAAATGTCAGGACCGCTTATTTCGATCTGACGCGGGCCTTGCGATGGTGCCAACCGAAACGTGTGAGCCCCCTACAAAGACGGTGTCCTTTCCAGTAAGCAGAGACTTTCCAGTGGGAGAAAGACAATGGCCGTTTCACTCTATGATCTCAGCGTCGTGAACTACCTGCAGATCCTGGGCGCCATGGAGGGCTTCCTCGCCAAGGGCCTCACCCACTTCCAGGGCAGCAAGGCCGATCCCAACGCCATCCTCGACGAGCGGCTCTATGCCGACATGGCGCCGTTCAAGTTCCAGGTGTGGGCGACGGCGCATCATTCCCTGGGTGCGATCGAAGGCGCCAAGGCCGGCGTGTTCGGGCCGCCCTCGCCGATCCCCGCGACCATGGACTATGTCGGGCTGCAGAAAGCCGTGACCGAGGCGCGCGAGGCGTTGCAGCAGGTCAAGGCCGCCGACGTCGACGCAGTGCAGGGCAAGGACGTCACCTTCCAGCTGCCGACGATGAAGATTCCGTTCACGGCAGAGGGCTTCCTGCTCTCCTTCTCGCTGCCCAACTTCTATTTCCACGCCACCACGGCCTACGACATCCTGCGCCACAAGGGCGTGCCGCTGGGCAAGCGTGACTTCCTCGGTCGCATGCGGATCAAGAGCTGATGGTCCAGCATATCGGCATCGTCGCCTGCTCGGCCGAAGGGGCCGCCCTCTGCTATCGCACGATCTGCGTCGAGGGCGCGGCCCTGATGGGCTCGCACGCGCATCCCGAGGTGTCCATGCACACGCCGTCGCTGGCCGACTACGTGGCGCATCTCGATCGCGGCGACTGGCCGGCCGTCGGCGAGCTGATGCTCGCCTCGGCGCACAAGCTCGCCAAGATGGGCGCCGATTTCCTGATCTGCCCGGACAACACCATCCACCAGGCGCTGCCGTACGTGCTGCCGAAGTCGCCCCTGCCCTGGCTGCACATCGCCGAGGTCGCGGCCCAGCATGCCGTGGAGCGTGGCTACCGGCGCATCGGCATCACCGGCACCAAGTGGCTGGTCGACAGCGAGGTTTATCCGGAGAAGTTCGCGGCCCGTGGCCTGCAGTACGTCAAGCCGAGCCCCGCCGAGCGAAACGAGTGCAACCGCATCATCATGGACGAGCTGGTGTGCAGCCAGTTCACGCCGCAGGGCGTAGCCTACTTCCTGCGGGTCATCGCCCGGCTCAGGGACCAGGGCTGCGATGCCGTGGTGCTGGGCTGCACCGAGATTCCGCTCATCATCGACGACCGCAACTCGCCCCTGCCCACCCTCGATTCGACGCGCCTGCTGGCGCGGGCGGCGTTGAAGCGCGCGGTGCAGGACAACGCGCTGGCGGCCTAACCGGTCAGGATCGGTTTCAACGCCTCGCACTCGGCGAGCATGAAATCGAAGAAGGCCGAGATGCGCGGCGTACGCCGCAGGTCGGGATGCGCCAGCAGCCGCCAGCTGCGCGACAGCTCGGGGATGGGGCCGAGCACGCGCACCAGGTCCTTCTCGGCATCACCCAGCGCCGTCGGCAGCGCGCCCAGTCCCAGGCCCGACTTCACGGCATAGACAAGGCCCAGCACGCTGTTGTTGCGGGCGGCGACGGTGGCCCGGGGCGCCACGTCGGCCAACCATTTCGACGCCCGGTGATTGGTCATGGTCCCGTCGAAGGCGACCAGCGGATGCTGAGACAGCTCCTCGACCGTGCGCGGCGGTTCGCGCTCCTGGAGATAGGAGCGGCTGGCGTAAACCGCCCAGATCGAATCGGCGATCTTGCGCCCGACCAGCTCGTCGTCGGTGTCGCCCGAGCGCAGCGCGACATCGGCCTCGCCCCTGGTGAGGTCGAGATAGCGGTCGCTGGTCACGAACTCGACCCGCAGGCCGGGATGCAGCGCGTGGAAGCGATCGAGCAGCCTCGACTGGGTGATACGATAGACGATCGGCTCGGGACAGGTGACGCGAATGGCGCCTTCGGTGTCGTTCGCCGCACCGGTGGCCTGCCTCTCGAAGTCGAGCGCGGCCGCCTCCATCCGCTCGGCGTGGGGTAACAGCTGGTTGCCGTCATCGGTCAGGCGATAGCCCGAGGCTTCGCGGGTCACGAGCTTGCGGCCGAGTTGTCGTTCCAGGGCCACGAGGCGGCGCTGCACGGTCGACTGGCTGGTGCCCAGTGCCTTGCCGGCGGCGATGGTGCTGCCCTGACGGGCAACGGCCAGGAAGCACTTTACGTCGTTCCAGTCGAACATGCCCGATTATGCAGTTCTGCGGTCCGCAGCCGCAACTTTGCGGCTCCCGGCCAGCGCGCAAGGAACCTAGGCTTCACCGCTTTCATCGCATCGGAGGGTCCGAATGCCTCAACGTTGGTGGTTCCTGCTCGCCGTCGCCGGCCTGGCGTCAGCCGCTCCCGCCTCAGCCCAGCAACCGGGCATCGCCAAGCCCAACCTCGTCCTGGAGGACGTGATCAAGGGCATGCCGCGCGACGAACAGCAATCGGTCCGCATCATGACCGCGACCTTCAAGCCGGGCGACCAGACGGTCCGGCACACCCACCGCTTTCCCGTGGCCGTCTATGTCCTGGAAGGCACCTTCACCCTTGAGCTGAAGGGGCGGCCGCCCATCGCGGTCAAGGCGGGCGAGGCTCTGGTCGAACCTCCCGACACCGAGATGGTAGGCTACAATCGCAGCCCCACCGAGCCGACGCGCGTCGTGATCTTCTACGTCGCCACGCCCGGCACGCCGTTCCTCGATCTACTGCACCATTAACCTGGTTCCGCGGCACGGTGTTTTTGACAGGTGAGCGCCGGCTGGCTGAGAAGCCACCGGGCACAACCGGTTTGTACATCCTCCCGCCTCCCGGGTTGCCGGTGGAATTCGGATAGTTACGCAAGTTTCTCAATTGGAATCGCCACATCGAGGACCTGGAGCCTCGGCCCCTTTCTGTCCGGATGCAGCAAGCGGACGGGCCGCGCGGCGGTGCCGCGCCCTCTGGTCTCGGATCTAACGATGCATAGAGCGGCAACACGGAGACGCGACGCAACAGACCGATAATATAACTGAAGTGCACTTCGTGTCAAGAACTGTGGTCAAGGTCGCCAGTTTCGTTTTCGCGACTTTTTGGGCTCCGTAGAGGGCCAACTCTAGGGGGTCGAACCGGCGATCACGCCATTTGTTGTGTCGCTGGCCCCGAATGCCAGCAGTGCTTTCACGCAGTCACTTCATCGCGATTGGGGCTGCAGCAACCGCATCATCATGGACGAGAGCCGTGCGCGGCGTCGCCGCCACATTGCCCTCGATCTGCCTGGCGCCGTCGTGCGGACGGTGCCAAGGCGGCGCCGACTTCATCCAAATATCGGCTTGGACCTTGAAGTCGGAGCGATCGTCCAAGCTGCCCACCTTCACGGAGACTAGGGTCAAAACCCAATAAAGCGTGGTCATCGACTTCTGCTTTCGGGCCGATTCCAGACATTGGCCACGCTGAGCAGTTCGTCAGAGATGGGCCAGGAAGAGACATGGCTCGAGCGCCGAAAGCCCTGCCAGAAAACGCGCAACGCCCGAGAGCGTTAACGACGTTCGTTTCAGACTCAGATGGCAGCCCCGGCCAGCAAGAAAGCGGCGCCAAGCGCGAACATCACAAGTCCAGGCCAATTCGATTTTCCGAGGCCGCTACCCGGTCTTTCAGGTTCCAGCGTATTAGGCCCGGAGCGAAGCCGCCTTCTACCACTTAGTCGGCCTCGCCAGATTGCCTGATACGCCATCTGGAGCACGCCCCCGAAAACAAGGAGCACACCAAGCCATATGAGTGTCATGCTCGTCTCCTGCACCAGTGAACGCCGAGCGGTTGTCTCCGCCGAGGACCGCCGTCCATTCCGGTTGACTATTTTTCAACGTCCGGCCGGTGCTCTCGGACCAGATCATTTCGTGTAATCTGGTCGAGTTCCACTTAGCCCAGGCGGGCAGGCTTCACAGATTGGTCGTTATACGAAGGGACCTTGGAAGCCGCCGGACGCGGTCGCGCGCCGCATGTCCGCTTCGGGTCAATCTCTGACGAACTGTTCCGCGTGACCAATGTCTGGAATCGGCCCGAAAGCAGAAGTCGACGACCACGCTCTATTGGGTTTTGACCCTAGATGCGGACTGCTGTCAGGTCCCGAGAACACGTGAACCCCGCAGGATTTGCAGAAGAAACTGCCGCCGCTGGTCGGCTTGGCCTTGTAGACCCTCGGCGTGCCCTTCAGCACCCTGAAGCCATCCCGCTGGAACACCATCGAGTAGTCGGCGCCACCGCCCGAGACGTACTGGCAGTCGCGGCAGTGGCAGGCAACGGAGGCGACGGGCGGCCCCGTCACCTCATAACGGATGGCGCCGCACCGACATCCGCCGGTCCTGACGTCGCCCGCCATGCTCAGCCCGGCTGCAGGCCCGCCACAACCGCGTCGTCGACCTTCTCCAGCCAGACGAACTCGAGCTTGTTGCGCACTTCCTCGGGGATGTCGTCGTAGTCGCGCTTGTTGCGCGCCGGCAGCATGACGCGGGTGATGCCGGCGGCCGCGGCGGCCACGACCTTCTCCTTGATGCCGCCGACCGGCAGCACCAGCCCGCGCAGGCTGATCTCGCCGGTCATGGCGGTGTCGCTGCGGATCACCCGGCCGGTGAACAGCGAGGTCAGCGCCATGAACATGGCTACACCGGCGCTTGGCCCGTCCTTGGGCGTGGCGCCGGCCGGCACATGAACATGGATGTCGCTCTTCTCCAGGAGGCCAGGCTCGATCTTAAGCGTCACGGCCATGCTCTTGACCAGGCTGTAGGCGGCCTGCGCGCTCTCGCGCATGACCTCGCCCAGCTGGCCGGTCAGCAGCATCTTGCCGCCGCCCGGCGTGCGCGTCGCCTCGATGAACAGGATGTCGCCGCCGACCGGCGTCCAGGCGAGCCCGGTCGCCACGCCGGGCACGCTCGAGCGCATGGCGACCTCGTTCTCGAAGCGCACCGGCCCCAGGATCTTCTCCAGCTCGGCAACGCCGATATGCTTCTTGGCCGCCGCGCCCTCGGCGAACTCGACAGCGACCGAGCGCAGCACGCGGCCGATCTCGCGCTCGAGACTGCGCACGCCCGCCTCGCGCGTGTAGCTGTCGATGATGTGGCGCAAGGCTGCGTCCTCGATCTCGATCTGCTCGGGCTTCAGCCCGTTGGCCTCGAGCTGGCGGCGCACCAGGTAGCGCTTGGCGATCTCCAGCTTCTCGCCCGTCGTGTAGCCGGTGAGCGGGATGATCTCCATGCGGTCGCGCAACGGGCCCTGGATGGTCTCCAGCATGTTGGCCGTGGTGATGAAGACGACGCGGCTGAGATCGAACGGCACGTCGAGATAGTTGTCGCGGAAGGTCGAGTTCTGCTCGGGGTCGAGCACTTCCAGGAGCGCCGACGACGGGTCGCCGTGAATGCCGGCCCCCATCTTGTCGATCTCGTCCAGCATCATCACGCAGTCGCGCGCGCCGGCCTTGCGGATCGCCTGGATGACGTTGCCCGGCATGGCGCCGATATAGGTCCGGCGATGGCCGCGGATCTCGGCCTCGTCGTGCAGGCCGCCCAGGCTGATGCGCGTGAACTTGCGGCCCATGGCGCGGGCGATCGACTGGCCGAGCGAGGTCTTGCCGACGCCGGGCGGGCCGACGAAGCACAGGATCGGCGCCTTGCCCTCGGGTGCCAGCTTGCGCACGGCGAGGTATTCGATGATGCGCTTCTTGATCTTCTCCAGGCCGTAGTGGTCGGCATCGAGCACGCGGCGCGCCTCGGCGATGTCGATGTCCTTGGGCTCCGGCGGCGCCCAGGGCAGCTCGATCAGCGTGTCGAGGTAGGTGCGGATCATGCTGTACTCGGCCGCTGCCTCGGGCGTGCGCTGCAGGCGCCGCAGCTCCTTCTTCGCCGCTTTCTCGACCTCGGCCGGCATCTTGGCCTCGGCGATCGCCTTCTCGAGGTCGGCCAGCTCCTGTTTGTTGGAGCCCTCGTCGCCCAGCTCCTTCTGGATCGCCGCCATCTGCTCGCGCAGCAGCACCTCGCGCTGGCGCGAGTCGAGCGATTCGCGGGTCTTGTTGCCGATCTCGGCCGACAGCCGCAGCACCTCCAGACGACGGGCCAGCAGCTTGGAGACCTTGTCCAGGCGCGGCACCAGGTCGACCGTCTCCAGGATGTCCTGCTTCTCGGCCGGCGTGGCGTCGAGATAGGTGATGGCGAGGTCGGCCAGCATGCCGGGCGAGGTGGTCGCCTCGACGGTCTGGCGCAGCTCGGGCGGCACGCGCGGCAGCAGTTCGAGGACCTCACCGACCTGGCCCTGCAGCACCAGGAAACGGGCCTCGATCTCGGGTCCGGTCGGAGCAGGCTCGGCAAGATGCAGGCCGCGCGCCATCAGGAAGGGCTGGCCTTCGACGAACTCGGTGATGCGGAAGCGCTGCACGCCCTGGCAGATCACCATGTGATTGCCGTCCGGGGTCGTGACGTAGCGCACGATGTTGGCGACCGTACCGACACGGTAGAGGTCGTCCGGCTTGGGATCGTTCTCCTCGGCTTCGCGCTGCAGGACGATCAGGATCTGGCGCTGCTCACGCACGGCCTGCTGGGCGGCGGCGATGCTCGCCGGCCGGCCGAGCGTGATCGGGAAGACGATCTCGGGGAACAGCACGGTGTTGCGCACCGGNNNGGCGTCCGACGGCAGCGACTGGATCGGCTGGCCGGGCGTGCCCGGACTGACGCCACTATTGACGTCGGGGGGCGGCGTCATGGTTGGGTCCTTTGGCGCGGCGCCTTGGGCAGCCGGATCACCAGGCAGCCGTTGACGACGGCGCTGCGCGGCGTCTCGTAGCGGCCTGCCGGCAGCGGGATGTGGCGCTCGAAGCGGCCCTGCGGCAGCTCCAGGCGGTGGATGGTGGCCGTGCGCAGCTCCTGCGGCAGCACGCGCTCGCCTGCGATCGTCAGCCCGCTGTTGTGGATCACGATCTCGACCTTGTCTGGATCGACGCCGGGCAGCGCGACCAGGACCAGGACGGCGTCCTGGGTCTCCAGCACGTCGGTCGGCGGCTCCCAGTTGACGCCGCGGCGCGATGACTGGGGCGGGCTGAAAACATCGCGATGCAGCCGCTCGGCGCGCGCCAGCATCTGCAGCGCTTCCGACCACATCCAATTGCGGGGATCTTCCTTGGCCATTGGTCCCATATAGGAAGTGGTTGAGGGATTCGCATCCCCAGACGTCACCTCATCCTGAGGAGCCGTGCGGAGCTACGCGCATTCGCATGCGCGATAGGCGTCTCGAAGGATAGGCTACACCTTGACTGTTTCCCACCCTTCGAGACGCGGCCTGCGGCCGCTCCTCAGGGTGAGGCCGTTCTTTAGCAACATGACTCGCTCTAGTTCCCGATCAGCGCCTGGTAGACCAGGTCGCGCAGCAGGTAGCGATAGCGCAGCCGCGCCGCCGGCGACTGCATCATGAACACGACGTACATCCGCTCCCGCGGATCGTGCCAGAAATAGGTGCCGTAAGCGCCGCCCCAATAGTAGTCGCCGGGCGAGCCGGGCAGCGGGTTGCGGCCCTGGTCGGTGCGCACGGCGAAGCCCAGGCCGAAGCCCTGGCCCATGCGCGCGCTGGGCTCGAGCGCCTCGAAGCGCCACATGTCGGCGCCCATCTTGATGTCGGGCGGCAAGGCGTCGGCCGTCATCAGGTCGATGCTCTTGCGCGAGATCAGCCGCACGCCGTCGAGCTGGCCGCCATTGGCGAACATCTGCAGGAAACGGGCATAGTCGGCCGCCGTCGACACCATGCCGCCGCCGCCCGACCGCCAGGTGAACTTCTCGGCGACGTCGGGGATCGACGGCAGCTCGTTCTTGGGTCCCTCCTTCATCGGCTTGGCGCCGCGCGCCTTCTTGTCGGGCCCGACCTCGAAGCCGGTGTCGCCCATCTTGAGCGGCTTGGTGATGCGCTCCTCGATGAACTTGTCGAGCGGCATGCCCGAGGCGACCTCGACGACGCGGCCCAGCACGTCGGTCGACATGGAATACTCCCAAGTCGTTCCCGGCTGGTAGACCAGCGAGAGCTTGGCGAGCTTGTCGGCCATCTCGGCGACGGTCTGGTTGCGGTCATTCACGTTCAAGTCGAGATAAGACTGCTTGAGCTGGTTGGCGCCGGGGGCGCCGTAGGTCAGGCCCGAGGTGTGGCGCAGCAGGTCCTGCACCGTCATCGGTCGGGTCTGCGCTTCCTGCACGTACTCGACGGTGCCGTCCTCCTTCTTCTTCTCGACGGCGACCTTGGTATCGGCGAAGGCGGGAATGAAACGCGACACCGGGTCGGCGAGCGTGAGCTTGCCCTCCTCCATCAGCATCATGGTGGCCACGCTGACGATCGGCTTGGTCATCGAGGCGATGCGGAAGATGGTGTCGTTGGTCATCGGGGCCTTGGCTTCCTTGTCGCGGTAGCCGAAGGAGTCGAACATCACCAGCTTGCCGTTGCGCGCGATCAGCACGACGGCGCCCGGCAGCTCGTTGTTCTTCACCCCCTCCTCGATGCGGTCCGACAACCGTTTCAGCCGGCTCGCCACGAAGCCCACCTCCTCGGGTGACTGTGCCTTGGGGATGCCCTGTGCGGCGGCCGGCAACGCCGCCGAAATTGCGAGCGCCGCCGCGGCGGCAACACGAACCATCGACATCGCATCTCCTCCCGAAAGTTGCCCCATCAAAGCAAAACGCCCTCGCTTGCGCGAGGGCGCTCTCTTCACACAGCGAGAAGGCGTTCGACCAGCCAGACCGCGCCGACCAGCGCCACGATCACCGATAGGATCTGCGGCAGCCGCGGCAGGCGGCCGGGGCGCGACGCCCAGACGAGCGGCGGCATGACCACGGCGACGAAGGCGAGCTGGCCCAGCTCCACGCCGACGTTGAAGCCGATCAGCGCCCGCACCAGGACATCTCGCGACAGGCCGAGCGCGACGAGCGCCGAGGCGAACCCGAGGCCGTGGATCAGGCCGAAAACGCCTGCGATCAACCAGCGCCGGGCGGCGCCCGCAGGGGCCACAAGGTTCTCGACGGCGACCCAGACGATCGAGGCGGCGATCAGCGGCTCGACGATCGACGACGGCACGTCGACCATCCCCAGGGCCGCCAGGCTCAAGGTGATGCTATGGGCCACCGTGAAGGCAGTGACGATCTTCACTGTCTGCCAAACGCTCGTGGCAAGCGCCAGCAGGGCCAGCAGGAACAACAGATGATCGATGCCACCGATGATGTGCTCGACACCGAGGCCGAGATAGAAAACGAGCTGGCCTGCCGCTCCACGCTCAGGCGAAGCGTTGTCTGCTATGGCAATGCTCGCCGAGCGCTGGCCCTTCTCGAATACCACCTGTTTGGCGCCGCCTGGCCATTGAATATCAGCGATCGTGTGATGGTCGGCTCCGAGCAAGGC
>WNGB01010461.1_pt1 | contig 29266 bp, 28 predicted proteins | sample 5400681 | NCBI WGS metagenome assembly WNGB01 (sample SAMN13153367, study PRJNA577476) | soil metagenome | isolation source: 115 cm soil or saprolite under grassland replicate 2 | place: USA:California | collected 2016-06-15
TCAGAGCGCCGGTGTGGGTCAGCGCGGTGGATCGGGACATGTATGACCTCCCCGTTATTCGCGAGCTCCGCCAAAGCCCGTCAGCCACCGCCACAGGATGCTAGTACCGGACGGCTAGAGGGCGCCGATCGCGAGGAGCAGGCCGTCCTTCTTGATCGCGGGGCTCGTTACGACGAAGAGCACGACGCCGCTGACCGGCACTTTCACGGTCGCGAGTGGCTCGCCGACCAGATCGACGAGCTCGCCAACGACATCGCCGGCGGCGACCTGCTGCTCGACGCGGACGTGCGAATGGAAGATGCCTTCCTCCGGCGAGCGCAGCCAGTCGAAGCTGTTCACGACCCGTGGCGGCGGCACCGGCTCGGGCGCGCCGTCGAGCGCGCCGATGGCGCGAAGAACGTTCGTCACGCCGCGGAGGTGACGCACGACGTCCTCTTCTATCAGGAGTCCGCGTCCGCCGGACTCGGCGAGCATCGACGCCACGCCGTTGAGCGCGGCGAGGGCGTAGAGCGCTCCCGGTCGCTCGCCCGTCGGCGCGCTCTTCACCGCCCAGCGTGCGCCGTAGGCGTTCGCCATCGTGCGGATCCGATCGTCGAGCGCGGCCTCACCGGTCTCGCGGTAGATGACGAACGGCGTGAGGTCTTCGATGAGATCGCCGGCGTGGAGATCGATCGCGTATTCGCACCGCGTGACGATCTCCGTCAGCAGCCGGTGCGCGAAGCGCTCTCCCCACTTGCCTTTCGGGTCTCCTGGGAACAGTCGGTTCAGGTTGTCGCCGTCCTCGGGGTTGACGTAGACGCTGCGCTCGTAGAAGCCGGGACGGTTGAGGAGCGGGATCACGAGGAGGATGCCCTGCACGTGCGCCGGGTCGATCCGGCGCCCGAGCCGGATCGCGGCCTCGATCCCGGTGTACTCGGCGGCATGGATCCCGGCGGTGACGAGGACGGTCGGGCCGCTCGTCCTTCCGGCGATCACGAAGTACGGCCACTCGTACTTCTCGAGTCCCTCATCGCCGGCGAACGTGAAGTGCCCGGTGGAGCGCTGTCCCGCGCTCGGAATGCTGATCGGACCGAGCGAGCTCTGTGTTTGCATCCGGGCGCAAGTTTGTCAGATAGGTGGCTCGCGACGCGTTTGTCGTCAGTTCCCGCACAACGCCGTCGGTGAGGCCGGTGCGGTCGACGAAGGCTGGAACGGGATCGCCCTAAAGCTCGCTAAGATCTGGTCGAGCCACCCCTTCGGCTGCGTCGACGGGATTGTGACGAGGAGCGGCGCGACCTCGTAAATCCGATCGTTCGCGCGTATCACGTAATACGCCGTGTCGCCGCTCGGCTGGTGCACGACCTTGGCCGCGTCGCGCCCGTCGATGGTGGCGGGCTCGACCGTCGTCGAAACAAGGCGTTGACTCGGAGCGTTGGCGAACTCCAGTGCCGACATGCCACCGACGTTGCCATGCATAGCGACTCGCAGGTCCGCAACCCGCTCGGGGGACTGCAGTCCACTCCCCTGTTCGCGTACGCACAGCTCGCGGTCTTCCTGCTCGGTCCGCAGCGTGTAAACGTCGACACTCACGTTCTGTCCGACGACGGAGAGCGCGCGCCGGTACTTGACCGGCAAGCTGATGCGGTAGCCAAGGGTCGCGTTCTCGTGCGTGACGATCCCGCGCGCGGGACTGGCCGTCGGACTTCGCGTGCCAGCCCGCTCCCCGGACTGGCTGCTGGACTCGGTGCGACGACGCCGGTAGCGAGACTGCTCGACGGTGTCTGATCGATCGCGGAACAGGACGCCACGGCGAACGGGCTCGCGAGAACAATCGACACGTCCACAAACAACAGATCGAGGAGATATGCGCTTCCGATCAACCAGCACCGTCACACGAACCGACGTCGGATCCTGTTTCGTGCTGACACTCTTGATGGAGTCAGCTCGAGTCAAAACAGCGGTCACGAGGACCTGCCGCTCGTCCGCGCCGACGTGGTAGCTCTGCAATTGTGCCGCGAGGGTCGTCGGCGCGTTGAGTTGGATGAAGAGAAGCACGACGACCGTGGCTCCTACAAGAACGATCACGGCAGTTGCGAGTCCTATGTTGATCCTTGCTCTCGGAATCTTCGTGCTCTCTGAGAGAAATCGTGGAGCGGGAGCCCGACGCTTGTGGTTCGACATCACGCGGTTGCCATGACGTCGTGCTGGCGCTCCAGTTGCCTTTGTACCAGCGGCACGAACTCAGAGAGGTCGATGCTCACGCCGTGGGTGGGAGTCTGACCGTGAATCGCCATGGGCCAGCGTCAACCGACACGACCTTGCGTGTGCCCGCGCCGTACCACCGCTCCCATGAGATCTCGCTCACTTCGATCACGATCTCGGCCGCGTCCGTCGAGGGAGCCGGGACGATGGCGTACGACTGTCGATACTCCAGTTCTCGCATTCCGCCGCTGCTGCCGCCCCTCATCCAGAAGCGATACGGGATCGTTCCTTCGGGTATGACCGCGATCTCGAGGCGCGGAGACGGGAACTCGCGTTCGAAACGCCCTCGCGGACGGAGCAGGCGGAACAACGCGATATGACCTTCTCGATACCGTTCCAGTGACATCAGCGTGAGTGCCACACCGGCCACGTTCTCCGTCGCACCGACTCCGACGACGTCGATGAGGTCGTGAGGCTGCGGCGCTAACGGGAGGGGCGCTGGCTCCGTTCCGTTCGTGACCAGACGCGCCACCTCAGTCGATCGGCGAAATCGATGCCATCGGAAGAAAGGCAAGCGCACACGCGCAAGACTAGGCGTCCGATAGCGCGTGCTCGCGGTTGATCTCCGGGGTCTGTACCGGTGGTACGAATTCAGAGAAGTCGGTCACCTGCAACGAACGCTTCGTGAATGCGGCGTAGACCGCTGCGACCAGATACACCATGCCGAGGACGAGGTTGCCCCAGTACGGTCCGGTGAACCCAGGAACGTCGAAGACCGGAAGAAGGTTCGATACGCCGTGCCGAACGTACAGATGCTCAGCATCGGGGTCACGTTGGAGGCGTCGAAGATGACTGCCCGAATACTTGAAATACACCCGAGCCACGGAAGCGCCACAAAGAACGCGGCAACCACGAGTAGAACAACGAGACCGACACGGAGCAGGCCTCGCGTCGACGCTGCTGAGGTCTTTACGCCGACAACATGCGCCGATCCCGCAAGTAGCCCCTGAGTCCTTACGTGCGTTCTCGACAAAGGTCATGCTGCGGCCCCAGCTGCCCGTGTACCGGTGGTACGAATTCAGAGGAATACATACCCTCAAGAAGCCCGCCCATCGCACAGCGGACGCGGACACGAATCCGCCCGGCGGCGGTCGCGGCCGCGGCGGGAAGAGCCCAATCCGCTCAAGGCGAAGGCCGGCCCGACGGAATTTGGATTGTCCACCCGTCTGCCGTGTAAGGCCGCCAACGCCCCCACCGTTCGCAGCGTGGCGGGAGGTTGACACGAGGCGGAGGATGCTTGCGGCGATCATGAGCGGAGCGATGATCGATGGTCGCGCCCCAGCCGAGAGCGTCCCCAGCGATGCCCGGTTCGACTGGCTCATGTTGGCCGGCGCCACGTGGCTGATCGCCGGCATCGCGATCGACGGATGGGCGCACAACAACATCCGCCCGCTCATCGACACGTTCTTCACGCCCTCATCACGGGTCCGCTGCGAGCTGCATGGCTCCGCACGGGCGATGAGTCCTGGTCCCGGCATTTCACAGCGGTCGTGTCTCTCGCCGGGCTCGTAACGCTCCTCACCTTCATGACCCAGTACGCGAATCCGTTCGCCGGGCTCGCGGTCAGCGCCGCCTCCGAGCCGGTCGAGCTCACCGCCCGCCTGCGGGACGGATCCTCGCTCTCGATCGAGCGTGTGATCGCGTATCAGGAGGTGCGAGGCATCTTCGGCCTCCTCTTGCAGGCCGGCCTCGTGATGGGCCCGGCGCTGGTGGCGCTGCGCCGCGCATCGCTGCGGCCGGGCGACATGACGGTCGTGCTCGGCCTCAATGCCGTCGTCATGCTTCTGATGCGCGGCAATCTCCCGGGGCTGTGGCCGCTGCTCGCCTACGCGATCGTTGGCGGAATCGTCGGCGACGCCTTGTTGCTGCGGCTGCGCCCCTCATCGGCGCGACCGCTCGCGATCCGTGTCTTCGCAGCCGCAGTCCCAGTGGTGTTCACGACCGGATATTTCCTGACTGCGCTCGGGTTCCCGGGCGGGGTGTGGTGGGCGCTGCCCGATGTCACGGGCACGATCGTCCTCACGGGGATCCTCGGCGTGCTCCTGAGCTACCTGGTCTTCCCTGGGGATGGTCAGAGGCGCAGCGGCGGGTAGTAGTTCTCAGCGCCCTCGCGCTTGACCTCGTCGGCCCAGCTCGTTCCGTACACGGCTTCGCGATCCGCTCCCGCGAGGCTCCATGCGTCACGGCGGTAGGTCCAGTTGGTCGGGTGCAGGCGGTGCGCCTCACGGAAGTGTTCGATGGCGGCCGCGTATTCGGCGCGCGCGTGCAGCGCCTGACCGAGCGCGAAATGCGCGGCCGCCGTCGCCTCCGCGATCGGACGGGGACGGCTGCGACGGACGACCTCGTCCGGCGAGAGGACGTACCGACTCGCGCGGCCGTGCGTCGCCCAGTCCCGAAGAGCGGCAATGTAACGCTCGGCCTCGACGTGCAGTGCTTTCACCAGCTCGATCCGTTCGCGTTCCGCCGGGGTCGCATCGCCCGGCACCTCGCGATCGAGGAATGCGGGCCGGCGGGGATGCGCGGGCTCGTGCGGGCGCACGATCATCCCATCCTCGTCGATCCAGATCCCGCTCGGTACATTCACGATGCCGAACAGGGCATCGACGACGTGCGTCCGATCGATGAGCGACGGATGCTCGGGCGCCGCCTTCGCGATCCATGGACCAGCCGTCTCGACGCCGCGAGCGTCGAGCGCGGCGGTGACGATCTCGAGACCACGCGGCCTCATCTCTCTTCTGAGCTTCTGCCACACGGGCAGGTCAAAGCGGCAGCCTCACCACGAGGCCCACGCGACGAGGAGCACTTTCGTCCCGTGGAGCGAGGAGAGGCGGAACGGCCGCCCGCGGAAGTCCGGCAGCTCCAGCTCTGGTGCGAGCGCGCCGTTCAGCGCGCGACCACCGGCCTGGGCGCCGAGCGCCCAGAGGCCGTGAGGCTCGTCATAGACGAGGGGCATCGCGAGCGCCCGCGCGGCGGCGGCGAGATCGATCACCGTCGGGTCGGCCGCGCCGAACGCTATGCAGCGCCCGCCGCGGCACAGCCCCTCGGGCTTCGACTGCCACCCCGTGATACGTTCGAACTCCTCCGCCGGAACGTAGGCGGTCGTGAAGATCACTGCGCGTTACGGTAACTCGGTGAGAATCCTGGCCCTCGCGCTCATCGTCGTCAGCGCGTGCGGGCCCGCGGCGACGGTCACGCGGACTGCGTCGCCCACCCTCGCCGCGACGCCAACGTTCTTGCCGTCTCCGACCCCAGCCCCGTCGCCGACGCCGACCTCGACGCCCGGCGTCATGCCGCTCTTCGACGCGCATCTGCATTACAGCGCGCCAGCGTGGTCGACCTATCCGCCCGCGACCGTGACGAAAATCCTCGATTCGGTCGGCGTGCGCTCCGGGCTGGTATCGAGCGCACCGGACGAGGGCACGTTCAAGCTTCGTGCCGTCCTCGGCGACCGCGTGATCCCGATGCTCGGACCGTACCGGAACGTCGCCGACGTCTTCTCCTGGGCACGCGATCCGTCGATCCTGCCCTACGTCGAATCGATCTACCGGCCCGGCATGCACCGTGGCTTCGGCGAGTTCCATCTTCTTGCCGGCCAGATCGGCCTTCCGACCGTGCGCGGGGTGCTCGCGTTCGCCCAGCGCGAGAAGCTGTTCCTCCAACCGCATGCGGACGCGCGCGCCGTGGCGGAGCTGCTCAACTCCATGCCTGATGCGACCGTGCTGTGGGCGCACGCCGGCGTGGACGCGACGCCGGACCAGATCGAAGCGCTCCTCGACAAATGGCCGAAGCTGTCCGTCGAGCTCTCGCTGCGGGCCGATGTCGCGCCAAGTGGCAGGCTCGACCCGCGCTGGCGCGATCTCCTGATGCGTCATAGCGGCCGCTTCATGATCGGGACCGACACCTGGACCGCTGGCGGCACGTTCACCGGCAACGAGCGCTGGGACGCGTACGCGGAGATCGTCGACGGTATCCGCGGATGGCTCGCGCAGCTTCCCACCGACGTGGCGGAGGCCATCGCGTACCGCAACGCGGAGCGGTTCCTCGCGCAGCTCCCGCGCTAGGCGAAGCGCGCGAGCAGAAGCCCCACACCGAGCGCGACCACGGCGAGCCAGAGGATCCGGAGCGCTCCCTCGGGCGCCGCGATCAAGCCCTCGGCATCGAGCGTCTCGCGCGAACCATCGCGGTAGCGGACCACACCGTCGACCGACAGGCTGCGTCTGCGTACCGCGCGTACGCGCGTCGACAGGACGCGCTGCGCGAGGCTGAGCAGGGCGGCCGCGCCCGCAACCGAAACCGCCGGAAGCGGCGCCGCGCCGGTCGCATACGAGGCCGTGAGCACCGGGAACGCGCCCCAGGCGAAGGCGAATCCCAGGTCCGAGTGCACCAGCGGAGCCTCGAACGCATAGAGAAGGACGAGCGCCACGCCCGCCGCGACGAACAGGGCGAACAGCGGACCGAGCATCACGACCCCGGCGATGCCGAGCGCGGCCGCGCCCCCGAGGCCGAGGGCTCCGAGAACGACGAGCGTGCGCGCGGGGATCCGCGTGCCGAGCGGGCGTCCGTGCAGCTCGTCGAACGAGTGCGCCGCGACGCCGACGGCGAGCCCGAACGCGAGGAGCGCGCCGAGGACGATGCGCGGATCGGGGGCGGGTGCGAGCGCCGCTCCGAGCAGCACGTACGAGAGATGCCACGCCGTGTACGGCGGGTGCAGCAGCGTCCAGTAGTCGCGCCAACCACCAGGCCGCAGGGCATAGAACGCGGAGCCGAGCCGCGCGTCGCTCGCGGTGGACGCGTCGCTCGAGGCGGGCGCCTCGCGCTTCGTCGCGCTCATCACGACGCCACCGCCGAGGCTCATGCGCCGGGACCGGACATCGGCGAGGCCGGCCTCGCGCCAGTAACGCTCGACCGCGCTCTGCGGGTGCGCGCGGTAGAAGCGCTCGATGCTCGGACCGAGGAAGGCGTTCACCTCGCGCCACTTACGCGAGAGCAGCGCTCCAGCGAGCGGCATCACGAGGCGTGTGTACAGACGCCACAGCGCGAACGCGAGAGGCGACGAGGGGACGCCGAACTCGAGCGCCGCGACACGGCCGCCCGGCTTCACGACGCGCACGAGCTCGCGGATCGTGGCCGCAGGATCGTCGACGTATCGAAGGAGGTAGGTGAACGTGGCGTGGTCGAAGGCGGCGTCGGCGAATGGAAGGCGCTCCGCGCGCGCGTTCACCAGCCCGGCGATGAGTCCGTCCCGGCGCGCGGCCTGCGCGAGCATCTCCGCGCTGCGATCGAGACCGACGACACGGCAGCTGTAGCGCCGCGCGAGCTCGGCGGCCACGAGGCCGGTCCCCGTTGCGACATCGAGCACGACATCGTCCCTACCGGCGTCGACAGATGCGACGAGTGCGTGACGCCAGCGCGGATCTTGGCCGAACGAGAACAACGCGCCGGCACGGTCATACGAGCGTGCGATCCCGGTGAAGATGCGCGGCGCGTCGGCCGACGGCTGGCTGGGCAACGCGTCGAGTATGCGCGGCTCGCGTGTTAGACAGGCATCAGCACGCGTCCGGTGCGACCGGTCCGAGATCGGTACCGCTCGGCCGCGGCGCGCGCGGCATCCGCCGCGCGGTCGGCGTCCACGAGCGCGAGGACCGAGCCGCCAAAGCCGGCGCCGACCAGGCGCGCGCCGTAGACGCCACGCTGAGATCGCAGCGAGTCCGCAAGAACGTCAAGCTCCTCGATCGACACGTCGAAGTCTTCGCGGAGCGACGCGTGCGACGCGTCGATGAGCGCGCCACAGCGCGCATGGTCATCCGCCTGAAGCGCTGCGACGAACGCACGCACGCGCTCGTTCTCGGTAACGACGTGCCGCACGCGCCGCGCAAGTGTCGCGCTCTGGGGCACGAGGCGCTCCACGTCACTGAGCGTGGCGTCGCGCAGCGAGGCGACGCCAAGACGGCGGGCGGCCTCCTCGCACTGCGCCCGTCGCTCGTTGTAGGCACCCTGCTTCGCGTTGTCGTGCGCGATCCCGGAGTCGATGACGGCGATGTCCACGTCCGCTGGGATCGGCACGCGCTCGATCTTCGTCTTGCGCATGTCGATGAGCAGCGCCTCGCCGGTGCGCGCAAGGGCTGCGGCAAGCTGATCCATCGTCCCGACCCGCGCGCCCACGACATCGCGCTCGGCCTTGTGGGCGGCATAGGCCAAGGCCATGTCGTCGAGGGTGAGCGAGAAAGCGTCGCGCAGGGCGCGCAGCAACGCGACCTCGAGGGCCGCGCTTGATGACAGACCCGCCCCGGGAGGGACGCGCGATGCGATGCCGGCGTCGAAGCCGCGGATCGGATGCCCGGCCTTCGCGAGCACCCAAGTCACGCCGCGAACGTAGTCGCCCCAGTCACCGCAGTGCCGCTCCTCGCCGAGGCGGTACGCGATGGGCATGTACCCCTCGCTCTCGACACGAACGACGCGGTCCTCACGCGGGGAGAGCTCGACGACCGTACGCTGGGGAGTCGCGGTCGGAAGGACGAGGCCTTCGTTGTAGTCCGTGTGCTCGCCGATCAGGTTCACGCGGCCGGGGGCATCGGCGCGATACACGTCGTTCCTATAACACCGCCGGCGCAACTCCTGTTCGGGTCGACCGATACTTGGCTCGTGATCCGATACCGACGCGCAATGCTCTCGGCGGTCGAGCGCCTCGCCGGGGGTCGGTTGTCGGACCTGACGCGCTCACTCTGGCGGCGCCAGATGTACCTCTACGTGACACCCGGCGACGTGCTTGTCGAGCGCGCCCTTCGCGGCTTTCCGGACGAGGTGCGGGCCCTGGGGCGGCGCTGCCGGATCATCCGGACGAGCGCGCGCGCGGGGGGCGGCTTCTACCCCGATCGCAACGAGATCGAGCTCGCCGCAGGCGTCGAGACCTACGAGGGGTTGGCACAGGTCGAGCTCTCCGCCTGCCATGAGCTGTTCCATTTCGTGTGCTGGAACCATCCCGCCTATCGCAGGGACGAGGACCGTAACTTCGCCTACCTCCGCCGCGCCGTCCGGGATAGCCATCAGCAGCTCGGCGAGTTCCCGCGTTACCGGGATTGGGTCAGCGGCTCGTTCCTGCGTCAGGGGGATCACGCAAATCCGGTCGAGTACTTCGCCGACATCCCCACCAACTTCCGGAACACCGCGCAGCTACCGCCGGCGATCCGCTCGCACTTCGCCCCCTTGATCGACGGAACGGCGTCGACGCTCGATCTCACGCGCGAACCGGACTGGCCGATGGACGAGTCGTACTTCTCGTTGGCGACGTTCCAGCGCTGGCTCGCCGGACATCCAGACTGAGGACGTGACCAGCGTCGAAGGGGCGATCCTCGTCTGGCTCGCGATCGGGATCGGGATCGCCGCCGGTGTCTTCGTCATCGCGCGCTCGGCGGTGCAGATCGCGAGCATCGCTTACCGCGTCATCGAGAAGGAAGTGGACGCAAGGACCGCGACCCGGCAGACCACGCTTCTGAGCCTCGCGATGCTCGCGGCGCTCGTCGTGACCGCGGTCGTCGCCGGGTACGCGATCCTCGTCATGTTCGCGACGCTGCTGGAGGGCAGCGGACTGATCGACGGGACCTAGCGGACGCTAGGCGGTCGGCTGCTTGATCGGACCCTTGTCCGTTCCGGGCTTCTCACGCGGTGTGTCGGTGGGTTCGCCGAGCGGGATAGACGGCTCGTCGCCGCCCTTCTTGCCGACGTCACCAGGAATGGGCTCGCCCGGTCGCGGAGGTAGCCCTGGATCTCGCACTACGGCTTGACCTCGCCGGTGTCCACGCCCTCGCGCTTCTTACCGGTGTCACCGAGGTCGGTGCCCTTCTTACCGATGTCGCCCTGACCGCCCTGCTTGCCGGTCTCGGGCCACTCGGCCGGCTTCTTCTTCTGGTCGTCGCCAAGGTTCGGGTTCTTCTCCTGCATCGAAAGAGGTCCTCCTGCCATCAAGTCGTCCTTGCGGACGCACGGAGAAGACGAGCAGGTGATGTGCCAGTTGGATGTTCGCTAGTGCGTCGGCGTGCGCTGCCTCATCTGCTCGGCACCCGACGAATGTGGCGGTCAGATGCGATCGGCGAGCAAGCGAACCCGCGACCCGATGGAGTCCCGCACGCCGCGAAACATCTCGAGACGCTCCGCCTCGGTGCCGCGCGCCGCCGCGGGATCGGGCAGCTTCCAGCGAAGCTTGAGACCGCTGCGCGGCGGCACCGGACAGCTCGCATCGCAAACGGTGACGACGACGTCCCAGCCTTCGCCCACATCGTCAACTGATTTGCTCTCCTGCTGCGAGATGTCGACGCCGATCTCGCGCATCACCGACATCGCGAGCGGATGCACGCGCGTGGCGCGAGTACCGGCGCTGTGCACTTCGAAGCGCTCACCAGCGAATGCGCGCAGGAATCCCTCGGCCATCTGAGACCGGGCCGAGTTGTGCGAGCAGAGGAAGAGCACGCGTTTCACGCGTGTCAAGCATGACGCGCGGCGCCGGCGATCATCCGGCGCCGCGCATCAGGTCAGACGAGGACGGCGGTGCTGAGCGAGTCGATGAGCGAACGAGGCGTGGTGCCGCCGCCGAAGATCTGCGGCCCGGCGTAGAAGATGAGGACGAGGACGATAAGGATCAGAAGGATGATGCCGATGATCATTCCGGCACCGAAGCCGCTGTCCGTCGACCCACCTGGATTCACGTTGACTTGGCCCATTGGAACCTCCTCTAACTAGGTCGCTAAAGGCGCTCGCAAGCACCGTGCCGGGCCTCGGGCTCACTTCTATGCTCGGCGGCCCATGCGCAAAGGGCCGCTGCGTCACAAGTGGTTCGCGGCCTTCACCGCGGCCGTGGGCCTCGGCTCGATCGCGGACGAGGTAGCGCGGCTGGCGCTGCCGCTTCTGGTGCTTGATCTCACGCATTCGATCGCCGCTGCGGCGACCCTCCGCATCGTCCAGTCGCTCCCGTACATCCTGTTCGGCGCGCCAGCCGGAGCACTCATCGACCGGGTCGACAAGCGCCGGCTCCTGATAGCGTGCGACGTCGCGGGGATCGCGCTGACGGCGGCCATCCCCCTCTCGGCCATCGGCGGCGTCTTCTCGATCGAGCTGCTCTACGTGATCGGCTTCCTCCTCGGCAGTGTCGAAGTGCTGTGGGGCGTGACCACCGACTTCAGCGTCGTGCCGTCACTGGTCGAAGAGCACGAGCTCACCGACGCGAACGCGGTCTTCCTGGCCGCCGACCGCGCGGCGCGCATCGTCGGACCCACGCTCGGAGGCTTCGCGATCGCGGCGATCGGGAACGTCAGCGCGATGTGGATCGCAGCGTTCGCGTTCCTACCGACGCTGGCGCTGTTCTACCGGATGCCCCCGATCCTCGAGATCTCCGCCACACAGCTCGCCCCGCTCACCGTCCGCAACGTCATCCATGAGATCGGCGACGGTTTCGCGTTCGTGTGGCGGCTGAAGGTGCTGCGGTGGCTCCTGGTCGCGATGTCCATCGCGAACCTTGGCGGCGTCGGCCTGCGGACGCTCATCCTTTATGTACTGCGCGAGGAGCAACACCTCGACGAAGTGACCATCGGGCTCGCGCTTTCGGTCAGCGGCGGTCTCACGATCATCGGCTCGCTGCTCGCGCCGCGCCTCGCGCGCGATCGCCCGATGGGTCACAGCATGATCGCGGTCATCCTCGCCTCGCGTCTCGCGGCCCTCGCGGGCGCCTTCACCAGCGACTGGCGGCTCATCACCCTCTGCTTCACGGGACGGGAGATCGCGTGGCAAGCCTTCATCATCTACGCCTTCATTCCGCGGCAGCGGGACGTCCCGGCGAACAATGCGCGGCCGCGCGAACGGCGCGTTCCGGACGGTCGTGCTCATCTCGAACAGCGCGTCGCCGGCGGTCCTGTCGGCGATCGTCGTGGCCGCGTCGAGCGCGGTCGCGTTCGCGGTCGCGGGCGGCCTGGCCATCGCGAGCGCGGCGGTCGCAGCGTTCACGCCGCTCCGCGAGTACGCGGTGCGCGAGCCCGCGGCTGATGAGGTGGCGCGCGCCACGACCTGCGATGAGACGGTGTTCGCATCAGGTGAGTAGCCGCGCTCGCTCGAACTACGATGCGCTCGGTGGACCCGAGCGTCGTGGTCGCCGTGCTCGCGCTGGTGGTCTGCGCAGCCCTTTTCGGGCCGCACGTGCCATCTTCGTCGGGGTCATCGTCGCGCTGATGGTGGCGGAGCCGTTTTGACGTGGTTCGCGCTCCTGAAGCTCGTCCACATCGCCAGCGCGATGTGGCTGGTCGGTGGGCTCCTCTGTCGTTATGTGGCGCTGCGTGCCGCCTCGCGCTCGGACGACCTAGACAGCACGCGCGCGATCGTGGACGTCGCTGGCCGGTACGAGAACTGGATGGTCATTCCCGGATCGATCGCGGTGCTGCTGTCTGGACTGTTGACCGCGATGCTCGGCGGTCTTCCGCTCCTCGGTCCGGTCCAGGGCGGAGCGTCGTGGGTGCCCCTCTCGTTGATCATCTTCATGCTGGCGCTCGGACTTCTTCCGCCACTCGTATTCCTGCCGCGCGGCAGGCTGTTCGGGCAGGCTCTCGACGAAGCTGTCGCGCTTGGCAGGGTGTCCTGCGAACTGCGCCGTGGTCGGCCTGGCAGTGATCGTCGCGTTGATGGTGTTGAAGCCGTTCTGACCGTCTCGCACGACCGCTACCCCGGTAGTGGTCCAGTCTCACTTGGGCGCGAGTCCGGCCGTTAGGTAGCCATGCGTCGGGTGACTCTCATTTGCTGAGTGGCCTCGGGGTCGGGCCGATACCCTCGTTGCGGACCTTTAAGGCGCTGACATAGCAACTGCAGCAAGCGCCTATGCACTCGGCTCTCTCTTTCTTCCGTGCGCGCGAGGGCGGCATTTGGTAGACAAGATGGACCATCGCCCTTACCCGGCGCGCCACATTCGCCTAGATTTACGGCATTCCCGCTCGGACGAATTCTGGCAAGCGCGGCGACTGGCTCACGCTCGGTGAGGCCAGCCGGATGCTCGGCGTCGACCCCGACACACTGCGGCGTTGGGCTGACAACGGGAAGGTCGACGTCTTCACCACACCGGGAGGACACCGCCGCTTCCTCCGCTCCGCGATCGATGCGCTGCTTCCGCGGCCGCGCGCGGTCAAGCGTCCCTCGCTCACCGCGATGGGCGAGACGCCCGACAAGGTCGCCGCCGAGTTCCGCAAACGCGTGCGCACCGACGTCACCGATCAGGACTGGCACACGCGCTTCGACGAGAACTCACTGCGATGGTTCCGCGAGCGCGGCGTCCGGATGAGCGATCTGCTGCTCGGCCATCTCGACACCGCGCGACGCGCCGGGCAGGAGCAATACCTGGCACAGGCCGAGTCGCTGGGCCGCGAGTACGGCGTCGAGGCGAAACGCGCGGGACTGTCTCTGGGCGAGGCGACGCAGGCCTTCCTCTACTTCCGCGCGCGGTTCATGGCGGAGATCGCACATGTCGCGCGGCGCCGTTCGCTCGAGTCCGCGCAGGCCGCGTTCCTGTTCGAGGAGGCCGACCGCGCGCTCGACCGCATCATCCTCGCGATGATCTCGGGGCACCAGGCGGCACCGATCGCGCCGTCTGGCTAGCATCGCGCGCATGCCCGACGTCGCTGCGCTGCGCAAACGCGCACTCGATGCGATCGACCAGCGTCGAGACTCGCTCTTCGAGCTCTCACGCGCGATCCACGCGAATCCTGAGCTCGCATACGAGGAACGCCAGGCCGTGACGCGCATCACGGATTTCCTGGAAGGCGCGGGCTTCCGGATGCAACACGCGTACAAAGGCATCGAGACTTCGTACCGGGGCGACTCGCCGGGAAAGCCCGGCGGACCGCGCGTCGCGATCCTCGCCGAATACGACGCGCTCGCGGAGCTCGGCCACGGCTGCGGACACAATCTCATCGCCATGATCGGCACCGCCGCAGCGGTCGGTGTCCGCGAGGTGATCGCCCACGTCGAAGGATCTGTCGCGGCGATCGGCGCACCAGCGGAGGAGGGCGGCGGCGGGAAAGTCGCGCTCCTGCGCGCGGGCGGATTCGACGACGTCGACGCCGCGATGATGATCCACCCCACGACCGGGCGGAGTCTCGCGGGACGTCACTCGCTCGCCTCGAATCGCGTCCTCGTCGAGTACTTCGGCAAGGCCGCGCACGCCGCGTCACAACCCGATCAGGGCGTCAACGCGCTCGACGGTCTCATCCAGCTGTTCAACAGCGTGAACGCGATGCGTCAGCAGCTCCGTTCGGACGCGCGCATCCACGGGATCATCACGAACGGCGGCAGTGCGCCGAACGTCATCCCCGACCGCACCGCGGGCCGCTTCAGCGTACGTGCGCTCGACCGCCGCTATCAGCAGGAAGTGCTGAAGCGGTTCGTCGCCTGCGCCGAGGGGGCAGCAACGTCCACCGGCACGACGGTGAAAGTGACCGTTCACGAGAACGCCGGCTACGAGAACATGGTCTTCTCGACGCCGATGGCGGAGCGCTGGACGCAGCACATGAAGAGCCTGGGCATGCAGGTGTTCGAGGCGCGTGACGACGAGCGCGTCGGGTCGACCGACATGGGCAACGTGATGCAGGTGCTGCCGGCGATCCATCCGTACATCGCGATCGCGAACGAGCCCGTGCCGGGTCACTCCGTCGCGTTCCGCGATCTCGCGGTCACGCCGGGTGCCTTGGAGAACGCGCTCGTCGCGGCGAAGGCGCTCGCACTCACCGCGCTCGACGTGCTCACCGATCCCGCCGTGTTGCAGCGAGCGCGCGCGGAGTTCGCAGAGCGGCGTAAGGCCGGCATCGTGAAAGGCCGCGCGTCCTAGGCCTCAGCAAGGAAGCCACCACACTTACCGGTGCCCAGGTCCTCTGGGGCATCGGGTTCGGGATCCTCGGGACCGTGTGGCCGCTCTTCCTGCGCGAGATCGGTGCGACTCCGACGGACATCGGCCTGGTCTTCGGCGTGGGGAACTTCGTCGCGGCGCTAAGCTTCATCCCGATCGGACTTGCCGCCGATCGCTGGGGCCGGAGGCCGATGCTCATCGGCGTATGGGTGATGTCGACGATCGGCGCCGCAGCGTTCATCCCCCTCACCGACTGGCACGGCGCATTCCTCGGCTCGGCGCTCTACTGGATCGGCAGCGCGGCACTGCCGCTGATGAGCGCGCACCTCGCGGCGACGACGCCACGCGCTCGTCTCTCGGGCGAGCTTGGCATCGTCTATGGCGCGTTCTTCTTCGGCACGATCCTCGCTGCGCCGGTGGCAGGGACGGTCGCGGCCACCGTCGGCCTGCGCGGTGGGATCGTGCTCGCCACGCTGGCGTTCCTGACGTCGTCGGCGCTGACACTGCGGATCTCGCCGACGCCGACGATCGCGCACGTGCCGGGCCTGCCGCTACCGCGCTCGTTCTGGACCCTTGTCGCGATCACGCCGTTCGCGGCGCTCATCGCGACGATCGTGACTCCGCTCTTTCCGGTGTACCTGCGCGATATCGGAGCCGTGCCGCTGGAGCGCGTCGGTATCTTCGTCGGGCTCATCGCTCTTGGCGCCGCGGTGTCGTCAGCCCTGAACGGACGCGTCGCCGATCGCCTCGGGCCCGTACCCGCGGTCGTCGGCGCCGGAACGGTGCTCATGCTCGGCGCCGTCACGGTGGCGCTCTCGGGACGGGCCGAGGTGCCGCTCGCGCTCGGCTCGCTCCTGCTCGGTACCAATAGCGCCCTCAACCCCGTGCGGTTCGGCGCTGGCGGACTGCTGTCCGGAGTGCTCTATGACGCAGATCCTCTCCTCCCTCTCCTCGTGCAGCTCGCGCTCGCGCTGCCGATCACGGCGGCGATCGCGGTCATCGTGTCGCGCATCGTCGCTTCGCGTCGTGAAACCCCAGATCGCGGCTGATCCTGCGCCCTACTGCGACCACTTCTAGAATCGAACACCCCATGCTCGTCGCCAAAGAAGCGCCGACCGCCAATCGCCATCTCTTGTCCTGGGTCGATGAGATGGCGCGAATGTGCAAGCCCGAACGCAGGTACTGGTGCGACGGCTCGGACGAAGAAGCGAAGCTCCTCACGGATGAGGCGGTCGGGGACGGCGTCCTCCTTCCCTTGAACTCCGAGAAGCGCCCACGCTCCTTCTACTCGCGCTCCAACCCCAATGACGTCGCGCGTACCGAGGAGCTCACCTTCGTGTGCACGCCGACGAAGGCCGAGGCTGGCGCGACGAATAACTGGATGGACCCCGAAGAGGCGCGTCGCAAGCTGGCGGCGATCTATGACGGCGCGATGAAGGGGCGCACGATGTACGTGATCCCCTACCTCATGGGATCGCCCGATTCGCCGTTCGCCATGCTGGGCGTCGAGCTCACTGATTCGATCTACGTCGCGCTGAACATGCGGATCATGTCGCGGATCGGGAAGGTCGCGCTCGACCGGCTGGGCGGCTCGAATGACTTCAACCGCGGACTCCACTCGGTCGCCGATTGCGATCCGGAACGCCGCTACATCACGCATTTCCCGCAGGACAACACCATCTGGTCGGTGGGATCCGGTTACGGCGGCAACGCGCTGCTCGGCAAGAAGTGTCTCGCGCTCCGGATCGCGAGCTATCGCGCGAAGCAGGAGGGCTGGCTCGCCGAGCACATGATGCTGCTCGAGGCGGAGAGCCCCGAGGGCGAGACGCATTTCATCGCCGGTGCGTTCCCCAGCGCGTCGGGAAAGACGAACCTCGCGATGCTCGTGCCGCCGCCGGAGTTCCAGGGCTGGAAGCTGCGGACGATCGGCGACGACATCGCGTGGATGCGGGTCGGCGATGACGGCCGTCTGTACGCGGTCAACCCTGAGGCCGGTTTCTTCGGCGTCGCTCCGGGTACGAACTACCACACCAATCCGAACGCGATGCGGATGCTCGAGCACGACTGCATCTTCACCAACGTCGCGCTCACGCCGGACAAGGACGTCTGGTGGGAGGGCATGGACGGACTGCCTACGGATCTCATCGATTGGCGCGGGCGTCCGTGGAAGCGCGGCGCGCATAAGGAGCCGGCCGCGCATCCGAACAGCCGGTTCACCGCGCCGATGGAGAACAACCCGGCGCTGTCACGTTACGCGAAGGATCCGCGCGGGGTGCCGATCTCGGCGATCTTGTTCGGCGGCCGGCGCTCGTCCACCGTGCCGGTGGCGCTCGAGTCCTTCAACTGGACACACGGCGTCTACCTCGGCGCGACCGCCGGTGCTGAGACGACGGCGGCGATTACCGGCGCCGTCGGTCGTATTCGTCGCGACCCGATGGCCATGCTCGCATTCATCGGCTACGACGCCGGTGCGTACTTCGCGCACTGGCTCTCGATGTTCGGCCGCATGGCGCAGCCACCGAAGATCTTCTTGGTGAACTGGTTCCGGAAGGGCGACGACGGGCGCTATCTGTGGCCTGGCTATGGCCAGAACATGCGCGTCGTGAAGTGGATCATCGACCGCTGCGCCGGCCGCGCCGGCGCGATGGAAACGCCGATCGGCTACACGCCACGCCTGAGCGATCTCGACCTCCGCGGCATCGACGCGAGCACGGAGGCGATCCAGGCCGCGCTGCGTGTCGATGCCAACGAGTGGACGAAGGAGCTCGAGGCGCACGCGGACTGGTTCGAGAAGCTCGGCGGGACGGTTCCCGATGCGCTGCGTTTGCAGCGCCGCCTCCTTCTCGCTTCGCTGAAACCGACGAGCTGACGGACTAGCAAGCCGTACTCTCGGTCCCGATGGGACCGTTCGACCGCTTCAACGACCGCGCCAAGAGGGTGCTCGCCCTCGCGCAGGATGAGGCCATTCGCTTCAACCACAACTACATCGGGACCGAGCACTTGCTGCTCGGACTCGTCCGCGAAGGGGAGGGCGTGGCGGCGCGCGCACTCGATTCGCTCGGTGTAGAGCTCTCGAAGGTCCGTAGCTCGGTCGAGTTCATCATCGGGCGCGGCGACTCTACGACCACTCCCACCGAGATCACTCTGTCCCCACGCACCAAGAAGATCATCGAGTTGGCGATCGACGAGGCGCGCAAGCTCGGGCACAGCCATGTCGGCACCGAACATCTGCTGCTCGGTCTGGTGCGTGAGGGCGAGGGCGTCGCCGCACGCGTGCTCACTTCCCTCGGTGTCACACTTGAGAACGTCCGCCATCAGGTGATCGCCACGCTGGGCCAAGCGGGCCGCGCGGGCGGTACGACGTCCGAGCCCTCGGGGCCTACACGCTCCCGCAGCGCGACGCCGCTCGATCGCCTTGACGACGCGGCGAAGCGGGTGCTCGCCCTCGCGATGAACGAGGCGGTCGGCTTGGGTCACAGCTGGCTCGGCACGGGCCACCTCCTCCTGGGACTCATCAGCGTCAACGGGACCGTCGCGCAGCGCGCCTTGAACGAGCTCGGTGTGGCCATCGAGCCTGCGCGCGAGCACGTCGCAAAAGCCGAAGGGCCGAGCGCGGAATGGCATACTCCCGCGATCGTTCTGACACCACGTGCGAATCGCCTCGTGGAAACGGCCGCGAATCTGGCCGGACCCGGTCCGATCCGACCAGAATGCCTGCTCCTTGCCTACGCCGCCGATCCCGAGTCGCCGGGCTCGCGGATGCTCGCCGCGCTCGGTGCGACACCGGAGGCCGTGCAAAAGACGATCGACAAGCTCAGTCCGTCCGGCTAGCGGACCTCGTAGGCGCGCATCTCGACGAGCGTCACGGATCCGGGATCGCCCGTCGCGCGAAGACGCAGAGTCGCGGCCGCCGGCGGGCCGCGGTAGTCGCCGAGGAACCATTTGTCCACCCACACGAGTGCCTGCTCGCGGTCGAGGAGCGCCGTGAGCCGGATCATCCGACCGGTCGCGGCGGCCGGTACGTTGATCGTCGGCCCGACCGGTGCCTCGTCGAGCATGAGTCCCGCGCCCTCCATTGCCGCATCGAGCCGGACATGGAGCCAGCCACGGGTGTCCTCGCGCAGCGTCCACTCGAGTGTCGGGCTCTCGCCACGCTCCCGACGCCCTCGGTCCGCCACGATGACATCGAGCTCGATGATCGCGGGTGGCGTGAGCGCTCGCGAGATTGTGACGTCCGCCCCGGGCTCGAGCGCGCGTCCAGGCTCGGTCCAGAGCAGCGCGCCATGCGGTGGTGGTCCCGGCTCGGCACGAGCGACCCCGGACGCGGGCCCGAGAGGCGGCGGACCGGACAGCGCAGAGAGGAATAGCCGCGGGACGATCAACAGGATGATGAGGATCGCGATGGCCGCGATGATGATCGCGAGCGCGCTCGGGTTACGGTCGCCCTCGATCGGCGTGAGCGACTCCGCGGGGACGGTGCCTGGATCGGCGGCGTTCTGACCGTCCGCAGTCACGCGGACCGCGGTCAGGCTCGCATCGCTCGGCAGTGCGCTCGCGAGAAGAGAGCGCGCGGCATCGAGGTCGCTGCCCGCGATTCGCACGAGGAACGCGTAGGTATCGGGTGCCGCTCCGCGCTCCGGTGCGGCGGTACGGTCGGCGCGAACGAAACGCTGGTGCGTGAGGAAAGCGGCCGCGCTCACCGCCGCGTCGACCGTGAAGTGCCAGATGTCGTGCCAGGCAGCCGTAGTGAAGGTGAAGGCGAGCGTCGCGTTCAGTAGGCGGTAGAGGGCGGCCGAGCCGAAGACCAGCGCGCCGAGCACGCCACCAAGTACCACGAGATATAGGTAGCCGCGCCGCTGCACCGAGCGGCGCTCGTCGTCGTCGAGCCGAAGCTGCGCCTGGCGCCAGTGGAATCCCCACGCCGGCAAGCCGACGAGCAGCAAGGAAGCGTACGCCGCGCTTTCGCCTCTCGGATGGGTGTTCATGCCGATGAGCTCGCTGCCGACCACTCCGATCTGGAAGATCCAGAGTGTGCCGAACACGATCGCCGTGATCAGCGGAAAGCCCAGCTCGTGCCACATGCTGTTGAACGGCTCGATGACGGGGTCGCCGAGCAGGCGGCGCCCGATAGACGCGGAGATGAAGGTCGCGGAGATCAGCACCGCTAGAGCAGCGACGAAGACGACGAGATAGATCGCGAACTTGCGCACGACGCTGCGCCGCTCAACCTCCACATCGGGACCACGCACCAGCCCACGCTGGAGCGGGATCCAGGTGCCGAGCCACAGCAGGACGCCTGCGACGATGGCCGGGATCGCGCCGAGGAGCTGGAACCGCAGGAAGTCGTCGCGGGACGGCGTCTCAACGCGCACGCCGGGCGGGCCCTGCGGCGCGCCGGTGATCCCGGTGAGCGGCACGAACGCGTCGATAACGCGGCGCCAGATCCCATCGATCGTGGTCACCGTCGTCAACGAGAAGAAGATGATGCCCGTGACCACAAGCGCGTACAGCGCGAGCTGCCGGACTTCCGCCGCGCGCCCGCGGACGGGCACGCTGAGCCGGTCCACCCATGAGAGGCGCAGGTGGTAGGCGAGCACGAGCGCGGCAGTGAAAGCCATCGCACCCGCGCCGGCGGCCCGCGCATCCCAGTTGCTCTCGAGGCCGAACTGGAATGGACCGGCGGTCGTCGATCCGAACGTCGTGCCCTGCAGCACCAGGCGGAACGCACGCTGCCCGTAGCCGAACACGAGCAAGGCTGTAACGAATACGACCAGGTTGATGTACAGGCTGCGCAGCGCGGAGGCTCGCTCCGACATGTCGCGACGTACGGCGGCCTGGGCGGTCCGGAAATGGACCAGCCACGCCGGAACGCCGACCAGAAGGAGCGCGATCGCAAGGCTCACGTGCTCGCGATAGAGCTCGCGCGGTTGACTGAGGTCCCCGAACACGAAAGGCAGCCCGGTGAAACCGCCGCTGGGCGCGCCGAGCGCGATCTCGGCACCGACGCGCATGAGGTTCGCCACGCCGAGCACGATCATGTGGATCGCGACGAGCGCGACAGCGTAGAAGTACGCGCGCTGCACCGCCGGGAGCGCGCGGGCCTGTGCGCTCACCCGCGCATCATGAGGCTCGCGGCAAGACCCGTAGGAGCGCGTTCGCGGTCGGCGATACCTCGGCGCCGGCGCGCCTCATGAGGTGGATCGTGCGCTTCGGCGCTGGACGCCCCTCGACGCGCAGGGCGACGAGGTCGCCACGGCGCAGCTCTTCGTGGATGGCCATCTGCGGCAGGAGCGCCGCGCCCAGCCCGGCCAAAACGACGCGCTTGCACGCTTCGGTGTTGTTCAGCTCCATCAAGATGCGCGGCGCGGTGCCGGCCGCAGCGAAATACGCAATGGTGATCGCGTGGAGGTAGGCGGTCGGATCTCGCATGACGAGACCCGAGCGCGCCAGTTCCTCGATGGCGATACGGCCGCGCCCCGCGAGGGCGTGTGCACGGCCGACGACGGCGGAGATCGGCTCCTCGAACAATGGCCGCGATGCCAGCTCGGGCAACGCGACGAGCTGGCTCACGAGCGCGATCTCGATCTCGTCGGCGCGCAGCGCCTCAGCGACCGCATGCGACCGTCCGCTGCGGACGCTGATCTCGACATCGGGATGCGCGCGAGCGAAACGCGCGAGGGCGACCGGCGCGATGTACAGGGCGAGGTCCGTGGCGAGACCGAGGGCGAGCACGCCGCCGCGCCCCTCGCGCGCGGCCTTCGTCTCGGCCACGCCGCGCCGCACCGCCTCCAGCGCGGCCTGCGCCCGCGGCAGAAGTCGGCGTCCGGCGGCGGTAAGACTCACGCCACGGCGTCCGCGGACCAGCAGCTGCGCGCCGAGCTCGCGTTCGAGACCGCGCAGACGCGCGGTCAGCGTCGGCTGCGTGAGCTCGAGGGCAGCGGCCGCGCGAGTGATGCTCCCTCGCCGGTGCGCCTCGACGAAGGCCTCGAGCTGTCCCAGCTCCACGCCCCAAGTATAGATCACGCCTATGGCACTACATCAACGACAACGCTGTTCTATGACCAGCGGCCGAGCGTACGATGCGGGCGATCCCGCGGCGAAGGGGAGGCCGCTCTGACGCACCGCATCACCCTCATCCCGGGCGACGGCACGGGTCCGGAGATCGTCGACGCGACGCGCCGAGCGATCGAAGCGACTGGGGTGGCGATCGAGTGGGACGTCCACGACATCGGTCTGCCCGCGCTGCAGAAGCTCGGTGACGCATTCCCGAGGAGCGCGCTCGATTCGATACGCCGGAACAAGGTGGGGCTCAAAGGACCACTCACCACCGAGCTTGGCACGGGCATGCGCTCGGTCAACGTGGCGCTGCGCAAGGAATTCGATCTGTACGCCAACCTGCGTCCGGCGAAGACGTACCCGGGCGTGCAGGCACCGATGGGCCACATCGATCTCGTCGTCGTGCGCGAGAACATCGAGGACCTCTACGCCGGCATCGAGTTCGACCTGGGCACGCCGGAGCTCGCGGAGGTGCGCGCCGTGATCGAAAAGGCCGCACACACGAGGATCCGCGACGACGCCGCGATCGCGATCAAGTACATCAGCGTCATGGGCTCGACGCGCATCGTGAAGTTCGCGTTCGAGTATGCGGTGGCGAACGGCCGGCGCAAGGTGACAGCCGTGCACAAAGCGAACATCATGAAGTTCGCCGACGGGCTCTTCCTGCGCATCGCTCGCGAGGTCGCGCAGCAGTACCCGAGCATCGAGTTCGAGGATCGCATCGTGGACAACATGTGCATGCAGCTCGTCCAGAAGCCGGACCTCTACGACGTCCTCGTCCTGCCGAACCTCTACGGCGACATCGTGAGCGATCTGGTCGCGGGACTCGTGGGCGGGCTCGGCGTCGCGCCGGGTGCGAATATCGGCGAGGGCGGCATTGCCGTCTTCGAAGCAATTCATGGCTCCGCGCCGAAGTACGCCGGTCAGAACAAGGTGAACCCGATGGCGCTCATGCTCGCAGGGGTGCTGATGCTCAAGCACATCTCCGAGCGCGACGCCGCGGACAAGCTGGAGCGCGCGATTGCGAGCGTCGTCGCGGAGGGCAAGGATGTCACCTACGACCTCAAACCGAACCGCGAGGACCCGACCTCCGTCGGCACCCGGGAGTTCGCCGACGCGGTCATCAGGAGGATGAAGGGCTGATGCCGGTGCAGGATCCGAACAACCCGCTCCGCTACCTCCATTCGACGTCGACGAAGTATGAATTCCAGTTTGGCTACTCGCGCGCCGTCAGACACGGGCGTGTGGTCCGCGTCGCCGGCACGGCCGGCCTCAACGAGGAGGGCCAGGTCGTGTCCGACGATGTCGTGGAGCAGATGCGCCGTGCGCTCGAGATCATCAAGGACTCGCTCGAGGACCTCGGCTCCAAGCTCAGCGACGTCATCATGACGCGGATCTACGTACGCGAGGTCCACGATATCGACCGCATCGCGGTTATCCACGGCGAGGTCTTCCGCGACATCCGCCCGGCGACGACGATCGTGAAGGTCGATTTCATCGATGCCAAGATCCTCGTGGAGATCGAGGCCGAGGCGGTGTACGGCGGCGCGGACGCGAGAGACTCGAAAGATTAGTGAGGACGAGATGAGCAATACCGTGCGCGTGGTCGTCACCGGCGCGACCGGGCAGGTCGCGTACGCGCTGCTACCGCGCATCGCGGCAGGCGAGATGTTCGGATCCGACACCGAAGTCGACCTCCGCCTGTCCGACATCCCGCAGATGATCGACAAGGCCAAGGGCGTCGTGATGGAGCTCGAGGACGGCGCCTATCCGCTGCTTTCCCGGGTCAGCGCGAGCGCCGACCGCGCCGAGACGCACGCCGATGCCGACTGGGTGCTGCTCGTCGGAAGCGTGCCGCGCGGACCGGGCATGGAGCGCGGCGATCTCATCCGGAAGAACGGGCCGATCTTCGTCGACGAAGGCAAGGCGATCGCGGAGCACGCGGCGAAGAGCGTGCGCATCGTCGTGGTCGGCAATCCCTGCAATACGAACTGCCTCATCGCGCGCGCCAACGCGAAAGAACTTCCCGACGACCGCTGGAGCGCGATGACGCGCCTCGATCAGAACCGCGCGCGCTCGCTCCTCGCGAACAAGGCGGGCGCGCGCGTGAATCACGTAAAGAAGCTCGCGATCTGGGGCAATCACAGCGCGACGCTGTATCCGGATTTCACGAACGCCACCGTGAACGGCAAGGCCGCGTCCGAGGTCGTCGATCGCGCCTGGCTGGAGAAGGACTTCATCGCAGCGGTGCAGCAGCGCGGTGCCGCCGTCATCGCGGCACGCGGCGCATCGAGCGCATTCTCCGCCGCGCAGGGTCTCGTCGATCACGTGCGCAGCCTGGTGACCCCGACGCCACCCGGCGACTGCTTCAGCGCGGCGATCGTGTCGGAGGGCAGCTACGGCGTACCGAAGGGCCTCGTCTCGTCCTTCCCTCTTCACTCAAAAGGTGACGGCGGATACGAGCTCGTCCGCGGCGTGACGCTTGACCCGTTCGCGACGGCGAAGATCGCCGCGACGGTGGCGGAGCTCGAGAAGGAGCGAGAACTCGTGAAGGATCTGCTCACATGACCGACCTGAAGAGCGTCTCGCTGCCCGACACACAGCTTCGTTACTTCCCCCTCGTGCAGATCGGCGATGTGTCGCGGCTGCCGACCACGGTCAAGATCCTCCTCGAGGGCGTTCTCCGCGCGGCCGCGAGCGGCGGTGCGGCGGAGGTTGACGCGCGGGCGCTTGCGACATACCCCGCTCCCCCGCCAGCGAATGCGGCCGTCCCTTTCCGCCCCTCGCGCATCCTGCTGCAGGACTACACCGGTGTCCCGGCGGCAGTCGATCTCGCCGCGATGCGCGCGGCGATGGAGCGAGCCGGCAAGGACCCGGCGAAGATCGAACCCCTGATCCCCGTGGACCTGATCATCGACCACTCGGTGCAGGCCGACTTCTTCGGTGCGAAGGACGTGTACGAGCGCAACCTCGAACGCGAGTACGAGCGCAACCGCGAGCGATACGCGCTCCTCCGCTGGGCCGGACAGGCCTTCAAGACATTCCGCGTCGTCCCGCCCGGTGCGGGCATCTGCCACCAGGTGAACCTCGAGCGCTTGGCCGAAGTCGTTGTCGTGCGCGACCGCGTCGCGATTCCGGACACGCTCTTCGGGGCAGATTCGCACACGACGATGGTCAACGGCCTCGGCGTGCTCGGCTGGGGCGTGGGCGGCATCGAAGCGGAGGCCGCGATGCTTGGGCAGCCGACGTACCTGCCGTGGCCGGTCGTGGTCGGCGTGAAGCTCGTCGGTCGGCTGCCGGTCGGCACGACCGCGACGGACCTCGTGCTCACGCTCACCGAGCTCTTCCGGAAGAAGGGCGTCGTGAACAAATTCATCGAGTTCGCGGGCGACGGGCTGTCGTCGCTGGCCGTCGCCGAACGCGCAACGGTCGCGAACATGTGCCCGGAGTACGGCGCGACGAGCGCGCTCTTCCCCGTCGATCGCCAGACGCTGCGCTATCTCGAGCAGACCGGGAGACCGCACGCGCTCATCGATCTCGTCGAGCGCTACACGACGGCGCAGGGCATGTTCCGTGACGACGGCGCACCGACGCCCGCGTTCGACGAGCTCATCGAGGTCGATCTCGGCTCGGTGAAGCCTTCGGTGGCCGGGCCGAAGCGGCCGCAAGACCGCGTCGATCTTCCGATGATCTGGGACTCGTTCACCGGGCCGAAGCCGACGAAGGGCGTGACCTTGCCCGGCCACACCGAAGGACCGAAGCCGGTGAACGACGCACCGCAGACGATGGTCGCCGAGGCGACATCCGCTACTGCCGCCGTCGCGCACAAACCGCGTACGCTGCAGGTGGCCGATGGCTCCGTTGTCATCGCCGCGATCACAAGCTGCACGAACACGTCGAACCCTTCCGTGATGATCGCAGCAGGTCTACTGGCGAAGAAGGCCGTCGAGCGCGGACTCAAGGTACAGCCGCACGTAAAAACGACGTTTGCGCCCGGTTCGCGCATTGTGACGCGATACCTCGAGGCAGCGGGGCTCACTCGCTACTTGGAGCAGCTCGGCTACTACCTTGTCGGCTTCGGGTGCACGGTTTGTGTCGCCGTCGGAACACCCGTGCTTCAAGGTAACGGGACCGCGCGCCGAATAGAAGATCTGCCCAGCGACGGCGGGGCGACTCTCTTCGGACCGGGGCCCGATGGGGGAATCGCGACCGCGCGGCAGACGGCGTTGATCGCGCAAGGGATCCGCGACTGCGTTTCCCTCACGCTTCAAGACGGACGTCCCCTCGTCTGCACACCCGACCACGAAATACTGCGGGGCGATGGCCGGTGGGTTCGTGCGGATGAATTGCGGCCCGGCGTCGACCGAGTGATCAGCGGCCTTGAAGCGCCCGTCGATGTGCCGCGGGCGGACGAGGCTGGCTACGAGCTGAGGGCTGGCAGCTTCGTTCTCACGATGGAGAGTTCCGCGGCGCGCCAGCGCACGCTCGCGTTCGCGCGGCTCCTCGGCCATCTCCTCGACGATGGCTCGATCAGCGTTCTCGGACAGGGCCGGATCAACGTCGGCCAGGCAGTGGATCGTGAGACCGTGCTTAGTGACATCGAGCTTGTGACCGGGAAGCGGCCCGCAGGCACGCGCTACGACGAACGAAAATGGTCGATCGCGCTCCCGATGGATTTGGCGGCCGCGATCATCGCCCTTCCAGGCGTCCGCGTCGGGCGCCGGATCGACCAGACACCAGTGTTACCGGCATTCGTTCTCGACGAGCGCTGTCCCGTCGCCGTCGTCAGAGAGTTTCTCGCCGGCACGTTCGGCGCCGACGGTACGGGACCAGTGCTAAAGCGATTCGGCCCGGGAGAAGAGGATGGAATCCTTGAGCAGCCCGGTTACTCGCACGCGGTGAGGCCCGTGCATGTCAACGAGCAAAAGGACGTGATGAAGCAGCTGTTACAGCTTCTCGCCCGGTGCTCGGTACGGACTGAGGGCGCGGCAATTCGCGAGTACGCGGTCCGTCACTCGAACACGTCGTACGTCGTCGCGGACGACGCCGGGCCTCGGATCGAGGTCCGGCTTGAGCTTCCCGATGGCCTTTCGTTCGTGACGCAGGTGGGCTTCCGGTACTGCGTCGACAAGTCACTTCGCGCGAGCGCAGCCGCCGTTTACTGGCGGACGCTCGATTCGATCCATCGCCAGCGCTTGTGGATGGCGGCTCGTATGAGGGAGCTTCACGCTGAGCGGCCTGCGCTCTCGTTCCGGGCCGCGCGGGCGATCGCCGCGGCGGAACTCGAGCAGAGCGAGCCCGTCGTGTTCTCCCACTGCTCGACGCTCGACGGTGCGACCAAGTTCGCGGACCTGCCGACGGTTGGCGATCGGACGTTCCGGCCGCTACATCGCAAGACGTGCGGCTTCCCGTCGCCGGTGGCGATGCTGCGCGACATGGGCGTGCGCGACTGGTTCGCGCCGCTGAAGTCACGAGAGACCGCCGACTTCGCGAAGCGGTATTGCGTCGCCAAAGAGTCGCTCGCCCTGCCGACGTTTTCGCTGAAAGTCATCGATCGCCGGGAGGCCGGGAGGCAAGCAGTCTTCGATCTCTCCGTCGACGAACTCCACGCCTTTGTCGCCAACGGCGTCAGTGTGCATAACTGCATCGGCAATTCCGGTCCGCTGGCGACACCAGAGATCGAGCAGGAGGTCAAAGAGCATGACCTTAACGTCGTCTCCGTCCTCTCTGGGAATCGCAACTTCGAAGGCCGCATCCACCCTCTGGTGAAGTCCAGCTACTTAGCGTCGCCGCCGCTTGTCGTCGCCTTCGCGCTTGCCGGCACCATCCACATCGACCTGCAGGACCAGCCCATCGGAAATGACAAGGATGGCAAGCCCGTCTTCCTGAAGGACCTCTGGCCGACACCCGAAGAAGTGAGTGAGGTCGTCGGCAAGGCGATCACACAGGAGATGTTCGCCACCGAGTACGGCAAGATCTTCGACGGCGACCACTTCTGGAAGACGATGCCCTCCCCCACCGGTGTGTCCTATGAATGGGACCCGAACTCGACGTACGTGCAGGAGCCTCCGTTCTTCCAGAACTTCGAAGCAACACCGCCAGCGACGATCCCGGACATCATTGGCGCGCGCGTCCTCGTGTCCGTCGGCGACTCGGTCACGACCGATCACATCTCGCCAGCCGGCGCCATCCCGGCGACGAGCCCGGCGGGTCAGTACCTCATCGCGAAGGGCGTGAAGCCTGTCGACTTCAACCAGTACGGCACGCGCCGGGGGAACCACGAGATCCTGATCCGCGGGACCTTCGCGAACATCCGCTTGCGCAACAAGCTCGCGGACAGGGAGGGCTGGTGGACCCGCCACATCCCGTCCGGCGAGGAGATGACGATCTACGACGCGGCGATGCGCTATCAGAAGGAGGGCGTTGCGCTTCTGGTGTTCGCGGGCAAGGAGTACGGCTCGGGGAGCTCGCGCGATTGGGCGGCGAAGGGTCCGAATCTCATGGGCGTTCGCGCCGCGGTCGCGGAGTCGTTCGAGCGCATCCACCGATCCAACCTCGTGATGATGGGGATCCTCCCGCTCGAGTTCCGACCCGGCGAGACGATGGCGTCGCTCGGGCTCACCGGTCGGGAGGCGTTCACCGTCCGCGGCCTCGACAAGCTCGCGCCGCGCGCGAGGCTGACCGTGGAGGCCATGTCGCGAGATGGGAAGACGACCTCGTTCCAAGTGCTCGCGCGCGTCGACGATCCGACCGACGTCGAATACGTGCGCCATGGCGGGATCCTGCAGCAGGTGCTTCGGGAGCGGCTCGCCGCGAGCTAGACCGGGACCGCATCCTTAGAGCATGACCGGCACCGCCAGACCGGCCACGCCGGGACGTGAGGTCCGCCAGATCCGATCTCCGCGAGCCGTGCGCTGGAGCAGGTCGGGTCCCAGGCGGGCGCGGCGCACGCGCTCCCGCGCCAGGGCGACCATCGTCGCCGTCACGTGCGATCCGGCCGGATAGGGATCGTTCGTGCCGCGCAGGCCGAACTGCAGATAGACAGGGGCGGCCACCCGTACGAGCTCCGGGATCTGCTGGTAGCGCGTGAAGCCGCCGAGG
>WNGB01002663.1_pt1 | contig 29240 bp, 26 predicted proteins | sample 5400681 | NCBI WGS metagenome assembly WNGB01 (sample SAMN13153367, study PRJNA577476) | soil metagenome | isolation source: 115 cm soil or saprolite under grassland replicate 2 | place: USA:California | collected 2016-06-15
TCGAGGTGGCGCTGGCCGTCTTCCTTCGACTCGAAGCGGCCGGTGAAGCCGGGATCGTGGTCTTCGAGCCGGAACTTCTCGTCGGGACGGACGCGGAAGCGGTCTTCGGCCATGGCGACCTCCAGGGGCGGGACGCTACCGAGCGGGAGCGGCCCCGTCAAACGCGGGGCGAATCGGGCTCGGCGCGTCGCGGGAACGACGAGGCGACGCCGACGTTCAGGGCGGCGAGCACGAGGAGGACGACGAAGACGGGAAGGAGGGACGCCTCCAGCGCCGCCCCCAGGCCCTGCAGCGCTTCCGCCGAGACCGGCGCCGCCGAGCGGCCGTGGGCGAGCAGCGCTCCCGCCGCCTCCGCCGCCGGTCCCAGACGCCGGGAAAGTCCCGCCGCCAGCAGCGCGCCCAGGGCGCCGACGCCGAGGGCGCCCCCCACCGCGCGGAAGAAGGGCACGAGGCTGGTGGCGACTCCGCGCTGATGCTCCTCCGCCGCGTGCTGGATGGCCAGCACCTGCGACATCGAAGAAGGGCCGAGGCCGGCTCCGATCAGGGCGCAGGTGGCGGTGATGGTGCCCACGCGGGCGTGGAGGACCGCGCAGGCGATGAGCCCGGCGCAGCCGAGGAGGATGAGCATCGAACCTATCTGGGCCGTGCGCCGGAACCCGAACGCCACCACCGCCCGGCGGCGGAGACGGCCCACATCAAGACGACCGGCGTGACCACGGCCCCCGCGGCCATGGCCGTGCCGCCGCGCGCGCCCTGCACGAAGAGCGGCACGAAGGTGTCCACGCCGAAGATCGTCGTGCCCAGGAGCGCGCCCGAGAGGTAGGGCGAGACCGTGCGCGCGTGCCGGAACAGGTTGGGCGGGATGAGCGGATGCGCGCGCCGCGCCTGCTGGTGGGCGAAGACGGCCAGGAGGATCCCACCGCCGGCGATCAGGGCCAGGCGCAGCGCCGGGGAGAGGGCAGCCCCGCCCGCCTTCTGCAGGACGGAGAGCAGCAGTGCCGTGATCCCGCCCGCGAGCAGCAGGGCGCCGCCGACGTCGAGAGGATCGGGCCGCGGCGCGCGCGACTCGATCATCTTGGTCGCGACCAGCGCGAAAGCGAGCACGCCCAGCGGGAGGTTGATGGAGAAGATGGACCGCCAGCCGAAGGTGACGGTGAGGGCGGCCCCCAGCATGGGCCCGGCCAGGCTGGCCACGCCCCAGATGCCGCTGAACAGCCCCTGGATGCGCGCGCGCTCGCGCAGCGAGAAGAGGTCGCCGGAGACGATGAGGGCGACCGGCATCAGCCCGCCCGCGCCCAGCCCCTGCAGCACGCGCGCGGCGATGAGATGGGTCATGGTCTGCGCGGCCGCGCAGGCCCCCGCCCCCACCACGAAGAGCGAGATCGCGATGAGCAGGATGCGCCGGCGGCCGTAGAGGTCCGCGAGCCGGCCGTAGATGGGCATGGTCACCGTCGCGGAGAGGAGGTACGCGGAGAACACCCATGAGTACACGGCCAGGCCCCGCAGCTCGCCGATGATGGTGGGCATCGCGGTGGAGACCACGGTCGATTCCAGCGAGGCCAGCGCGGTGACGAGGACGAGCGCGAACGTCACCGCCCGCACCCGGTCGGGCGCGAAGCGCGCGCCCGGCTCCACGGCCACCACGGCGGCGAGCTCGGAAGAAGCGGGCAAGAGGCCGATAATAGGCCACCCCGCCGCCAAGGAGGGACCCACGCAGACCTCCCGCCGCCCCGCCGTCCTCGGCCTTCGCGCGCACTCGGGATGGGCCGCCCTCGTCGCGATCGGCGGCTCCGCCCCCGCGCCGGAAGTCGTGGATCGCCGGCGCATCGAGATGGCGGACGACCGCGAAGCGAAGCAGCCGTATCACGCCGTGGAGGATCTGCCGCTGCCCAGGGCGGCGGCGCTGCTGGAGCGGTTCTCGCGCCGGGCCCGGGAGCGCGCGGCGGCGGGCCTGGGCGCGGCCCTCCAGGACTTGCGCGCGGACGGCTACGACGTGGTGAGGACGGTGATCCTCGCCGCCTCCGGGCGGCCGTTGCCCCCGCTCGAGTCGGTGCTCGCGTCGCACGCCCTCATCCACACCGCGGACGGCGAGCACTTTCGGGACGCGCTGGCCGCCGCCAGCGAAGGCCATCGCCTCCCCGTCACGCGCATCCGCGAGAAGGAGCTGCTGGCGCGGGCGGAGGCGGCCCTGCGCCGCCCGGCGAAGGACCTGCAGGCCGCGGTGACCTCCTGGGGCAAGGCCCTGGGACCACCCTGGACGCAGGATCAGAAGCTGAGCGCGCTCGGGGCCTGGACGGCGCTCGCGGATCCAAAATCCTGACGCGTTGACCCGGGTCCGGCCGCGGTGTAGGGTGGCGAGCCTTGACTCGTCGTCGCAAGCGGCTCATCTGGATCAGCGTGGCCGTCGTGCTCGTGCTGGGCGGCGGGGTCGCGTACTCGCGCAACCGCAGCAAGGCCACGCCCGTCCTCACCGCGCGGGTCGCGACGCAGGACATCGTCTCCAAGGTCACCGCCAACGGCAAGATCCAGGCCGAGAACAAGGTCGAGATGTCGGCGCTCGTGCAGGGCCAGGTCGTGAACCTGGCCGTGCGCGAGGGCGACAAGGTCCGCAAGGGCGACTTCCTCCTCCAGATCGACCGTAACCGCGCCGCGGCGGAGGAGGCCGGCTCCAGCGCCGCCCTGAAGGCCAGCCTGTCCGACCGCGACTCCGCCAAGGAGACCATGGCCCAGGCCGAGCGCGATTTCGACCGGGCGCGGCGCAACTACGATGCGCGGATCACGTCCGAGGCCGACTTCCAGCGGGCCCAGTCGGGTCTGGAGACCGCGCGCTCCGCCTTCGGAGCCGCCCAGAACCGCGTGGACCAGATGCGGGCCGGCCTCAGCGCCAACCGCGACACCCTCTCCAAGACCACCGTGCGCGCGCCCATCGACGGGATCGTGACCACGCTGCGGGTGAAGGCAGGCGAGGTCACCGTCATCGGCACCATGAACAACCCCGGTACCCAGCTCCTCACCGTTTCCGACATGTCCACGGTGGAGGCGGTGCTGATGGTGGACGAGACGGACACTCCGACGGTACAGGTCGGGCAGAAGGCGCTGCTCAACATCGACGCCTATCCGGGGCGGCCGTTCGAGGGCCTGGTCACGGAGGTGGGGAACTCGCCGATCCTCAAGGACGACCCGGACCTCCAGGGCCTGACCACGACCTCCGACGCCATCAACTTCAAGGTCAAGGTGAAGGTGCAGGCGCCGCCGCCCACCATCCGGCCCGGCTTCTCCGTCACCGCCGACATCATCACCGGCGTCAAGGAGAAGGTGGCCGCGGTGCCCCTGGCCGCGGTGATCGTGCGCGATTCGCCCAAGGGCGAGAAGAACCAGGCCGGGAAGCTGAAGACCGAGCAGGGGGTCTACGCGTTGCGCGACGGCAAGGCGGCCTTCGCGCCCATCCAGACCGGGATCACCGGTGAGCTGATGGTCGAGGTGGTCTCCGGGGTCCCGGCCGGCGAGGAGATCGTCACCGGTCCCTTCAAGGCACTGCGCGAGATCAAGGAGGGCGATCGCGTGAAGAAGATGTCGGAGAAGGAGAAGAAGGCCGCCGAAGGGCAGGGCGCGGGGACGTCCTGACCTCCGGCGGAAGGAGCCATGGGTTTCTCCGAGCTGTTCGCCGTCTCGCTGCAGGCGCTGCGCCTGAACAAGCTGCGGTCCGGGCTCACCCTCCTGGGGGTGATCATCGGCGTGATGACCGTGGTCTCCGTCCTCTCCGTCATCAGCGGCCTCAACGACTACGTCCTGAACAAGGTCGTCAACCTCAACCCCGACGTCATCGTCTTCGCCAAGTACGGCATCATCCGCAGCCGGCAGGAGTTCATCATGGCCACGAGGCGCAAGCCGGTGACCATGCGCGACCTGCAGATCGTGAGCGCGGAGTGCCGGTCCTGCGCGGCCGTGGGCGCGCAGGCCCAGCAGTTCGCCAACGTGCACCTCGGCCCCCGGAAGCTCTCGAACGTGCCCGTGACCGGCTACACGGCCAACGTCCTGACCATGCTCAACGTGGACCTCGAGGCAGGCCGCTTCTTCACGCCCCTGGAGGACGAGCACGCGGCGGCGGTGGCCATCGTCGGCCACGACATCAAGGACCAGCTCTTCCCGAACCTCGACCCCATCGGCCGCACGGTGTACGTCCACGGCTATCCCCTCCGTGTCATCGGGCTCCAGTCCAAGCTCGGCAACGTGCTGGGACAGAACCGCGACAACGTGCTGTTCGTGCCCCTCTCGTTCCTCCAGAAGGTGATGACCTCGAACGACGGGATCGCGATCATGGTGCGTCCGATCTCGGGCATGAAGGGCCTGGAGGAGACGGAGGGGGAAGTCCGGACGCTGCTGCGCTCCCTCCGGCGGACGCCGTTCACGGCCGAAGATCCATTTGGCGTGGTGGGCGCGGAGGCCATCCAGTCGCTGTGGCGCTCGATCTCCGCGGCGGCCTTCGCGGTCATGATGCTCATCTCCGGCCTCTCCCTGGTGGTCGGCGGCATCGTGGTGGCCAACATCATGTTCGTCTCGGTGGTGGAGCGGACTCCGGAGATCGGGCTGCGCATGGCCCTGGGCGCGAAGAAGCGCGACATCAAGCGGCAGTTCCTGATGGAATCCTCGCTCCTGGCCACGCTGGGCGGCGCGGGCGGCGTTTTGGGGGGGGCGCTGGTGGCCCTGGCCGTGAACCAGATCTTCCCCGCCCAGGTGAAGCTGGTCTTCATCCTCATCGGACTCGGGACGGCGGCGGTCACGGGCCTCGTGGCCGGCCTGGCCCCCGCGGCCGCCGCGGCCCGGCTCGCTCCGGTGGAGGCCCTGCGCTATGAGTGAGGACGCGGCATGAGGGCCTGGGTCCCTTTCGTGCGCGGCTTCGCGGGCAACGTGCGCTTTGCCGTCAGCTCCATCGTCGAGCACAAGCTGCGCTCCACCCTCACCGTCCTGGGCATCGTGGTGGGGGTGACCACGGTGATGGCAATGGTGGCCATCGTCACCGGCTTCAACAACAACATCATCGGCAACCTCCAGACCTTCGGGGCCAACCGCATCGAGATCAAGAAGTACGAGGACCGATTCGGCCCCGGCGGCCCCCAGAGCGACGAGGAGAGACGCCGGAAGAACCTGACCATCGAGGACGCGGTGGCGCTGCGCGCGCTGCTCCCGGACGCGGCGGTGGGGGTCCTGTACGTCCAGGTCGAGGCCCTCATCCATGTCAAGAACGGCAGCCTGGAGGCCAACGCCCCGTACGTCGTGGGCAGCGACGAGTTCTATCCCATCACGACCGCGCAGAGCCTGGGCCGCGGGCGCTGCTTCACGCCCGAGGAGGTGGAGCACCACGCGCTGGTCGCGGTACTGGGGGGCGAAGTGCAGGAGGCCCTCTTCCCCAAGCAGGATCCCATCGGGAAGGACATCACGATCGAGGGCCTGCGCTACCGCGTCATCGGCGTGCTGGAGAAGAAGGGGGCGCAGTTCGGCTTCTCGCCCGACAACAAGGTGGTCGTGCCCTACGCGGCCTTCGAGCGGCAGTTCGCCTTCCGGGCGCAACGGGACGGCGTGAACCTCAGCATCGTACCCCGGCGCACCGAGGACATGCCGGCGGTGATCGAGGGGGCGGTGGCCGCCCTGCGCGCGCGGCGCCGCGTGCCCTTCGACAAGCCCAACGACTTCGCGCTCGTCACGCCGGACCAGCTCATCTCGCAGTTCCGGGCCATCACGGGCGGCATCACCGGGGCCATGGTCTTCGTGGCCCTCATCTCGCTCGTCATCGGCGGGGTCGGGGTCATGAACATCATGCTGGTCTCCGTCACGCAGAGGACGCGCGAGATCGGCGTGCGCCGCGCCTGCGGCGCCCGCCGGCGCGACGTGGTCGGCCAGTTCCTGGTCGAGGCGGCCACCCTCAGCAGCATCGGGGGCGTGGTCGGCGTGATCCTGGGACTGCTCATCTCGGCCACCGTGAAGGCGGCCGTCCCCGCGCTGCCCACGGCCATCCCCCTCTGGTCGCCGATCGTCGGCCTGCTCGTCTCGATGGGGGTCGGGGTCTTCTTCGGCGCCTATCCGGCCGTGAAGGCCTCGCGCCTCGACCCCGTGGAGTCGCTGCGTTGGGAATGACGGCGAGCGCTACTCGTAGCGCAGGGCGACCAGCGGATCCACGCGCGTCGCGCGCGCGGCGGGCACGTACCCGGCGAGCATCGCCGAGGTCAGCAGCACGGCGGTGGCCAGCGCGAACGTGAGCGGATCGCGCGCGGTCAAGCCGTACAGCTGCGACTCGACGAGGCGGCCCAACCCGTACCCGCTGGCCAGGCCGATCGCGATTCCGATCAGCGCGAGCACCGCCACCTCCCGGAGCACCATCAGGAGCACGGTGCGCCGATCGGCGCCCAGGGCGACGCGGATGCCGATCTCGCGTGTACGCAGCGACACCGCGTAGCTCATCACCCCGTACAGGCCGATGGCGGCCAGCAGGGTGGCCAGGAGACCGAAGGCGGCGGAGAGGACGGCGACGATCCGCTCCACGAAGAGCGACTCGTGGATCTGCGCGCGCATGGTCTTCATGTCCGTGACGGGCAGGCCGGGATCGGCCTGCCGCACGAGCGTCCGCACGCGGTTTCCGAGACCTCCCGCGTCCAGCGGCGAGCGGACGTAGAACGTCATCTGCCCGATGTCCGTCTCCTGGGTGTAGGGCACGTAGACGAAGCGGACCTGCTTCTCGCGCAGGGAGGCGGCCTTGCTGTCGCGGGCCACCCCGACGATGGTGATCGGGTACGCCTCTTCCGGCGGCATGCCCTTCTTGAAGGTGCGACCGAGGCCGAACCGGCGGCCGATCGGGCTCTCGTTCTTGTAGAAGTAGCGCACGAAGGCCTCGTTGACCACGGCCACCTTGGGTGCGCCCGCGATGTCGCCGTCGGTGAATTCGCGGCCGGAGAGGAGGGGGATGCCCAGCGTGGTGAAGAACGCCGGCCCCACGGAATTGAAGTTGGGGTTCATGTCCTCTTCTTCCTTGGCCTCGTACCCCTCGACCTTGATCGTCGAGCTGCTGTTGCTGTCGGTCATGAGCGGCTCTTCGGCCAGCGAGACGGCCTTCACCCCGGGCACGGCCGCGAAGTCGTCCTGGAGCCGCTCGAACAGGGCCAGGCGGCGCGCCGGCTCGTAACCGTTGAGAGCGGGATCGACGGAGAAGGCGAGGAGGCGTTCGGGCTCGAAGCCGGGGTTGAGCGATCGCAGGTTGCCCAGGCTGCGTGTGAACAGGCCGGCTCCGATCAGGAGGAGGAGCGAGAGAGCGACCTGCGCGATCACCAGTCCCTTGCGGAAGCGGAACGGCGCCGTCCCTCCCATGACCGCCGCCGTTTCGCTCTTCAGGGTAGGCGCGAGCTGCGGCCGCGTCGACTGGAGGGCGGGGGCCAGGCCGAAGATCGTCCCCGTGACGATGGCCAGCACGAGGGCAAAGACGGTGACGCGGAGGTCGGGGTCGGCGGTGAGCACGCGCGCCGCCTGCTCGGAGGGAAGCGCGCGCAGGAGCAGGGTGCCCGTCCAGGCCGCGAAGGCGATCCCCAGGGCGCCTCCGGCCAGCGAGAACACCACGCTCTCCACCAGGAGCTGGCGCACGAGGCGTCCGCGCCCGGCCCCGAGGGCGAGGCGCACCGCGATCTCCTTCTGCCGCGAGGAGGCGCGTGCCAGGAGGAGGTTGGCCACGTTGGCGCAGGCGATGAGCAACACGAGACCGACCATGCCCATGAGCACGAGCAGCGGCGTGCGCGCGTTGTCGCGCAGGCCAGAGGTACCCCGCCCCCCCGGGTCCAGGCTGAGGCGCTTTTGCAGGAAGGCGATGCGGAAGCGGTCCGAGGGCGTCTTGACGGTGGCGAGGTCCTCGCGGAGCAGTTGGCCGTAGAGGACGTTGACGGAGGCGGAGGCCTGCGGCACCGACACGCCGTCCTTGAGCCGCGCCATCACGGTCAGCCAGCGCGTCCGCCAGTCGCCGAGCGCCCGCGGCCAGGTGGGGAGGACCTGCTGCTGCATGGCCAGGGGCAGGTAGACGTCGACGGATCCGCCGACTTCGATCCCGTGGAACCCGGCCGACGCCACGCCGATCACCGTCATCGGCTGGTCGTTCACGCGGACGGTGCGGCCGAGGACGCCGCGGTCGGCCGCGAAGCGCCGCGTCCAGAATCCGTGGCCGAGCACGACCACCGGATGGCCGCCGGGCACGCGGTCGTCGTCGCGCGTGAACAGGCGGCCCAGCGCCGGGTGCAGGCCGAGCGTCTCGAAGTAGGTGCCGGAGACGAGGTCGCCCTGGACATCGTCCGTCTGTCCGCCCTCTCCGAGATGGATGGAGGCGGTGTACTCCGCCAGCACGCCCTGGAACACGGTGCTCCCGTCGCGGAGATGCTCGAACATCGGATGCGACATCGGTACCAGCGTGTTCGAGTGGCTGGAGCTACGGCCGGAGAACGGTCCCGGGGACTGCAGCACGACGAGCCGCTGCGGGTCCTTCACGGGGAGGAGCCGCATCATCACCTGGTCCATGAGCGAGAAGATCGCCGTGTTGGCGCCGATGCCCAGGGCCAGGGTGAGGACCACGACCGCCGTGAACGCCGGGTTCTTGACGAAGCTGCGCAGCGCCTGCCGGGCGTCGAGCCTGAGGTCGTCCATGTCTCCCCCCCCCGGTGAACTCAGCGCAGCGCAGGGTCCGTGGCAAGTCTGCGAAGCGCGTGCCAGAAGCGGTGAGGGTTCAATCGCCATCCGGCCAGTCAGTTGCGCGTCCCGGCCCCGCGCCGGACGTCCGGATCCGGACGGCGACATTCCCGGAACCGGACACGACCGAGTCCTCTAGAGCGCGCCGTTCTCCGCGATCCGTGCCTTGACCAGCTTTCTCACCAGGGCGGCGGGCAGGGGATCATCCGGTTGAAAGCGGATGGTGCCCTTGCTGGTGTCGTAGTCCTTGAGCTCCTCTTTGTGGGCTTCCACCGTAGTGGCACTCATGAGATAGAAGGCGCAATGCTTCGCGGTCGCGCCGAAACCCACGAGGATTCCGTGCTGACGGAAGGCGGCGATGCCGTAGCGGATGCACTCCTCCGCCTTCGGAGCCGCCGCACGGATGTTCTTGCGCAGCTTCTCGAGCGCGGCACGCTTGTCGGCGCTCAAGGCGGCGAGGTACTCGTCGATGGTCCTGGGTCCACCGGCCATGGCTTGTCCTCCCGGGGAGGTTGCAGGGATAACACCACGATGACCCGCGAGGGGCGGTGTGCCGTTTGAGGATGCCCTCGTCGGGTTCATCGTGTTTGTTATCCGGCTGCTGCGCCATTGCGATCATGGAACGGCGCCAGCGGCAACCAGTAGCTTCCGGACTTCGTCCTGTTGCGGGGTTCCACTGCCAACGTAACTCAGTGCCGTCTCGCCCGTACTCTTGCGCGCTCGGACGTCCACCTTCGCATCAAGCAGTAGTCTCACTGAATAGGGATTTGATGCAATGGCGGCCGAGAAGAGGGCCGTACCGCTGTCGCACTGAGCATTTACATCGGCGCCAGCTGCGAGGAGTACCCGAACGACATCGGGGTGCGCACCTGCGACCATCAGTGGGGTCCGTTGCGTCCTGTCTTCTCGTACGTTCGGATCAAGTCCGGACTTGAGCAGCAGAAAGACGACCGCGACGTCACCGTCCTGTGCGGCACGAAAGAGGGACGCGACATTCGGCGAAGTGCCCATGGCCTTGACCTTTTCTGCCGCCGCGTCGGGTGCGAGGGTCGAGTAGTCGCTCGGTGGGTCGTAGTGATTCGCGGGGTGATAAGCCAAGGCAATGGCCGCGGCCCGGCGCGTATCCCCGTCGAGATCGTTAAGCGCGTTAAGAAGTTGGGGGACAGCCGATGCGGCCTTTTCACCGTAGAGGCGGAGAGCCTGACCCGCGTTCATGCGCACCAAGGGGCTTGGATCCTGCAAAGCGGCCGCGATCAAGGGCACGACCAGGGGGGGATCGGCTCGAAGTTGCCCCAAGTACGCCAAAGCCACTGCCCGCACTCCCGGATCGGAATCTTGGAGCTTCTCAATGAGCTGCTTCACGGCGCTCGAGACCTCGACTTGGCCACCCACAGCCTGCTTGCCCAGCGAACGCACCGCTTCGCGCCGAGCGGATGCATCTGAGACCGTCAGATTCCGTCGGACCTCGGCCGATGGCTCCCCCTTGCAACCATTGAATCCGATGCCCATCGCCAAGCAGAGCGCGAGAAGGAACCGGTTGTCAGCCACCACAAGGTACCTGCTCACACGCGTCTCCTTCCCTGTCCGGATAACATCCATTCTCCCTCTACCCACGCGACGAACGGGAGACCGAGATCGACAGGGCCAGGCCGGGATGAACGAGTCACGCGTCCGCGCGCCGTTGCGCGAGCTGATGGGACCGATCGTGGGCACGATCGTGTTCTTCTTCCTCGCCCCGGGCACGGTCGGCTTCTGGGTCCCCTGGTGGATCACCCGGTGGCGTATGGGCCCGCCGCTCCTCGGCTTGTGGGTGCTGCGCCCGGTCGGGGCCGTCCTTGCCCTCGCCGGGCTCATCGGGCTCGCGGAATCCTTCTCGCGCTTCGCCTTGCACGGCCGGGGCACACCCGCACCGGTGATGCCCCCCAAGCGCCTGGTGGTGACGGGGCTGTATCGCTACGTCCGCAACCCGATGTACGTCGCCGTGCTCGCGATCATCGGGGGACAGGCCCTGCTCCTGGGCAGCCGGCGGCTGCTGGTCTATGCGGCCGTCGTCGGGATCGCGGTCCATCTCTTCGTGCTGCTCTACGAAGAGCCGGTGCTGCGCGCGCGCTTCGGCGCGGACTACGGGGCGTACTCCGTCGCCGTCCGCCGGTGGTGGCCGCGCCCGCGCCCCTGGAGGGCCGGCTCGTGACGCGGGAGGGCGGGCTGATCGCGCTGGCGGCGACGGCCCTCACGCTCCTGTCGCCATTCCTGATCATGGGCTGGCTGGCCCGCCTGAGCGGTTGGACGAGGCTGGCCGCGCAGTACCCGGACCAGGGCCGGATGCCGGACCGCAGGAAGTGGCTGGGCTACGCCGTCTTCCGCGGCTGGGTCGGGTACAACGGCGCCCTCATCGTGGCCAGTGACGCGCGCGGCCTGTTCCTGAGGACCCTGCCCGTGCTGCTCTCGTGGGCCCACCCGCCCGTGTTCATCCCCTGGGCGGAGATCGAACGGATCGAGCAGGGGGGCCGCTGGTACGGGCGCGTGCACGAGATCCACACGCGCCGCGCCCCCGATGTCCACTTCGCGCTCCGCCCGCGGACCTACGCATTCGTGCACGACGACGCCCGGGCCGCCCACGTGCCCGGTGCCTGATGGCGATCAGCGCAACATCAGGCCGCGGAAGTCGGGGACGGGCGGCGTGGGCTCGTCGGACAGGGCCTTCTCCACCGCGAACTCGGCCATCCGCTCGACCGCCCAGGGGAAATGGGCGTCCTTCAGGCTGCGGTAGTCGAGGTCGGGCGTGTAGTTGGTGAGGTCGATGCCGTAGTACTTGCCGTCCTTGAACGCGAACTCCAGCGCGTTCATGTCGTAGCCGAGCGCCTGGTTGAAGCGCAGGGAGAGCTCTTCCGACGTGTCGCGCACGTCGCGGGGCAGGATGTCGTAATCCTGGTTGTAGCCGCCGAGGCCGCCGGGGGCGGGGTCGTAGCGGATGGCGCGGGCCCATCGGCGCCCGATGGTGGGCACGCGGATGTACAGATCCCAGGTCACGAGCTCCTGCAGCATCATGGTCTTGTGGCGGGACTCGTTGTAGCGCTGCATCAGCTCGTCCAGGTTGTGGATCTTGTAGACGTCCTTCCAGCCGCCGCCGAAGGCCGGCTTCATGATGCAGGGCAGCCCGACGAATTCCGCGTAGTACGCGAAGTCCGTCGGCCACATGTTGCGCAGGCTCTCCGCGGTGACGTCGTCCACGTACTCGCGGTTGGGGAGGACGACGGTCTTCGGCTCCGCGATGCCCAGCTTCTCCGCCGCGCAGTAGCCGAAGAACTTGTCGTCCGCCGAGCGCCAGAACGTGTTGTTGATGCAGTACGTGCCCTGCAGGGCCGCCATCTTCAGGTACACCGAGTAGTAGGGGACCTCGTGGCTCATGCGGTCGAGGATGACGCGGTAGGGCACGGGCTCGTTGAGCTTGGTCCCTCCGAGCTGGACGAACTCGGCCTGCACCCCCTTGCCCATCGAGTTGACCTTGGCCACGAAGGCCTCGGGAAAGGAGTTCTCGCGGCCGCGCAGGACGCCGATTCGCATGGAGCACCTCGCTGGTGGCGAGCGGGCACGCTCGGGAGGCGCGAATCCTATCAAACGGGCGGCGGCGGGACCACCCTGCGGCCACCAGCGCGATGGTTGGCTGCCTGCCCCGCCGCCCTTCCCTCCCGCGTCTACGCGGCGCGCTTCAGGACGACTTGCGGAGGTGGATCGACCCGTTCACGGTCTCCATCTCCAGGGAGCGCCCGCCCCCGCCGATGGTGCCGGAGAGGCGCCGGCGTGACACCCGCCCGGACACGGTGAGCGCGAAGTCCGTCTCGATCTCGCCGTTGACCGTCTCCGCACGCACGTCGGCGGCGGTGGAGGAAGGCAGGGTGACGGTGATGCTCCCGTTGACCGTCTTGAACTGCGCCTCGCCGCTCCAGTCCGCCCGGCCCGCGCTGGCCCGGATCGAGCCGTTCACCGTCTGCGCTTCCGCGCGCCCGGTAGTGGACACCTGGATGGAGCCGTTGACGGTGCGGACGCTGACGTCGCCTTCCAGCCCTTCCGCCTCCACGTCGCCGTTCACGGTCCGGGGCGCGAAGGCGACGCCGCGCGGGACGCGGACGGTGAAGTGCACGTCCACGTCGTTGTCCCTCGTGCTCATATGGCCGCCGTCTCCCGGACGGCACTCGTTGCGCCGCCCGTCCACGTCCGGGTAGACGGCGCAGATCGTGACGCCTTCGGCGTGCTCCACGACTTCGATCCGGACCGAGCCCGGATCGCTGCGCCGGCCCCTCTTGGTGGCCGTGACCTCGACCTCGTCGCCACTCGCGGCGGCGGCGTCGATGGCCCCGTTCACGCCCTTGATCTCGACCGTCTTGCCCGCCCCTACCCGTCCGTGCCACTGGAAATCCTCGGCCGCCAGCGGCCCCCCGAGCAGCATCGCGGCCGCGGCCGTGGCCGCGCCCCAAGCCATACGTGTCCTCATGAGACCTCCCTGGACCCTTGAGATGCCGGCCGGCGGCCGAGGGTTGGAACCGGACGAGAATCGTCCTAGAGTTGTCGCGCCCATGCCTGCTCCGGTCGACGTCGAACGCGCGATGGACACGGCGCGCCACGCCGTGCTCGCCGCGTCCGCGGCCAGCCTGCGCTATTGGCGCAAGGACGTCGTGGTCGACATGAAGCCGGACCGCACGCCGGTCACCGCCGCCGACCGCGACTCGGAAGCGGCCATCCTGGACGTCGTCCGCCTCGCCTTCCCGCAGCACGCCATCCTGGCCGAGGAGAGCGGTGCCCACGAAGGCACGGGCGGCCGCTGGATCATCGATCCCCTGGACGGCACGCGCGGCTTCGCGCGCGGCGGCTCGTTCTGGGGCCCCCTGGTCGCCCTCGAGGTGGACGGCGACATCGTGGCGGGCGCGGTCGCCCTGCCCGCCCTCGGAGAGACCTACTTCGCCGGGCGCGGCCTCGGGGCGTACCGGGACGGAGAGCGCCTGGCCGTATCGAAGGTCGCGGAGTGGTCCGAGGCGACGCTCTCGGTGGGTGAGCTCAAGGCGCTGGACGCCGGATCGCGCGCGGAAGGGGTGCGGTCCCTGATCGCGAGCGCGGCCTCCGCGCGCTGTTACGGGGACGTGGCCGGATGCATCCAGCTCCTCAACGGCCGCGCCGAGGCCTGGCTGGAGGCGGGCGTGCGCCCGTGGGACATCGCGGCCCTCAAGGTCCTGGTCGAGGAAGCGGGGGGCCGCTTCACCGACTTCGACGGCGGGCCGCGTTTCCTGGAGACCGGCCATGCGGTGGCGAGCAGCTCGCTCCTCCACATGCACGTCCTGCGCGCGCTGGACCCGCCGGCGAAAGAGCCGCTCAGCCCACCCGGCGCAGAAAAGTCTCCAACGCGCGGTTGAACGCCTCCGGCGCTTCCAGGTTCGCGAGGTGGCCGGCTTTCGGGATCAGCTCCAGCGTGCTGCCCTCGACCCCCGCGTGCAGGGCTTCCGCCTCTGCGGGCGGGGTGATGGCGTCCTCCTCCCCGCAGACGACCAGCGCAGGCACGCGGATCTCGCGCAACGTGGGCGTCGAGTCCGCCCGCGCGGCCAGGCCGGCCAGGGCGTCCGTGATGCCGCGCGGCGGATTGGCCAGGATGAGGTCGCGCACGCGCGCCACGACCGGGGCGCGCTGCGCGTGGCTCGTCTTGCCCAGTAGCTTGGGGAGCACGGCGTCCACGATGGCCGCTGTTCCCTCCTTGCGGACCTTGTCCGCCTGCTCCGCCCGCGCCCGCCGGGCCTGGTCCGTGTCCGCGGAGGCCTTGGTGTCGGCGAGGACGAGACCGCGGAGCCGCGTGGGATGGTTGCGCGCGAACGCGAAGGCGGCATAGCCGCCCATCGAGAGCCCGCACACGGTGGCGGCCGGGACCTGCAGGTGGTCGAGCAGCCCCGCCGCGTCGTCGGCGATGCGCTCCATCGTGAGCAGGCCGTCGCCGGGCGGCGAACCGCCGAAGCCGCGGCAATCGAAGCGCAGCACCTGGAAGGAGCCGGAGAGCGCGCGCGCCTGCTCGTCCCACATGGCCAGCCCGAGGGGGAACGCGTGGAGGAGCAGGAGGACGGGCCCGCTCCCGCGCACGTCGTACGCGAGCTCCGCCCCGCGGATCCTGGCCTTCATGCCCCCTCCCTTCGCGCCGCGCGGGCCGCGCCCAGCCGCTCCTCGACCATGCGATCCGCGATGCGATGAGGCGGCGCCCCTTCCGTCCGCGCGCGCCGCCAGACCTCGCCGAGCGTGTCCGCGATGCCCCGCACGCGCGCGGTCACCCCGCGCTCGTCCAGCGCGCCCGTCTCGAAGAGCACGCTGAGCAGGCCGCCCGCGTTCACGACGTAGTCGGGCGCGTACAGGATCCCGCGCCCGTGCAGCGCTTCGCCCGCGCCGTCGTCGGCGAACTGCTCGTTGGCGGCGCCGACCACCGCCCGGCAGCGCAGCCGGCGGATGGTCGCCTCCTCGAGCACGCCGCCGGCGGCGTTCGGGGAGAAGACGTCCGCTTCGACGTCGTAGACGGCTTCGGGCGTGACCGCGGCCGCACCCCACACGCTCACCGCGTGACCGACGCGCGCGGCCGCGATGTCGGCGACGGTGAGCCGCGCGCCCGCCTCCGCGAGCTGGCGCGCCAGCCGTCTCCCCACCTCGCCGAGCCCCTGGATCGCGACATGCAGGCCGCGCAGCGGGCGATCGAGGACCTGCGCCGTTCTCTCGATCGAGGCGAACACGCCCAGCGCGGCCAGGTCCGCGGAATCGATGCGTGCCCCCGCCGCCGTGTGCGTGGCGTAGCGCGTCACGCGGGACATGACCTCGATGTCGCGCTCGTCCAGGCCCATGTCGGTGCCGGTGTGGAAACGTCCCCCCAGCCGCTCGACCACCCGCGCGTACGCGGTCAGCCGCGCCTCCGTCTTGTCGCGCGCGGGATCGCCCACGATGACGGCCTTGCCCCCGCCGTAGCGCATCTCCGCCATCGCGCACTTGTAGGTCATGGCCTTGGCCAGCCGCAGGGCGTCGAGGAGCGCGTCGTCCTCCGAGGGATAGGCCCGCATGCGTGTGCCCCCGATGGCCGGGCCGAGGGTCGTGTCGTGCAGCGCGATGATGGCGCGCAGCCCCGACCGGGCGTCACGCACCCAGACGATCTCCTCGTGTCCCCAGCGCTCGGCGTAGGCGAAGGCCTTCATGGAGTCGCGGGCCTCATCCAGCGGCCGAGCCAGCCGATCACCTCCTGATACCAGCGCACGGCATTGGCGGGCTGGAGCACCCAGTGGCCCTCGTCCGCGAACACGAGCAGCCGCGAGGGCACCCCGCGGCGTTGCAGCGCGGTGAACATGCCCAGACCCTGCTCGATCGGCACCCGATAGTCCAGCTCGCTGTGCACGACGAGGGTGGGCGTCTTGAAGTTCTGGACGAAGTTGCTCGGGCTCCAGCGCTCGTACAACTCCCGGCTGGCCCAATACGGTCCACGGAATTCCCATTCCGGGAACCACAGCTCCTCGGTTGCGCCGTACATCGATCGGAGGTCGAAGACGCCGTCGTGGGAGACGAGCGCCCGGTAGCGATCCGTGTGGCCGGCGATCCAATCGACCATGTATCCGCCGTAGGAGGCGCCCGCGGCCGCGGTGCGTCCCTTCTCGACATAGGGCAACGCCTCCGCGAAGTCGGTGCCCTTCAGGATGTCCTCGTAGGCGCGCCCGCCCCAGTCTCCGCTCACGTCCTCGACGAACTCCTGGCCCCAGCCGATGGAGCCGCGCGGGTTCGGCATGAAGACGACGTACCCCGCGGACGCGAAGACCTGCGGGTTCCACCGGTAGCTCCAGCTCTCACCCCATTCGCCCTGCGGGCCGCCATGGATGAGGACGAGCAGAGGATAGCGGCGCGCGGGATCGAAGGCGGCCGGCTTCACCACCCAGGCCTGCACGGTCTTGCCCGCCGCTCCCGTGTAGCGGACGCTCTCGCCGGGGAGGAGGCGGAAGGGCTCGAGGACCGAATCGTTGGCGTGCGTGACGGCGGCGGGCGCCGCTCCGTCCGTCGAGACGCGAACGATCTCGGCGGGATGGGTGAGGGCGGCCGCGGTCGCGAACAGCGTCCGTCCGTCGGGGGCGGCGCGCAGGTCGCCGAAGCTGGCCCCTCCCAGGATGGTGCGCACGGGCCCGCCCGCGGCCGGCACCGCGAAGATGGGGACGTGCGCGTCGTCCTCCGCGGTGAAGTACAGGGTGCGGGAATCGGGCGACCAGGCGATGTCGCCGACCTGGCGGTCGAAGGGCTCGGTCAGGTTGCGCACAGCGCGCGTGGCCCGGTCGTAGACCATCAGGCGCCAGCGATCCGCCTCGTAGTCCGCCCGCATCTGGGCCCGGAACGCGAGCATGGCGCCGTTCGGGCTGTAGCGCGGCTCGCCGTCGTAGCCGGGATTGCCCGCGACCTTCGTCGGCGCCCCGCCCGTGACGGGGACGAGGTAGAGCTCCCCGTTCGTGGAGAGGGCTTCGGCGGGCGCGTCCTTGCGCACGAACGCGACCTCCTTGCCGTCGGGGGCGACGTCGTAGTCGTCGGGGCCGCCGACAGTGAAGGGCGGGACGTCGGCCGTGCCGGGCGTGAGGTCGCGGGCCAGACCGCTGGCGAGGTCCACCACGTGCAGGTGGGTGCGGCGGCGGTCCTCCCAGTGATCCCAGTGGCGCATGAGGAGGCCGTCGTACACGCGCGCCTGGGCCCCCGGCCTCGTTTCCTCCTCGAGGTGACCCCGGTTGCAGGCGGCGTCGTAGGCGCCGGCGGAGGCGGAAGCGCATTCGGGATACACGTCGCTGGTCACCAGCAGGGTCCGATCGTCGACCCAGAGCACGCCTCCCGCTTCCGTGGGCAGCGACGTCACCTTGCGGGGCGCGCCTCCCGCGACGTCCACCACCCACGCCTGCGCGCCGCCGTCGCGCGTGGAGACGAAGGCGAGACGTCGCCCGTCGGGGCTCCAGCGCGGGCGCGAATCCGATTTCGGGTCGTCGGTGATCCGGCGCGGGGTTCCGCCCGCGGCCGGGATCACCCAGATGTCTGTGTTGCGCGCCCAGGTGGCCGTGTCCACCTGCGTGGCCTGGTAGGCCACGGACTTTCCATCCGGCGAGACCTGCGGGTCCGCGATCCGCTGCAAGCGCATCATCTCGGCCGCCGTGAACGGCGGCGGGGAAGGGGCGGCGAGCAAGGAGAGGAGCAAGATGGACAGGGTCATCGGGGGACCTCCCGCCCCATCATAGGCGAGGCCCGCGGCCGGGCTTGAAAGCGGCCGCGCCCCAGGCGCACCATAGCGGAAACGCGGGAGGCGACCGGTGGCGCGCCTGACCAGCTTCGAAGAGTTCTGGCCGTTCTACGTCTCGCAGCACAGCCGGGCCAGCACGCGCGCCTTGCACTTCGCGGGCACGACCATGGCGTTGGGCAGCCTGGCCGCGGGCGCGCTGGTGGCGCCGTGGTGCGCCCTCCTCGCGCCCGTGCTTGGCTACGGCCCGGCCTGGATCGGCCATTTCTTCTTCGAGAAGAACAAGCCGGCGACGTTCACCTACCCGCTCTGGTCGCTGCGCGGGGACATGCGGATATACCGGTTGATGCTGACCGGGCGCATGGCGCCCGAATTGGACCGCGCCCTCCAGGCCTGTCCTCCGCACGCCTGAGCGGGCGGATACAATCGCCGCCGATGGGACGCGGCGCCGTCTCCCTGCGCGGGGTGTCCAAATCGTTCGGGACGGTGGCCGCCGTGCGCGACGTGTCCCTGGAGGTGGCGCCGGGCGAGTTCCTCACCCTGCTCGGGCCTTCCGGCTGCGGCAAGACGACGCTCCTGCGCATGATCGCGGGCCTCGAATCGCCGGATGGCGGCCGCATCCTCCTGTCCCAGCGCGACGTCACCGACGACCCTCCGCACCGGCGGCCGGTCAACACCGTCTTCCAGCACTACGCGCTGTTCCCGCATCGCACGGTGGCGGGGAACGTCGCCTTCGGCCTGGAGATGGCGGGCCACGCGCGGGCGGACATCGTCCCCCGCGTCGAGCGCGCGCTGGAGATGGTGCGTCTCTCCGGGATGGGCTCCCGCCGCGTGGACCAGCTCTCCGGCGGCCAGCGCCAGCGGGTGGCCCTGGCGCGCGCGGTCGTGCTCGAGCCGGAGGTGCTCCTCCTCGACGAGCCCATGTCCGCCCTCGACCGCAAGCTGCGCGAGGAGATGCGCGCGGAGGTGAAGTCGCTGCATCGCCGCCTCGGCACCACCTTCGTGTTCGTGACCCACGACCAGGAGGAGGCGCTCGCCCTGAGCGACCGCGTCGTCGTGATGAACGACGGCCTGATCGAGCAGATGGGCTCGCCCGCGGAGATCTACGACGTCCCGCGCACGCGCTTCGTGGCGGAGTTCCTGGCCGTGCGCAACATCCTGTCCGGGGAGGTGCAGTCGGCGGATGGCGGCGCCACCGTCGTCCGCACCGAGAACGGCCTGATGCTGAGGTCGAGGGCAGCGGGATTCGTGGCCGGAGAGCGCATGTGGGTGGGCGTGCGGCCGGAACGCATGAGCTTCGACGGCGCCGGCGAGAACCGGGTCGCGGGCGTGCTCGAGGATCGCCTCTTCCTGGGCGATCGCAGCGAGTGGCGCGTGCGCGCGGGGGCGGACTTCCTGACCGTCTCCGAGCCGGGGACGTCGACCGGCCGGCAGACCGGCGACGCGGTGACCGTGACCTTCGAGGCCTCGGCCCTGCTGCGGCTGGTCGAGCCCGCCCGCCGTCCGCCGCGGCCATGAGCCCCCGCCACCGCCAGGCCGTCCTGCTGCTCGCACCCGCCGTCCTCCTCCTGGTGGTGCTGGTGGGCGGCTCGCAGGCCCTCATGCTGGTCGCTTCACTCGGACGGCGCTCGGCGTACGGAGGAGTGACCCACGACTGGGGCCTGCAGAACTACCTGCGCGCGCTGGAGCCGCTGTACGTGCGCGTGCTCGCGCGCAGCGTCGGGCTGGCCGCGGCCACGACCATCGCCTGTCTCGCCGTGGGCTATCCGGTCGCATACTGGCTGGCGCGCCGGGCGCCGCCGACGATGCGCCGCGCGCTCCTCGTCCTCGTCATCCTGCCCTTCTGGACGAGCTTCCTCGTGCGCATGTACGCCTGGATGTTCCTGCTGCGGACGGCAGGGCTGATCAACCTCGCTCTGGGCACGATCGGATTGCCGGCCCTGAGCCTGCTCTACAACCCCGCGGCCGTGCTCCTGGGCCAGGTCTACGGCGAGCTGCCCTTCATCATCCTTCCCCTGTACGCGTCGCTCGAGAAGCTCGACCCCGAGCTGCTCGACGCCGCCGCCGACCTGGGGGCGGCGCCCGGCCAGGTGCTCCGGCGAGTGGTGCTGCCTCTCACCTGGCCCGGCATCGTGGCCGGCTCGATCCTCGTCTTCATCCCCTCCCTGGGCGCGTACCTGGCCCCCGACCTGCTCGGAGGCGCCCGCTACGTGTACGTGGGCAGCCTCATCCAGAGCCAGTTCGCGGTGGCGCGGGACATCCCGTTCGGAGCGGCCCTCTCGTTCGCCCTGTCCGCGGGCGTGCTCCTGGCCCTGTGGCTCCTGCGGCGTCCTCTGCGCGCCGGCGCAGGTGAGTCGGCATGACGGTCCGGTCCGGACGGCGGCCGAGCGCGGGCGCCCTCCTCACCGTCGCCGTCTACGCGTTCCTGTATGCGCCGCTCATCGTCCTCGTGGCCTTCTCGTTCAACCGCGCGCGCCTGGCCGCGCGCTGGGAGGGCTTCACCCTCGAGTGGTACGCGGTCGCCTTGCGCGACCAGCGCGTCCTGGCCGCCCTGCGCAACAGCGTGATCATCGCCCTGGCCACGACGGTGCTGGCCACGGCGGCGGGGACGGCCGCCGCCCTCGCCTTCCATCGCCTGCGCCTGCGCGCCCAGGGGACCTGGGACGCGCTGGTGGTGGTGCCTCTCGTCCTCCCCGAGATCGTGCTGGCGGCGTCGCTGGTCCTGCTGTTCGCGGCCATGGGGCTGCGCCTCGGCTTCTTCACCGTCGTGCTCGCCCACGTCGCCTTCAGCCTCTCCTACGCCATCGTCGTCGTCCGCGCGCGCCTGGCCGGCTTCGACCGCAGCGTGGAAGAGGCGGCCATGGACCTCGGCGCGAGCCCGCTGCTCACCCTGCGGCACGTGACGCTGCCCCTCATCGCGCCCGGCATCCTGGCCGCGGCCCTCCTCGTCTTCTCGGTGTCGATCGACGACTACGTGGTGACCTCCTTCGTGGCCGGCGTGGGGGCGACCACGCTCCCCCTGCACATCTACTCGATGGTGCGCAGCGGCCTGAGCCCCGAGATCAACGCCGTCTCCACCGTGCTCCTGACCGCGACCGTGCTCCTCCTCTTCGCCGCCTGGCGCCTGGAGCAGGGCCGCCGGCCCCGCCAGGTCGCGGTGCCGATGGGTCTCGGCCTCTCCCTGCTGGGCGCGCCGTTCCTGCTCGCGCCCGTTCCCCTCACCGGCCCCGACCGCCAGCTCAACGTCTACATCTGGTCGAACTACATCGCGCCGGAGACCGTGCGCCGCTTCGAAGAGCGCCATCACGTGCGCGTGAACGTCGATGTGTACGACAGCAACGAGGCCCTGATCGCCAAGATGCAGTCGGGGAACGTCGACTACGACGTCGTCTGTCCGTCCACCTACACCGTGCAGTCCCTGGTCGCCCAGGGCCTCCTGCGCGCGCTGGATTTCTCCGCCCTGCCCCACCTCTCGAACGTGGACCCGCGCTTTCTCGGCCGCGGCCACGATCCGGGCAACCGGTACTCCGTCCCCTATTTCTGGGGCACGACCGGCATCGCCTATCGCCAGAGCCGCGTGGGCACGGTGGACTCGTGGGGCTCGCTCTGGGACGAGCGGTTCCGGGGGCGCATCCTCATGCTGGACGACGCGCGCGAGACGCTCGGGGCGGCGCTGAAGTGGAAGGGGCTGAGCGTCAACACCACCGACCCCGCGTCCCTCGCCCTCGCCCAGCGGGCCCTGGTCGCGCAGAGGCCGCTCGTGCGCGCCTACAACTCCTCGAACTTCGAGGACGTGCTGCTCTCGGGGGACGTGTGGCTGGCCCAGGGCTGGAACGGACAGTTCGCGCGGGCGATGGCGCAGGACGCCGACATCCAGTACGTCGTTCCCAGGGAAGGCTCGATGCTCTTCCTCGACAGCCTGGCCGTTCCCCGCGATGCGCCCCATCCCGAGCTGGCGCATGCCTTCCTCGACTACGTGATGGAGGCGGACGTGGCCGCGGAGATCTGCCGCACCATGCAGTACTCGAGCCCGAACCGGGCCGCGCTGGCCCTGCTGCCGGCCGCCATCCGCGACAACCCCGCCATCTTCCCCTCCGCGGACGTGGTGGCGCGCACCGAGATCATCGAGGACATCGGAGCCGCGACCGTCCTCTACGACCGGCTCTGGACGGAGGTCAAGACCAGCCGATGAGCGACCGCCGACTCCGCCGGGGCGCCGCCTAGCTTTCGGAGTAGTAGCCCTTGCGCGCGTGAGCGGTGACGGCGGGGCGGTCCACGTCCACCTTGATCTTGCGCCAGCCGCGCTTGCCCGTGGCCGGGTCGTAGCCCACCAGGTAGCGATGGCGCAGGGTCATCGCGATCGACTCCACGGCGTCCTTCAGGCGATCGACGTTCCCGCGATCGCGATCGAGGCCCTTCAGCACCTCCGCCCGCGCCCCCGTCTCTTCCGCGAGGTCGAGCAGGACGCTCGCGTCGAAGTCCGCTCCTCCCCCGGACTGGCCGGGGACCGGACCGCGGGGCCATCCGCCGCCACCTCCGCCGCCGCCCGGCCAGCCGCCGCCACCGCCACCGCCACCCGGCCACCCACGTGGCCCACGCCCCGGCCCTCGTCCGGGGATGCGGCCGCCGCCGATCGGTCCGGCCGGTCCGCTGAAGATGCTCCGGAAGGTGAAGTCGCTGCCGAGACCGATGGAGAAGACGGGGACCTCCGAGCGCTTGGCCAGCTCGCGGAGCTCGCCCCACGACGTCGCGCTCACCGTGTCCATGCCGTCCGTGACCAGGACGACCGCCTTGCTCTCCGCCGCCCCCGGTGCCACGCGCTCGATGGCCTCCCGGGTCGCGTCGAAGAGGGCGGTGGCGCCCGCGGGCTGGAGCATGTTCAGCACGCGGCCCAGGCGGTTGCGGTCGGAGGTGAAGTCCTGCACGACGTCGACGTGGTCGTTGAAGAGGAGGACGAGGATCTCGTCTTCGGGCTCGAGCAGGTCGATGAAGTGACGGAGGGCGTCCTCCACCTCGCGGATCTTGTTCTCCATGCTCGCGCTCACGTCGAGGGCGAGCGCGATGCGCAGCGGCCGCCGCTCACCGCTGAAGTAGGTCACCTCCTGCTTGCGCCCGTCCTCCGTGATCTGGAAGTCCTCGCCGCGGAGGCCCATGACCGGGTTGCCCCGCTTGTCGAGGACGGAGACGGGCACGCGCACGGTATGGGTGCTGGTGCTGAAGGTCGGTCCGTGGACGCCGGGGGTGGAGGCGGGGAAGGATCCGGCGTCGCCGCCGGAGCGGGATGAGCCCCTGGCCGCCGGCGCCGACGGCACCGCCGCCGCCGCCGGAGACGACGCGGGCGCGACACGGCGCACGGCCACGATGAGCGTCTCGGTGGCGCCCACGTCGCGCAGCTGGGTTTCGCGCGTGGAGTCCAGCGGTTCGCCGAAGCCGCGATCGTGGAGCTCGGCCAGGATGATGCGCTCGCTGATGCCGGCGCGCAGGAAACGGACGAGGTCGGCCGTGGACAGGGGATCGTCCCCGCGGGCGCCCACGGCCAGGACGACCAGTATGAGAATGGTCACGATCCGCGCGCCGGACGCGCGGACAGCGCGGGTCATCGCGCGCCCCGGTTCGAGACGACGAACGCTCTCGGCATGCCAGCCCTCACTGTGATCGCGTGACCAGGGCGGCGGCTCACGCCCGCGAGCCGTCCTCTGCGGAGACACCCGCCGGGGCGGCGGAGGACAGCCAGGGAGTCCCTGCACTCCAGGTCGTCGCCGCCCGCCTCGCCCGCCAAATTCATTGGTCCCATCGACATGCGCCGCCGGCGCCTTCCCTCTTCCTGCCACCACTCCGCGGCGAATGCAAGGACGCGCGCTGCGCGAGGGGCAAAGGAGCAGGATCCATGCCGCTCAGCGCCGGCAAAAAAGGAGATGGCGGCCAAAGGTGGAGGAGCCGATGCCCGCGCCGCCCACGCCGGAACGGGTCTTCGGGACCTGAGCGGCGGCCTACTCAAAGACCCTGGCGAGGCGGATGGTCGCCGTGTTCGAGGCAGTGAACGCGATCACGCACTTCGGACGGGGAAGAACCTGCGGTCCGGTGGCTCGAGGCCGATGGCGCCCGGCTCCGGGCGGCGGGGCGTGGTCAGGGCTCGCGCCTGTGGCTCCGCCAGTAGTCCCTGAACGCCCGGAGTCGAGGCAGCGACTCGAGGTCCTTCGCGCGCCGGGCGGCCTCCTTGCTGGCGATGATGTCGTCGAGGTGGCAGACCGGAAACCCCTCCACCATCACGCGACGGCGCCAAGCGTCCTCGAAGCGCTCGATGCCATCGGGCGCGAAGACGAGGTCGAGGTCGAAGGGGCCGTTGCGGAGCTGGACGAAGTCCTTGCCCCGCTCGATCTCCTCCGCCTCGGTTCCAGTCAGGCGGAAGCCCAGCGAGCGGAGCGCGTGGACCAGGGCGCGGGCATTCGCGGGGTCCTTCTCGACGAACAGGTCGGCATCCTGGGTCGTGTCGGGGAACCCGAGGAGGATAGCCCCGGACTTCCCGATGAAGAGGTAGCGCACGCCCTGTCGGGCAAGGGCGTCTCGGACCTCCTCTGCCTGGCGGTACTCAAACGCGGCCATAACCGAGCCACGCGGGCAGGCTCTCCTGGCACCAGCGGCGATACTCCTCCATGGTGTCGAACGACCGGTAGGTCGCGTCGTCCATCACGGGCTTGTAGGTGTGAATGAAGGCGTAGCGGAAGCGCAGCGGCAGCGTTCGGCGCGCGGCCGCCTCGAAGTCGGCGATCCAGTCCCGCGTGCTGTCGGGCGCGTGGTCCGCTCCGGCCGGCGGATCGGCCTTCATCGGTTCAGTATAGGCGCCGGCAGAGCACCCTACCAGCGACTCGGTCAGGCTCCAGGGCTTGTTCGCTTTGGCCGCTCAGCTCCCGCTGACCGTCATCCGGCGGATGCGCAGCGTGGGGGCCGCCGAGGAGGAGCGCCACACGAGGTCGCTGCCCACCCTGTCCACGTCGAGCAGCATCTGCTGGAGGTTGCCCGCGATCGTCACCTCGTGCACCGGATGGACGAGGCGTCCCTTCTCGATCCAGTGACCGACCGCCCCCTGGGAGTAGTCGCCGGAGACGAGGTCGATGCCGAAGCCGATCAGGTCCGTGACGTAGAGGCCGCGCTCCACCTCGCCCACGATCTGCTCGGGCGGCGTGGGGCCCGGCTCGAAGGAGAGGTTTCCCGCCCCCACGGACGGGCCGCCGCCCACGCCGCGCCGCGCGCTGCCCGTCGGCCGCGCGCCGATCTTCCGCGCGGAATACGAGTCGCAGAGGAAGTGGCGGACCACGCCGTTCTCCAGCGGCACGTTGCGGCGCGTGGGCAGACCTTCGCCGTCGAAGGGCCGCGATCCCAGGCCGCGCGGCCGGCGGCCATCGTCGACGAGGCTCAGCAGCGGCGACGCGACCTGCTGTCCGAGGCGGTCCTTGAGGAACGTCGCGTTGCGGAAGACGGAGTAGCCGGAGAGGCCGCGGAAGAGCGTTCCCACCAGCTCGGCCGCCGTCTCGGGATCGAACACGACGGGGACCTCGCAGGTGGGCACCTTCCGCGCCCCCAGCCGCCGAAGGGTCCGCTCCGCGGCGATGCGTCCCACCTCTTCCGGCTCCAGGAGGTCGCCCAGGCCGCGGCCGTTCGTGTACCAGTAGTCGCGCTCCATCTGCCCGTCGCGCTGCGCCACCGGCACCACGGACAGGGCGACGCCCGACGACCGATAGGAGCCCATGAACCCGTTCGTGTTCGCGAGCACCACGAACCCTTCGTCCGAGCCGTACGTTCCGCCCTGCGAGTTCGTAATCTCCGGAGAGGCGGAGAGCGCCGCCGCTTCCGCCCGGCGCGCCCGCTCGATCCGCTCCTTCGTGGGCAAGGCGGCCGGCGTGGGATCGAAGAGGCCGAGGTCGATCTCCTCCGCGGGTGGCGTCTCGTCCGGAAGCCCCGCCGCCGCGTCCTCGCCCGTCACGCGTGCCATGTCCACGGTGTCCCCCACGAGCGTCTCCAGGGCCGGGGGCGAGAAGTCCGAAGTGTAGCTCGACGCGGTGCGGCGTCCCGCGAAGACGCGGAGGCCGAGCGCCTTGCTGCCCGCGTCCTTGAGCGTCTCCACTTCGCCCTTGCGGACGGTGACGGAGAAGTCCGTGCCCTCCGCCACGAGCACGTCGGCGGCATCGGCGCCGAGGGCGCGGGCGCGGCGCAGGAGGTGATCGGCCAGATCGCGGTAGTCCACGGACCGATTCTCCCATGATGCGTTTCCATTCCCCTTCCCTTGGGCTAGGCTCTTGCCATGGCGACCGTGAAGGACCCGGCCGAGGCCAGCGTCGCCTCCGATCGCCCCGCCGCTCCCGACCTGCTCTCGCCCGAGGTCCCGTTCGACGCCTCCGGGCTGGCCGGCCATCCCCGCGGCCTGACCACGCTCTTCTTCACCGAGATGTGGGAGCGCTTCAGCTACTACGGGATGCGCGCGCTGCTCATCCTGTTCATGACCGCGTCCGTGGCCCAGGGCGGGCTCGGCTGGGATGCCAGGCGTGCCGCCACCATCTACGGCCTCTACACCGCGGGCGTGTACTTCACCGCCATTCCGGGGGGTTGGATCGCCGACCGCCTGCTCGGCCAGCGCCGCGCCGTGCTCTGGGGCGGGGTGCTGATCGCGCTCGGGCACTACAGCCTGGCCCTGAACGTCCTGCCCCTCTTCTCCGCCGGCCTCGTGCTGATCGTCCTGGGAACCGGGCTGCTCAAGCCCAACATCAGCTCGATGGTCGGCCAGCTCTACGCGCCGGCCGACCAGCGCCGCGACGCCGGTTTCTCGATCTTCTACATGGGGATCAACACGGGTGCGCTGATCGCTCCGATCATATGCAGCTACCTCGGCGAGAAGATCGCCTGGCATTGGGGGTTCGGGGCGGCCGCGATCGGCATGACCTGCGGGCTCGTCCAGTACGTGCTGGGCGGGAAGCGACTGGGCCAGGCGGGGCTGATGGAGCGCCCGCCCGAGAACGCCGGCGCCACCTGGGCGCGCGTCGTCGGCGGGTTGGTGGCCGGCGGCGCGATTCTCTGGGTGCTCTGGGACTACAAGGACTTCGCGATCCTCGGCGGCACCGCCGTGTTCTTCGTGTGGCTGGTGCGGCAGGGAGTCACGCCCATCGAGCGCAAGCGCATCGGGGCCGTGATCGTGCTGTTCGTGTTCGCGACGCTGTTCTGGGGCGCGTTCGAACAGGCCGGCTCCAGCCTCAACCTGTTCGCCCAGCGCTTCACGCGGCGCATCGTGCTGGGTTGGGAGTTTCCCGCTGGCTGGTTCCAGTCCATGAACTCGCTGTTCCTGGTCCTGCTCGCGCCCGTGTTCGCCTGGACGTGGATCCGCCTCGGCCGGCGCGAGCCCTCGAGCCCGGCCAAGTTCGTCCTGGCCCTCGTCTTCGTCGGCCTCGGATTCCTCGTGGTCGCGATCGCCGCCGGGCTCGGTCAGGGCCAGGCCGTCAGCCCCTGGTGGCTCATCGCGCTCTACTTCTGCCACACCATCGGCGAGCTGAGCCTCAGCCCCGTGGGCATGAGCGCGGTCACGAAGCTCGCGCCGCCACGGCTGGTGGGCCGCATGATGGGCGTCTGGTTCCTGTCCATATCGCTCGGCAACTTCATCGGAGGGCGCGTGGCCGGCCTCTTCGAGACGTTTCCGCTTCCGCAGCTCTTCGGCGTCGTGTTCCTGACCACCATCGCCGCCGCCGTCCTCCTGGCCTTCCTCGTGCGCCCCATCCGCGGGCTCATGAGTGGCGTGCACTGACCGGTCACCGGTTGACCGCCGACCGCGTCCGCCGCGGGGCCGTCCTGCTGCTGCCCGTTCTCCTCGTGCTGGCCGGCCTCGAGGCCAGACAGGTGGCTGCGCGCGCCCTGCGTGGTTTCATCCACTACCAGACCCCGTTTGGCGTCCCCCCGGTGGACGCGCTCACGGGCGAGCCGTTGTCGCGGCAAGTCGTCCTGGTGCTCGTGGACGGCCTGGCTTTGCGGGGCTCGCGCGGCCTTCCCTTCCTGGACGAGCTGCGCGCGCGCGGCGCCGACTACGACTGCCGGATCGGCGAGCCTTCGCTGTCGCTGCCCGGCCGCGCGGTGATGCTGAGCGGCGCCTGGCCGGAGGTCAACGGTCAGCCGACGAACTACGACCCCCGGCCGCTCCGGGTCGGGCACGCCTTTACCGTCGCGCGGCGCCAGGGTCTGGTCACGGCCCTGGCCGCGGGAGCGGGCGGCCTCCGTCTGTTCGCGTCCGCGATCACGCATCCCGTCGTCTATGCGAAGGAACCCGAAACCGGCCCCTTCGCGACCTACGAGGCGGCGCAGCGCCGGCAGGCGCAGCAGGGCGAGGCGCTGCTCAGGGAGCGGCACGGCCAGCCCGCCCTGGTGATGATCGAGCTCCACGCCGGGACGAGAGCGGCCACGGTTGGGGCGCCGCCTCGGACGAGTACCGGCGCGCGGCCGCCCAGGCCGACGACGCCATTCGCGGGTTCGCCTCGGCCATCGACCTCGACCGGGACACGCTGGTGGTGACCGCGGATCACGGCCACGTCGGCATCGGCGGCCATGGCGGGCCCGAAGAGGAAGTCCTCCACGTCCCGCTCGTGCTCGCCGGTGCCGGCATCCGTGCCGGGGCTCGCGGCATGGCCCGCCAGGTCGACGTCGCTCCGACGTTGAGCACGCTCCTCGGGCTGGCCATCCCCGCCTCCAACCAGGGCCGTCCGCTGCTGGACGCGCTCACCCTCGATCCGGAACGAAGGGCCCAGGCCCTGCGTGCGCTGCTCGCGCAGCGCGAGCAGTTCGTCGCCGCGTACGTCCACACGCTGGCCACCCTCGACGATCCCGGTGGCGCGTCCGCACGGGCTCCCCACGCAGAGGGCGCGCCCGCGCCGCCGCCGGCCGACGAGGCGACACTGTCCGCGCGTCTCGACGCGCTCGATCAGCAGGAAGCGGGCGCCAAGCAGGAGCAGCGCACGCGCGAGAGACGCGCCCGTCTTCTCCCCGCGCTCCTGCTCGTGCTCGCTCCGGTCGCGCTCGCCGTGATCCTCGTGCGGCTGCGGATCCTGACCGGCGGCGAGATGAGGCGGGCGATGGGGGCCGCCGCCGTCGCTCTCGCCCTGTATCACCTCGCCCTGCCCGTGCTGGGCCTCCGCTATAGCCTGACCGCCGTGAACAAGGACGAGTGGCTGCCCTCGTTCTTCCGCAAGGACATGGCGCTCGGCCTCGCCGCGTGCGCGATCGCAGTGGCGGCGGGGGC
>WNGB01002600.1_pt1 | contig 29200 bp, 36 predicted proteins | sample 5400681 | NCBI WGS metagenome assembly WNGB01 (sample SAMN13153367, study PRJNA577476) | soil metagenome | isolation source: 115 cm soil or saprolite under grassland replicate 2 | place: USA:California | collected 2016-06-15
GTAGCTCTTGTTTGACTGCTTCGGTGTCCACTGATGCTGGGTCGGGGACTGCGACGACTACGGACACCAGCATCGTGCCGCCGCGGTTTCGGATCTCGGCGAGCAGCGGCAGGCTGGAGTGGCGGATCGCGTCCGAGACCGCGCGGCGAGCCGCTTTGGTGCAGTCCTGGCCGTGGACGTCGACGCCCATGCCGAATTCGAGGACCAGCGGCCGCTCGGTGGGGGTGGTCACCTAGCGGAGGATAGCGAGACCTCTAGCCGCGGGACACGCGCGGCGCGGCTGAGGTCGGGTTGAATGGACGCGCCAGCGTGACCGCGCGCGGCGTTGAAGGGAGCCTCAACCGAAATGGACGGTCGGATTGCAATCCTGAGGGGACCGCATGGGCCGTGGGACATCGAGTCGTACCCGCTGCCTGATCCTGAGCCGGGGGCAATCCTGGTCAAGATTTCGTACGCCAACATCTGCGGCAGCGATCTGCACTGGTGGCGTGGCGAGAACGTCATCCCGGAGCGTGGGCGGGCATTGGGGCACGAGATGGCCGGGCGGGTGCGGGCGCTGGGCAAGGGCGTCGAGACCGACTCGACCGGTCAGCCGCTGCACGAGGGCGACCGCATCATCTACAACTACTTCTTCCCGTGCGGCCGCTGTGTGGCGTGCCTGCGTGGCGCGCCCGAGTGTTGCCCGCGCAAGCAGCGGCCCGGCGGCGGACAACCCGGCAAACACCCCTACTTCATCGCCGGGTTTTCGGAGTACTACTACCTGCTGCCCGGCCACGTGTGCGTGAAGGTGCCCGACGACCTCCCAGACGCGGTCGTGGCGCCGATCAACTGCGCCCTGGCGCAGGTCATCCAGGCGCTCGACTCGGGCGGCTTTCGGCAGGGCGACTCGCTGGTGGTGCAGGGTGCGGGCGGCCTCGGCCTGAACATGATCGCCGCCGCGCGCGACATGGGCGCCGCGACAATCATCGCGGTCGACGGCATTCCCGGCCGACTGCAGCTCGCACGCGAGTTCGGCGCCGACCATACCGTCGACATCCGCGACTGCCCGACGCCGCAAGACCGCGTCGCCGCGGTGCGCGAGCTCACCAACGGGTTCGGCGCGAGCCACGTCGCGGATCTCGCGGGCGTAAAGGGCGTGGTCGAAGAGGGCATCCAGATGCTCGGGCCGGGCGGCACCTACCTCGAGGTGGGCTCAATCGTGCCGGGCTTCGCGTTTCCGCTCGATCCGCTCTTTGCCTGTCAGCGGGGACTGCGGTTCATCGCGTTTTTCCAGTACGACACGCGCATCCTGCCGCGTGCTTTGAACTTCGTCGAGCGCACGCGGTCCAAAGTGCCCTGGGACAGGGTGGTCTCACACACGTTTCCGCTCGAAGGGATCCACGAGGCGTTCGAGCGAGCGGAGTGGGTCGGGCGGGCGCCGGCCGAGGCGATTATTACCCGCGCGGCGATCACGCCGTAGTCGTGTGGCGACGCCGGCGGAGGCCGAGCGCGAGCACAGCCAGGCCAGCAACCGCAAGCGGCAGCGCGGGATCGACACCGAAGCCAGTGGCGGGCAGGCCCGTAGGCACTTGCGCGGGTGCGGCCTGGATGCTGATCGGCGCAACCACCGGGCCGTTGGCAACGACGGTCACGTTGTAGAGGACGCGGGTGACGCCGCGTGACGGGCAGCACAGCGGATCGGTGTCGGCGTAGCGGATAAATTCGGCGGCGATGGTGCCACTGGCGCCAATCTCGGCGACCTGGCCGACCACTCGCGTGAACAGCGAGCCATCGGTGCGCGACAGCATGTTGTTCGGCGACAGCGTGCCCGCGTACTGACCCTGGTTGAACACGAACACGTTGAACTCGAACGGCCGGCACATGCCGTCGTATTCGGCGAGCGCGCCGATGAGCACCCGACCGCCGCTCGACACGGGTGGCCAGAAGCTTTCGAGCCGCCAACCCCGCGCGGCCAGCGCTGTTTGCTCGGGTGTCGACGCAGCAATTTCACTCACGCGGCACCTGACGTCGGGGTTGGTGGTCGGCGGCGCCAGCGGCACGGCCGCACCAGGCGTGTTCCAGCCTGCCGGCGGTGAGTCGAGCCAGATCGCTGCCGCCACGCTCGAGGCGGGCATCAGTGCCAGGAGAGCCACTGCAAGGAGGGCGGATCGCAACATGGTGCGCACCTTACACTGGCCGCCGTGGCCATCGATAGACAGACGCTCAGCCGCTGGCTCGACGAGTACGTGAAGGCATGGCACAGCTATGACCCGGCGGCCATCGGGGCGCTCTTCAGCGAGGACGCGACCTACGCCTGGCATCCGTGGGACGAAGGCGACGACGTCGTCCGCGGACGCGACCAGATCGTCAAAGCCTGGCTCGACGACAAGGACAAGCCCGGCACCTACCAGGCGGAGTACCGGCCGATGCTGATCGAGGGCGACACAGCCATCGCGACGGGTCTGACGCGCTACTACGACCGCGGCGGGCGACTCGTCCGCCAGTTCGACAACCTGTTCGCGATGCGCTTCGACGACCACGGGCGCTGCACGGCATTCACGGAGTGGTATATGAAAAGGCCGTCATGAAGATGATGGTGACCGCGTTCAACCGTGATGCCGACCGTCTCGCCGAGTTAGAGCGCACGCATCCAGGCGTGCAGTTCGTGCTGCCCGAGGACAGCAAACAGGCGCCGGAGTTGATGTCGGACGTCGACGCGCTGTTCGGGCAACTCACGGCCGAGGAATTCGCGCAGGCGAAGCAGCTGCGCTGGGTGCAGTCCGGAAGCGCCGGCGTCGAGTGGATGGCCCGCGTGCCTGGCCTGGCCGAGAGCGACGTCGTCGTCACCAACATGCGCGGCGCGCACGCCGCGACCATCGCCGAGCACACCTTCGCCATGCTCTTGGGGCTGACTCGCTGCCTGGCCGGCTTTGGCGCGAACCAGCAGCGCCACGACTGGGGCCGCGGCGAGTTCACCGAGCACATGTGCGGCATCAAGGGCATGACGATGGGCATCGTCGGCTTCGGCAACATCGGTCGAGCCATTGCGCGGCGCGCGACAGGCTTCGAGATGCGTGTGCTGGCGGTGGACGCCGAGCAGGTGCCCCCAGGCGAGGGAGTTGAAGAGGTGTGGCCGCTCAGCCGCCTGAACGAGCTCTGCCAGCAGTCGGACGTGCTCACCATCTCGGCGCCGATTACCCCGCAATCGCGCGGCATGATCGGGCGCGAGCAGGTGCGACTGCTCAAGCGCGGCTCGTACATCCTGCAGATGTCGCGCGGCGCCATCGTCGACGAGCCAGCGCTCGTGGACGCGCTCGAAGACGGTCACCTCAGTGGGGCCGGACTCGACGTGTGCGCGACCGAGCCGCTGCCGGTCGGCGACCCACTGTGGACGGCGACCAACCTGATCATCACCCCGCACACATCGGCCTACTCCGATCTCACCACCGAGCTGGCGTACTCGATCCTCTCGGATAACCTGGGGCGGTTCGTGCGCGGCGAGCCGCTGATGAATACCGTCGACAAGGACCGCGGCTACTGAGAGGGCTGCTCGCTGCTGGGCACCTCGAGGTCAGCCTGGTGCACGATCAGCGACTCGACGAGGTGGGTCAGGCGGGCGATCTCGCGTTCGGCTTTGACGTTGACTTCGTAGTCGAGCTGGGCGCGGGCATCGGCGATTGCGCTCTGGCGGTTCTGCGCGATCATCACGAACGTCGACAGGAAGATGGCCTCCAGCGACACGATCAGCGTGAGCAGCCCGAACGGGAATTGATCCCAAGGCACGACGCCGATGCCCATCGCCACCAGCAGACCCGCATTGATGATGACCCACAACACGAACCACAACGTGTGGAGGTAGACGAAGAGCATCGAGCCGGCGAAGTCGGTGATGCGGCCAGCGACGTCGTTTTCGAGAACGCGAAGCCGTCGGCGGCCTTCCAGAATGGGCTGCGGCACCGTCGGGGTGTGGTGCCGCTCCCATTCGGCTGACTTATCAAGCGCTTGCTGAAGTCCGGTGCGCGACATGGCGCGTAGCGTACGCCGCGTCGGCGGCGATGGCGGTCGCGGTCTGGCGCGCTGCGCCGACTCGGCACTGCTCAAGCGAGGCCGGCGATGACCACGCCTTTCGGCTCCAGGTAGTAGTCGAGCGCCTCAGGACCATGTTCGCGGCCGAGACCCGAGGCCTTGACCCCGCCGAAGGGCAGCTCGTCATAGCCGTAGTGCAGGGAATTGACCCACACGTTGCCTGCCTGCAGCTTGTCGATGGCGCGGTTCGCGGCGACCAGGTCGCGCGTCCAGATCGAGGCGCCGAGGCCGTAGATCGAGTCGTTGGCCATCTCGATCGCCTGGTCGAGCTCGCTGAAGCGGAACACCGGCAGGACGGGACCGAACACCTCCTCCTTGACCACCCGCGAATCGAGCGGCGCGTTCTCGATCAGCGTGGGCAGGTAGAAGTTGCCGTTAGCCAGTCCGTCGCCTTCGGGACGTTTGCCGCCCACCAGGACGGAAGCGCCGTGCGAACGCGCATCTTCGACTTGCGACTCGATCTCCTCGCGTTGATAGGCGAGGTGGAGCGGTCCCATGCGCGTGGCGCGCTCGGTGCCGACGCCAACCGTTTTCTTCTCGACGATGCCGCGCAACTGGCCGACGAAGTTGTCGTAGACCGATTCGTGCACGAACAGCCGCTTGACACCGAGGCACATCTGGCCGCAGTTGAAGAAGCGCCCGATGTCGGCGTTCTTGGCGGCCGCGTCCACGTCGGCGTCCTGGCACACGATCATCGGGTCGCTGCCGCCCAGCTCGAGGGTGATGCGCTTGATCTCGCGGCCGGCGACTTCCATGACGTGGCGGCCCATCTCCGTGGAGCCGGTGAAGGCGATGCGGCGGACCTTCGGATGCTTCAGAAGCTCTTCGCCAACCTCGCTGCCCGGGCCGCTCACGACGTTCACCGTGCCCGCGGGCAGCTGTTTCTTACCGCCAGCGAATGTGGCTTCCTGGATGAGCTCGACCGTTCTGAGTGTGGCCAGGGGAGTTGTCGACGCGGGCTTGACGATGATCGTGTTGCCCGCCGCGAGCGCGGGGCCGACCTTGGTGCCCATCAGCGTGAGCGGGAAGTTCCACGGGATGATCGCGCCGCACACGCCGATCGGCTGGCGAACGACCAGCCCATAGGCGCCTTTCTGCGGCAATGGCACGTAGCTGCCGCGCACCTTGGACGCAAGACCCGCGTAGAACTCCAGCCCGTGCACCAGGTGATGGATCTCGAGGTTGGCTTCGAACAGCGTCTTGCCCTGCTCGGCGGTCAGCAACTGGGCAATCTCGGCGGCGTTGGCTTTGATCCGCTCGCAGGCATCGAAGAGCGCCGCGCCGCGGTCTTCGGGCGCGGTGTCTGCCCACTCGGCGAAGGCGCGTTCGGCGGCGTCCACGGCCTGGTGGACGTCCTGAGCGTTGCCTTTGGGGACACTGTCGACTACTTCGCCGTTGGCGGGGTTGTGCACGTCGTAGGTTGCGCCCGAGCCCGCGCCGACTTTCTCGCCGCCGATCAGCATCTGCGCCATCCGCTCGCTCCTCCTTCGTGTGAGCACAAGGTACCGCCTCGCACGCCCTGTTCATAACAAGTTTTCTTTGGAAAGTCGCGCGCTCAGCGTGCCCGTAACGACTTCCAAAGAAACTTGTTGGAAGCGCAGAGCTGCTATTCGTCGGGGACGAGCTCGAAGCCGGCTGAGTAGAGGGCCTGGTCCAGGCGTTCGATCGTGCGCGGTTCGCCGGGATCGCTGAACGCGGGGTGGTCGATATGCCAGGTCGCGGCGCCGTGGAACTCGGCTTCGGCCCAGCCCACCGGCATCCCGTCACGCGTGATGCGGTAGCGGTACTCCATCGCTGGCTATAACACCCAGAGTATGACGCGCGTTGACTTCTGGTTCGACCCGACCTGCCCGTGGGCGTGGGTCACCTCGCGCTGGATGCTCGAGGTGGCAACCGTCAGGCCCGTCGAGGTGCACTGGCACGTAATGAGTCTGGCGGTGCTGAATGAAGGCCGCGACCTGGCCGCGGACTATCAGGCGCGCATCGCGCGCGGCAAGGCCGCCGGACGTGTGCTCATCGCCGCGCAGCAGCGCGTTGGCGACAGCGTGTTGCTGTCGCTCTATACCGCGCTGGGCACGCGGTTCCATCCCGGCAAAGAGCCCGTGGCGCGCGAGACCATCGAGGCGGCGCTGCGCGATGCCGAATTGCCGGTCGATCTGGCCGAGGCGGTGGAATCTGATGCCTACGACGAAGCGCTCAGGGCGAGCCACCAGGCGGGCATGGAGCTGGTCGGCCAGGATGTAGGCACGCCGATCGTGGCCGTGGATGGCCGCGCCTTCTTCGGGCCGGTGGTGAGCCGCGTGCCGCGCGGGGAGGCGGCTGCGCGGCTGTGGGACGGGCTGGTGCTGCTGACGCAGACCGAGGGGTTCTACGAGCTCAAGCGCACGCGGGACAGCCGACCAGTGTTCGACTAGCTCCAGGGCACGGCGTCGTTCCAGCCGTTGAGGTAGGTCGTCTCGGCGGTTGGCAGCCGCTGCGTGGGGCCGAAGCGGCCGCGTGGGTAGCCCATTGGAATGCACAGGTGAAACTCGACCTCGGGCGGCACGCCGAGGAGTTTGTACACGCGCTCCATGACGCACGCGTGGAGCGTGGTCGGGACGGTGCCGATGCCCAGCGCCCGCGCGGCCAGCATCAGATTCTGCACCGGCGGAATCACCGAGCTCGCCGCGCCTCTGGTCGTACTGAACGCGAGCACGATGCACGGCGCATCTTTGATCTCGTCGGCCAGCAGCGCGGCGGAGCGCGGGCTGCGTTCTTCCTCTGGGATCTCGTCGCGCGTGGTCCATGGGCGGCCTTCGTCGCGCCGCTTGGCCCACCAGGCCTCGCGGTACAGCGCACCAAACTGGCGGATCAGGTCGCGGTCGGTCAGGACCAGGAAGCGCCCCGGCTGACGGTTGCCGCCGCTGGGCGCCTTGACCGCTGCCTCGATGATGAGCCGCACATCGTCCATCGGGATCGGATCGGGCCGAAAGCGACGGATCGATCGCTGCGAGAACATGGCTTCGCCGATGGCCATACTCAGTCGGGCGCTATCCATATGCAGCATGGTATGAGTGGGGACACGCAATGCACATTCGCGACTTGTTGCTGGACGCCTTCGGCCGCATCGACGAGGAGTTCCGGCGCACGCTCGACGGCCTGACCGCGGAGCAGCTCACCTACCTGCCGAACGATCAGGCGAACTCGATCGCCTGGCTCGCGTGGCACCTGACTCGGGTGGAGGACGATCACGTCTCCGACCTGGCCGGCCGCCCGCAAGCGTGGCTGAGCGAGGGCTGGCATGCTCGCTTTGGCAAGCCCGCGAACGCGGGCGACACGGGCTTTGGCGATTCGGCAAGCGCTGTGGCGGCGCTGCGGCCCGAGAGCGCGCAGCTGTTGCTCGACTATTTCGGCGTGGTGCACACGCGGTCGCAGGACTATCTGAGGGGACTGGACGCGGCCGATCTCGATCGCGAGCTGGACGAGCAGTGGGATCCGCCGGTCACCGTCGGGGTGCGGCTGGTGAGCGTGATTGCCGATTGCCTGCAGCACGTCGGGCAGATGGCGTACGTTCGCGGACTGATCGAGCAGCGCCACTGGCTCAAATACTGATGACCGAGGCGGCCGCGTGGCGCGTGGTGCTGCGCGGTATCGGCATCGTCTTCGCGGTGCTGTTCGTGGTGCTCCTGGTCAACGAGCTGCGGGGGGTGCTGGTGCAGCTGGCGCTGGCGGTGCTGCTGGCAGCCGCGGCCAATCCGATTGTCGAGGCTTTGACCACATCGAAGCGAGCGCTGTCGTGGCGCTGGCGCCCCGCCCGCGGCCTGGCGGCGCTGCTGGTCTTCCTGGGTGCGCTGCTGCTGCTCGTGCTCGGCGCGGGCATCGTGCTGGCGACCGTCGCGCCCGACGTCGCCGCGCTAGCCGCGAGCTCACCCGCGTACATGCAGCGTGCCGAAACGGCTCTGCAGGAGGCGCTGGCGAGCAATCCCGAGCTGGCCAGTCGGGTCAGCGGCGCACTGCCCTCGGTGCAGGACATGCTTGGCGGTGGCGTCGCACTGCTCGGCCAGGCCTCGCGACTGCTGGGGTTCGCGACGGGTGTCCTGGGCGGCGTCCTGTACCTGCTCTTCGCGCTGATTCTGGCGCTGTATTTCACCATCGACGGCGATCGCATCCGCCGCTATCTCATCCAGTTCCTACCGTTCGACCGACAGGAGCAGTCGCTGCTGGTGACCGAGCGCATCGGCGAGCGGCTGGGGGCGTGGGCGCGGGGCGAGGCGCTGCTGGGCGTGATCATCGGCGTTTTGACGTGGCTTTCCGCGTTGATCATTGGACTGCCTTACGCGGGGGCACTGGCGCTGGTCGCGGCGGTGGGTGAGCTGGTGCCGAATCTCGGCCCGATCATCGCCTCCATTCCGCTGATCGTGGTTGGCTTCTTGTCGTCGCCAACGCAGGGTGTCCTGGCGCTGGTCGCGGCGATCCTGATACAGCAGCTCGAAAACAACCTGATCGTGCCACGCGTGATGGCGCGCGCCGTGGAGCTGCATCCGGTGGCGGTGATGGTCGCGATTCTGGCGGGCGGCGAGCTGCTGGGTATCTCGGGTGCGCTCCTGGCGGTGCCGCTCGTGGCGTCGCTGTCGGTCGTGGTGGACGAGATTCAGCGCGAGCGGCTCGAGCGCCACCTGGCGGTCTCCACGAACGAGGCGTCTGTAGGCTGAGAGGTAGCCCTCACCCCGGCCCTCTCCCAGAGGGAGAGGGAGCCCCCTCACCCTGGATAAAGCCTCTCCCAGAGGGAGAGGGAGCCCCCTCACGCCTGGATAAGCCTCTCGCAGAGGGAGAGGGAGTTACTGTTCACGCCTCGTGGTTGGCGGCGAACGCTAGCTCGAGCGTGAGCTCGTCTTCGATGCTGAGCACGGGGCCAGCTTTGGGCGGGGTCATGCCGAAGTCGCTGATGTTGACCCTGGTGGAGGCGCTGCCGTTGACACCGCTGTTGGTGAAGCTGGCGGTGACCTGCCAGGTCACGGGTCGGGTCACCCCGTGCACCGCGAGGTCGCCGCTGAGCTGGAAGGTGGCGTCGCCCGAAGTCGGCAGCGGCGTGGGCAGCCCTTCGATGTCACGGGCGACGAACGTGGCCTTGGGGAAGCGATTGGTCTGCAGGGTGTCCGACTTGATGAAGGTGTCGCGGCGGCGCTCATCGCTCTGCAGCGCGGTTAGATCGACCGTGATCTGCGATTGATCCGTCATGGGCTCGCCGCTGGCGCTGAGCACGATGGTGCCGCTGACGTTCTTGCTCGTGCCGATCGCGTCGCTGGGCAGATTGCGGCCGAGGAGCTCTTCGCGCGCGCGGTAGCTGGCCTGACTCTGGGAGGCGTCGAGGACGAGGTGGACGGCCTGCGCGCTGCTGGTCGCGGCGCTCGCGGCGGTGGCAGTAGTGGGCGCGGCGGTTGGTGCACCAGCGGTCGGTGGATCTGCGGTCGGTGCACCGGCGACAGGTGCGACCGCGGTCGGCGGCACGACGGTCGGTGCGGCGGCGGCCGGTGCGGCAGCGGTCGGCGCGCTCTGCGTCGCGGGCACGGCTATGGACTGTGGCGTGCTCGATGGCGCGCTGCACGCGACGAGGGCCAGACCGGCCGCTGTCAGCAGGCCGGCCATCGAGTGCTTCATGCGCTTAACCCTAGCCAACGAACCTTGGAATTGTCTGAGAAGTCCCCCCACAGATGTGCAGGTTTGCACGTTCTGCCGGTGATGGCATGGGCGTACAGTGCCGAACGTGACCTTGACCTGCGATGGCCACAGCCCGAGCGTGCTCCTGCTCGAGCCCAATAGCGCGGTGCGCCGCGCTCTCGACGAGCTGCTCACCCTCGAGAACTACCAGGTCGTCTTGTGCGAGTCGTTCGAGCAGGTGATGCTAAGCGCGACCGCGGCTGACTTGTATCCCGTTGCGCTGGTCGCCTGGCAGTGCATGCAGGGATTGCTGGCGGATGAACATCGCCACCACCTCGTCCAGATCACGAACCGACTGCAACTGGTGGTGATGGTGCCGCGCCACTGGAAGCGGCTCCTGGAGCAGTCGGATCTCGGCTTCGTGCACATGGTCGCCAAGCCATTCGATGCCGACGAGCTGCTCGAGGCGCTGAGCGCAGCAGTCGCGCGCTCGCCGGTTGCTGTCTCAGGTCCCGTCTGAGCCAGCCCAGGCTGGCACATTCGCTTCGACTTCGGCCCAGGTGTGGCGCAGCACGTCGAGCGGCGCGCCATCCGGCTGCGCTTCGGCCCAGCTGGCCGCTTCCGCGACCTCGTCCGCGATCTCCTGCTCGAGTGCGCTCAACGCTGCGTCGTTGACCCCGCGCTGGCGTAACACCAGAGCACGCACGGATGCGAGCGGATCACGCTTGCGCCAGCGCTCGACTTCGGCGCGTTCGCGGTAGCGCGTGTCGTCGTCGTTCGAGGTGTTGGGCATGTAGCGATAGGTGCGCGCTTCGATCAGCGTTGGCCCATCGCCGGCGCGAGCGCGGTCCACCGCTGGCCGGGCAGCACCGTACACCGCGAGCAGGTCCATGCCATCGACGGACACGCCCGGGATGCCGTACCCGGCGGCCCGCGAGGACAGGTCAGTGACCGACGATTCCAGGCGCAGTGGCACCGATTGGGTGTACAGGTTGTTCTCGACACAGAACACGACGGGCAGCTTGTGGATGGCCGCGAAGTTCATCGACTCGTGGACTTCGCCCTTCTGGGCGCCGCCGTCGCCGAACGCGATCCACACCACGCCGTGCGTTCCGAGCTGTCGGTCGGCGTACGCGATGCCGACACCGTGGCTGACCACGTTGGGCTGCGGCCCCTCTTGCGAGATGATGCGTCGTTCGCGCGAGCCCCAGTGGGCGAATGGCTGCCGCCCAGCAGTGCAGGGGTCGGCGGCGCGCCCGAAGTAGTGGGCCATCACCTCGCGGGTCGTCAGGCCCCAGGCGAGGCAGGCGCTCATGTCGCGGTAATGCGGTGCGAGGTAGTCGCGATCGAGATCGACCGCCAGGCCGGCCGCGGCGCCGACCGCCTCGTGACCCGCGGGCGAGACGACGAAGTGGCCCTTGCCCTGGCGGCGCAACAGCCACAGCGCCTCGTCGATGCGGCGGGCGGTGACTATCCAGCGGTAGGCCCGCAGCAGCTGCTCTTTGCTAGGCGCCGTGCGTTGGGCCACTGATAGCGAGGATACAGGCACCCTCACCCTGGCCCTCTCCCAGAGGGAGAGGGGACACTTGTGGTGTGGACGTCGTCGTTTCAGATGCCTGGTGCGAGACGTTTCCCGATGCACACGCGGGCGTGCTGCTCCTGCGCGGGGTGCGCAATGAGGCGAGCGACGCGGCGCTGGCCGCGGAGGTGCAGCGCCTGGAAGCTGAGGTGCGCGGCCGCCATGCGGGCGCGAGCCGGGCCGACCTGGCGGAGCTGCCGATCGTGCGCGCGTACCAGCGGCACTATCGCACGTTCGGCCAGACGTACCACCTGCTCGGGCAGCTGGAGTCGGTGGTGATGAAGGGTCGGGCGCTGGCGAGCCCAGGTGGGGTGCTGGTGTCGGCGATGTTCGCCGCCGAGATCGACCACCTGCTGCTCACCGCGGGACACGACCTGGACTCGCTGTCGCTGCCGTTGATGCTGGATTCCTCGCGCGACGGCGACCGCTTCGTGGGCATTAGCGGTCGCGAGCACGTGCTCCGCGCGGGCGACATGGTCATGCGCGATAGCTCAGGGATTATCTCGGCAGTCGTGAACGGGCCGGACCAGCGCACGCGGCTCCAGCCAGGAACCACCAGCGCCGTCTTCGTCACGTACGCGCCGGCCGGGATCGACCCTGTTGAGGTGCGCACACATCTGGAGCACATCGTCCGACTGGTGGCGCTCGCGTCACCTGGCGCTGTGCTGGAGTCGCTGGCGATTTATCCGGCGGTCTGAGCCTCGAACCAGGCGTCGAGCAGCACCTGGGCCACGCGGCCCGCGGCGGCGACGCGCTGACCGTCGGCGTCGTCGGCGGTGGCGAGCACGCGTAGACGGGCCTCGAAGGTGGGCGCGTCGGGATCCTTCATGATCGTGGAGTGCAAGATCTCCAACGTGGCTGCCTGGGCGGCGGGGATGAGCTCCTCGTCGCCCAGGAGGAGCAGTTGCTCCTGACAGAACTCGCGGGGGGTCAGCTCAGGGCCTTGCGGCGCCACCCACGAGCATGCCGAGCCCGAAGATCGTGCCAAAGATCGCCGCGAGGATGGCGATGACGATCACCACCGCGCAAAGCGCGACGACGATCGTGCCCACCGTCTTGCCATTGCTGATGTCCAGCGCCTGGCGGGTGCCAATGAAGCCGGCGACGAGGGCCCAAATGAACGCGACGAGGCCGATAATGCCGCCGAGTATGGGAATGAAGCCCACGATTGACAGGATGAGTGGCGTTTCGGCGAAGCCGAGCGTCCGCAGTACCTCACCGTAGGTGGCCACGCCGCCGAACAAGCGGGTGCCCACGATGTAGATCACGAATGACCAGATCGCCCAACCGATCAACGCACCGATGATGCCGCCCAGCAAAGCGCCGACAATGTTGCCGCTACTGGCGCCAGTTATGGCATTGCTGATGCCCGTTGCGAGCGCCACCAGTACCACCACCGTGAGTGCCTGCGTGGTGGCCGTAGTGTCAGCCTCGACTTCTTCGTAGAGAGGGACGTTCAAGCGCGCGGCCCGCAGCATGCGGTCGGGCAGACTTGCTGACGGGGTCGACGCTATGGCCATGCGATTGGTCTCCTTCGTTTGCGAGCAAGTAGAGCACGCGCCGGCCTGGTCAGCCATAGAACAAATGTTCTAGAGTGATCTGAGTGGCCCGCTGCCCACGTTGCCTCGAGCTCGAGGATGAGGTCGACACGTTGCGCCAACGCCTGGCCGCGGTCGGGCTATACGTCGTCCACTCGCCTGGGCCAAACCCGAACCTGAACTGCGAACACGAGCTCGCGCGCTGGCTGGCTGTCAATCCGCGCGCAGATGCGTCCGCTGGCTTTCGCGCCGGGTGGTCGCGGCTGGCGCGCTTCGTGGGTGGGCGGCTGCGCGACTGGGAGCAGCGCTGGTGGCGCCTGGCGCGCGAGAACGAGAGCCTGCGCTCGCACATCGGCGTGCTGCTGACGGAGATCTCGCGGCTGGGCGAGCGGGGCTAGCGCGGTCGGGCGGTGGGCGTCGGTGGCGGTGGTGCCGGAGTGGCCTGACGCGGCGGAACGGCCGTTGCGCCCGCGGGCGCCGCCGTGGCCGCGGGTGGCGAGGTTGGGCGCGGGGTTGGCGCCGCGGTCGGAACAGGGGTCGCGGTGGGTGCTGGCGTGGGTTCGGGGGTGGGCACCTCGGTTGGCATTGGCGTTGGCTTGGGCTGGCGCCATACGGGCGGCACGGCGCGTGCTGGCTGCGGCGGGATCCGCGGTCGGTCGGCCTGCGCCGGCTGCTGCTCGAAATACGTGTAGGTCACCAGCGCCGCGCGCGCGATGGCCGACGACGCGGCGGCCTCATTGGACGTGTCGGAGATGAGCGCTGCCACGCCCACGGTCGTGGTCGGTCCGTACAGAATCCCGACGTCGTTGACGACGCCCGGCAAGTTGCCGGTCTTGTGCGCCACGCGGACCTCGTCGGGCAGCAAGCGTGGCAGGCGATCGTTGACGCGCTGGCGCAGCAGCAGGTGCAGCATGTCGGCACTGGCGGCGGGTGAGACCGCTTTTCCGCGGGCGACTGCCTCGAGCAGAGTGAGCATGTCGAGGGCCGAAGTGGTCATGCGCTCCAGGCTGTAGTGCGTGGTATCCATGCCCAGCGCGTCGAGGTCGCGCGTGATGCGCGTGGCGCCGACGCGACCGCTGAGCATGATCGCCGAGGTCGTATCGCTGATCGTGATCATCCGCTCCACCGCTTCGGCCACGCTGAGCGTTTCGCCTACGCCCAGCTCCATCGTGCCCAGGTCGTAGCTGCGCGCCTGGTCCGTGATGACCAGCTCTTCGCTCAGCGGGAGCCCGGCATCGAACACGGCGTAGAGCACGGGCAATTTGAAGAGGCTGGCCGCCTGCATCTCGCGGTTGCCTTCGAGGACCGCGCCTCGGCCGCTGCCGAAGTCCTTGATCGCGAGGCTCACGCTGCCCTCGACGCCGGCCAGCGCCTGGTCGAGCTGCGCGATCAGCGCAGCGTCGGCCTGGATATCGTTCGCGGTGACGTCCCAGCGGCGGAGCGTCACCACCTGGGTTGGCGCCGCGGTGGGCACAGGCGTGGCCTGCGGTGGGACGGACGTGGCCAACTCTTGCGCGGCGGGCTCGGGCGCAGTGGCTTGCGGTTGCCCTGGTGCTCGAGCGGCTGAGGCAGGTGCGGGCGTTCCGAGCGCGAACGGCGGAACGGTGGCGGGCGCCGCCGATGGTGGCTCGAGCATCGGCCGCGCGAGGAAGACTGCCAGCGAGATCGCGGCGACTACGCCGAGTAGGACAACAAGGCCAAGGGGCGAGCCGCCGCCCGAGCCAGTTGACCGACGGCGCATGTAGCCGCGGCTGGCATATGGGCGGCGACCTGCCATTGGCCGCGCAGTATAGCGACTACATCAAGCCGATCCACGGCTCCTGCGGACCAGCACACCAGTGGCGATCAGGGCCAGGCCAGCCAGTAGGCCCGCGGCGGCCAGTGGCAGCGTGGTGTCTGCATCGCCCGTGCGCGGGAGCGCGCCGGGCACCTGCGCGGCTCCGCCGGCGGCCGCGCCGGCCACGGTCAGGACCCCGACCATGCCTTGATCGCGGTGGTTTCCGACGGGGCACCAGACGTCATAGCGGCCTGGCTGCAGGGTGACGTTGCCGGTAAAGCTCTGGCCGCCCGTCACTGGGCCATCGGGCTTGACGTCCATGGAGACGCCGTTGCCTTCAATATGCACGTTGTGCGGGAACTGCCCCGCGTTCTGCAGCGTCCACCGCGATGAGCCGGCGGACACCGACATCTGGGCGGGCGTAAAGGAGAACTCGCGCATCTGGACTGTCGCGGCGGCCTGGGCGTACGCCACGCCGATGGTCGAGCCGATTGCAAGCAGCCCGGCGGCGAACAGCACCCATCCAAGTCGAACCTTGCTCAGCGTCACAGGTCCCCTCCTGGCGAATTGCAGGACGCACGCGCTTGCGCGTCCTGTCTAGAGGAGTACGGCTAGTGGTGCCGGCGCGGTTTGAAACTCGGGCCACAGTTCGACGCTTCTCTGCACCAAAGGTTCGCCGCGGGACCGGTCAGCATCCCTTCGGGGACACGAGACCGGTCGGCCTAGTCTGGCCGCGATTGGCCGGTGACTTTGACGTCGTCGGGGTCGGCGCGATCGGCGTCGCCGCCCATGCTCTTGGTGCCGTGGCTACTCTGGTGTGAACCCATATCGGGCAGCGTGTCGCGCAGACTCACGTCATCTTCGACGAGGTCGCCACCTCGATTGGGCGTGAGCTGCGCCGTGGCATCCGCCAGCGGCTGCTTTGTCTCTCGCATACCGCACGGAAGGCTGCAAGCGGTGTGCCTCAGCCGATGGTGTGGCGCAGGAAGTCGAGGGCGTTCTGGCCGGCGATTTTGCGAATGTCGTCGTCGCTGTAGCCGCGGGCGATCAGACCTCGGACGATGTTCGAGCCATCGGCGGGCGATTCCAGCCCATCCAGGTACGGCGCTGGCAGCTCCGCGGGCGCGTCGCGGCCGAGCAGCACGCGGTGGAAGCCCACGTGATCGCCCACCTGGGTATCTGTGCCGATCCCGACGTGGTCCACGCCGACCAGTTTCACGAAGTAGTCGTAGTGGTCGAGCACGCAATTGATGTCCTGCCGCGGATCATCGCTGAGCGAGTTCGGGACCGCCGTCACGCACAACAGACCACCGCGCGCGGCGCACGCCTGCAGATCGGTATCGAAGCGCGACCGCCGCGTGGGGCGGATCGTGTACGCGGCGTTGTGGCTGAAGATCGTCGGCACTCGGGACGACTCGATCGCTTCCTGGGCGGTGCGTGAGCCGGCATGTGACAGGTCGATGGCCATACCGATGTCGTTCATGCGTTGGACGACCTGGAGGCCAAACTCGCTCAGACCGCAGTCGGTGCGCTCGTATTGACCGTCACCGATCGGGCTCTTGCGCATATAGGTCAGCCCGGCCAGGCGGACGCCGATGCCGTACAGGACGTCGACGTGGTGCAGCTGCTGCTCGATCGACAGATGTTCCAGCGTCGGCAGCCAGCCGACCTCGCCGCGCTGTTTGGCGTCCAGGATGTCCTGGGTACGCGTGATCCTGGCCACGCCCGGGGCCTTGTGCATGTCGGCGAGCATCATGCCCACCTCGTCCACCAGGTCGGAGAAGCGGCTGAACGACGCGTCGGGCACCTTGCCGATGCACGACAGGAGATTGGCGGTGCAGACGGTCGACCAGCCGCCGGCACACACGGCTTCGAAGCCCCATGAGTAAGCGTTGCCGCGGAAATACGCCGGCATCTCCTTGGCATCAGCCGCGAGCACCATCGGGTGCTGGTGCATGTCGATCAGCACCAGGTCTTCCATCAGACGGTCGAAGCGCAGCTCCTGCTCGCGATCGAGCGGAACACGCATGGACGGCACGCGGTTGACTTGCGCAGCCAGCGGGATGTCCGACGGGACGCTCGGCATGCAGGGCAGTTCACCATACTGTGTGCATGCGCCGCAGCACGCATTTCGCACAGTTCGGGGTGCCGACCGTGGCGCCGCCGCCATTTCAGCCCCTCGGACGGGCCGAAGTGGTCGAGCGCACGACGACAAGCGTCCGCTTGCGGTGTGACCGAGCGACGGTGGAAGTGACGGCCCTGGCCGCGGATCTCTTTCGCGTGGGGCTGTTCGGTGAAGGGCAGCCGGTGGACTACCGATCGCACGCGGTGGCAAAAACAGACTGGCCAGTCGTGCATGCAACCGTTGACGCTAGCGGCACGAGCATCGTGACCGACGAGTGCACGGCGCGCATCGCGCTGGAGCCGTTGCGCATCGGATTCGGAGACGCGACAGGCAGGCAGTTCGCGGTCGATGATCAGCAACTGGGGATGGGCTTCGCGCCGCTCGGACCCGACCTGCTCGATCCCCTCGGCGCCCCGGCGCGCGTCTACAAGCAGCACACCCGGACGACCCACTACTTCGGCTGCGGCGAACGCACCGGCGGACTCGAAAAGACCGCCAGCCGCCAGGTGTTCTGGAACGTCGATCCCCCGTCCCAGCACACGGCATCGCTGAACAACATGTACACCTCGGTGCCGTTTCTGCTGGCCATCGACAAAGGCCAGGCGTGGGGCCTGTTCGTCGACAGCAGCTACCGCCTCGAGTTCGACCTGGCCAATGAGGACCCCGCGCGCTGCGGCTTCGGCATCGACGGTGGGCCGCTCATCTACTACGTCTTTGGCGGCCCGACGCCGGCGAAGGTCCTCGAGCGCTACACCGAGCTGACCGGTCGCATCTGGCTGCCGCCGCGCTGGGCGCTGGGCTATCACCAGAGCCGTTGGGGCTACCGCACCGCTGACGAGGTGGTCGAGCTCGTTCGAGAGTTCCGCTCACGCGACGTGCCGCTCGACGCGGTCTATCTCGACATCGACTACATGGATGGCTATCGCGTCTTCACCTGGGACAAGAAGCACTTCGGCGATGCAGCCGCACTCGCCAACGACCTGCGTACGCTGGGCGTGAAGCTGGTGACGATCGTCGATCCCGGCGTGAAGATCGACGAGCAATACGAGGTGTACACCTCAGGTCGAGACAACGACCTGTTCTGCAAGACGTTCCATGGCAGCGAGTACCGCAACGTGGTCTGGCCGGGCATGTGCGCGTTCCCCGACTTCACCAACCCCCGCACGCGGGAATGGTGGAGCGACAATCATCGGGCGCTCATCGACGTTGGTGTCGCGGGCATCTGGTGCGACATGAATGAGCCGACGGTGTTCGTGCCGACGCCGCATACCCTGCCCGACGACGTCGCGCACCATGGCGACGGTGAGGCCAAACTGCACGTCCAGGTGCACAACCTGTATGGACAGCTGATGGCGCGCGCAGCGCACGAAGGGTTGCGCAAGCTGCGGCCGGACCAGCGGCCGTTCGTCATCTCGCGCTCGGGATTCGCCGGGCTGCAGCGCTGGGCGCTGCACTGGACGGGCGACAACTCATCCTGGTGGGAGCACCTGTGGATGAGCATGCCGCAGCTGCAGAACCTCGGATTGTCGGGGTACGCCTGGGTGGGCGTAGATATCGGCGGCTTCTCGGGCGACGCCACCGGTGAGCTGGTCACGCGCTGGACCGAGTTCGGGATCTTCCAGCCGTTCTGTCGCAACCACTCAGCCTGGGACACGCGGCCGCAAGAGCCGTGGGCATTCGGCGAGCAGTACGAAGGACTCATTCGCTCCGCGCTGCAGATGCGTCAGCGACTCGTGCCGTACCTGTACACGTTGTTCGAGGAAGCCAGTCGCACCGGCGCGCCGATCTTGCGGCCTTTGTTGTTCGAATTCCCCGATGATGAAGCGACCTACTCCGCCGACGATGAGTTCATGGTCGGCGACGCTGTGCTGGTCGCGCCGATTGCCCGGCCCGGCACCGAGTACCGCCACGCGTACATTCCACGCGGTACGTGGGTGCACTGGTGGAGCGGTGAGGCAGTCCGCGGCCCGGCGCATGTGCTGGCGCACGCGCCGCTTGGGCAGCCGGCAGTGTATGCACGCGCAAACACGCCGGTTCCACTGTGGCCGGCTCTGGCTTACGAGGGTGAGCGCGCGGCCGACCCGCTGACCTGGCTCATTCACGTCGCCGAGGCTGAGTCGGGCGAGCTGACGCTCTACGAAGACGCCGGCGAGGGCTACGCGTATCAGCAGGGCGAGTTTGCCCGGACACGCGCGGCGTGCAGCGCCAGTGGTGGCCGAATCGACGTACGACTTGGCGCGCCCACGGGGGCGTACGTCGCGGATCGCAAGCGGATCGAGCTGGAGCTGCGCGGGATCGAGAAGCCGCGTGACGTGCTGGTCGATGGCCAGGCTGGCGACTGGGAGCACGACGGCGCGCGGTTGCTGGTTCGGCTGGCGGCCGGCGCCGGCCACGAGGTCGTGGTCGAGGCGTGAGCCGCTACGACGCGGTCGTGGTAGGCGCTGGTCCGAACGGGCTCGCGGCGGCGATCACGCTCGCTCGCGCTGGCAAATCGGTGGTGGTGCTCGAGGCGGAAGACCAGCCGGGCGGCGGCGCCCGCTCGTTCGAACTGACCCTGCCGGGGTTTATCCACGACCTGTGCTCGGCCATCGTGCCGCTGGCGGCGTGGTCACCGTTCCTGCGCCGCTTGCCGCTCGAGGACTTCGGCTTCCAACTCGCGTACTCGGACCTGGAGGTTGCGCACCCGCTCGACGATGGCACCGCCGCCACGCTCGAACGGTCGGTCGAGCGCACCGCCGCGGGCCTCGGGTGCGACACCGCGGCCTATCGACGGCTGATGGGGCCGCTGGTGGCAGACGCAGGGAACATGCTGAGCGACGTGTTCAACTCGATGCGCTGGCCGCGCCACCCACTCAGCCTGGTGCGCCTGGCGCCGCCAGCGCTCTTGCCCGCGACCACCCTGGCGCGGCTTGCATTTCGAGGCGAGCCGGCGCGCGCACTCTTTGCTGGTCTGGCCGCGCACTCCATCCTGCCACTCGAACGGCCGATCAGCGGCGGTTTTGGATTGATCATGGGCGTGCTCGGGCACGCGGTCGGTTGGCCACTGGTGGCTGGTGGCACCCAGCGACTGCCCGATGCGCTCATCGGGTACCTCCGCTCGCTGGGCGGCGAGGTGCGCACCGGGGTGCGGGTGGCCGCACTGTCCGATCTGCCCGCGCACGATGTTGCGCTGTTGAATCTCACGCCACGGCAGGTGCTGGCGATCGCTGGTGAAGGGTTGTCGGAGCGATACCGCCGTGTCCTGCGCCGCTATCGGTATGGCCCAGGTGTTTTCAAGCTCGACTGGGCATTGGATGGCCCGATCCCGTGGACCGCCGCGGCCTGCGCGCGCGCGGCGACGGTGCACCTGGGCGGAACGCTGGGGGAGATCGCGGCTGGTGAGCGCTCGGTGTGGGCGGGGCAACACCCTGCACAGCCGTTTGTGCTGCTGGCACAGCAGTCGCCTTTCGATCCGACGCGGGCGCCGCCGGGAAAGCACACCGCGTGGGCGTACTGCCACGTGCCGCATGGCTCGACCGTGGACATGACCGAAAGGATCGAGGAGCAGGTCGAGCGCTTCGCGCCGGGATTCCGCAAGCGGATTCTGGCTCGCAGCGCCATGGATGCGCCGGAGATGGAGCGGCGCAACGCGAACCACGTCGGAGGCGACATCAACGGCGGCGTCGAGGACTTTACGCAGCTGCTCACACGGCCTGCGGCTCGGCTGGTGCCGTACAGCACGCCTGACTCGCGGCTGTATCTGTGCTCCTCATCCACGCCGCCCGGAGGTGGTGTCCACGGCATGTGTGGGTTCCTGGCCGCGCAGGCAGCACTGCGGCGTCTACGATGAGCGGCATGTCTCCTGACGCACGGCCGCGCGTGTTCGTCTCCCGCCGCATCATGCCCGAAGGTCTGGATTTGCTTGCACACGAGGTCGACGTCGACCTGTGGCCCGAGGAGCTGCCGCCCGATCGTTCGGAGCTGCTCCGCCGCGTGGCTGGTGTCGATGGCTTCCTGTCGATGCTGACCGAGCGTGTGGACGACGAGCTGCTGGACGCGGCCGGACCACAGCTGCGCGTGGTCAGCAACTACGCCGTGGGTTTCGACAACGTCGACGTCGCGGCGTGCTCGCGACGGGGCATCGCGGTTGGCAACACGCCCGGCGTGTTGACCGAGACGACTGCCGATTGCGCGTTCGCCTTGATGATGGCCGCCGCGCGACGGCTGCCCGAGGCGTACGACTACGTGCGCCAGGACCGCTGGAAAACGTGGGGACCGCTGCTCTTGCTCGGGCCGGATGTGCATCACGCGACGTTGGGCATCGTCGGGTTCGGTCGAATCGGACGCGAGCTGGCCAAGCGTGGCCGCGGTTTCGATATGCAGATTCTGTATCACGACGTGTATCCCGCTTCGGCTGAGGACGAAGCGCGGCTGGGCGCGCGTCGAGTATCGATGGATGAGCTGCTGGCCGCGAGCGACTTCGTGACGCTGCACGTGAACTTGACGCCCGAAACGCACCACCTGATGAACGCCGAGGCGTTCGCGAAGATGAAGAAGTCGGCGGTGCTGGTGAACGCCTCGCGCGGGCCGGTTGTGGATCCATCCGCGCTGTACGACGCGCTGAAGAACGGCGTAATCGCCGCTGCCGGGTTGGACGTGACCGAGCCCGAGCCGCTGCCTGGCAACCACCCGCTGTTGACCCTGCCGAACTGCCTCGTGGTGCCGCACATCGCCTCGGCGTCGTTCCAGGCCCGCGGCGGCATGGCGCGCATCGCCGCGCAGAACGTCCTGGCCGGGATCAAGGGCCAGCCGCTGCCGGCGTTTGTCAATCCTGACGTGTTCGCCTCGCGGACGTGACCTAGCAGGCTGATGAAGATCCTTCGACAGGCTCAGGACGACCCTTCGACAGGCTCAGGGTGAGCGGAGCCGTTCGAAGCCGCTCATGGTGAGCTTGTCGAACCATCATGGTGAGTTTCAGCAGTCGAATCCAGAGCGGGGACCGCTTTCATCAGCCTGCTAGGCGGAGTCGAGGCCAATCGTCCAGGCGACGGCGCGGCGGGGGGCGGTGCGCTCCGCGTCAGTGCGCGGCTCGTCTTTGAAGCGGTAGTCCTCCTTGCGGATGACTTCGTCGAGCTCGGCGACGATCTGTTCGGCGTGTTTGCGGGCCAACGCCAGCAGCGGTTCAGCGCGTTTGCCGCCGCGCTCCACGGCTCGTCTGGTATGCGGCAGGCACAAGCCATCGGAATGGCGGAGCACGTCAGCGAGGGCCGGATCGACAAGCGCCGCGACCAGCGCGTCGACGTAGCGGCCTTCGGCATCGGCCTCGGCTGAGCAGACGACGCAGCCAACCTCGCGCGGTCGGCCACTCAGCAAGCTGCGCAAGCCACTCCGTTCGGGCGGCGCGTCGAGCCCGCGTAGCGCGGCGGTGATGACGTCGCGGTAGATGATGGCCGTGCCCAGCACGTTGCCAGACATCGACAGCCAGCGCTGCGCGTGCAGCGCGCAGAATCCACGCGACGCCCGCAATTCGGCGCGCACATCGATGTCATTGACCTGCTCGTACGAGAGCGCCTTCAAGAACCGCCCAACCGAGCGATGGGTGAGGTGGCATACCGCGCAGCCGTGGCGAGCCAGGGCATGGCGGACCTCGGCGTCTGGCGCGTCGCGGCCTACGGGGTGGCGCATACTGTGTGACTAAGAAGCTTGCCAGCCGAGGCTCCCTCCGGGCGACAGTTCGAGATCCATCATGGCGATCAGCGCGCCGTCATCGTGGAGGTCGGCGCGACAATCCGTGAATACACCGTCGGCCAGGCCACGGTCCTGGATGGCTTCGACGCGAGTGCGATGGCTGACGGTGGCAGAGGTCAGCCGTTGCTCCCGTGGCCCAATCGACTGGCGGATGGGCAGTACGAATTCGACGGCCAAGCGCTGCAGCTGCCGATCGACGAGCTGAGCCGGCGCAACGCCAGCCACGGGCTCACGCGCTGGCTGAGCTGGCGCGTGACCAACCACCAGCAGCACCAGGTCACGCTGAGCCACGTCATCCATCCGCGACCGGGCTATCCATTCACGCTGGCGCTGGAGATCGAGTACGCCCTGTCCGAGATGGGACTCGCCGTCCAAACCACCGCCCACAACCGTGGCACCCGCGCGCTGCCGTACGGCGCTGGCTTCCATCCGTACGTGACAGTGGGTACGCCGCGCATCGACCACGCGCTGTTGAAGTTACCCGCGCGGAGTGTCCTGGCAGTTGACGAGCGGCTGATCCCGACCGGCGATCGGCGAGACGTGAGTGGCACGGAGCTCGATTTCCGGACCGCGCGTGTCATCGCCGAGCAGCGGATCGATGCGTGCTTCGCCGATCTGCAGCGTGATCCAGACGGCCGAACGCGGGTCGAGCTGTGCGCACAGGACAGCCAGCGAGCGGTCACGCTGTGGATGGACGACGCGTTCAAGTACATCCAGGTGTTCACGGGCGACACGCTCGCGCCGCACCGCCGGCGACAGAGCATCGCCATCGAGCCGATGACCTGCCCACCGAACGCGTTCCGCAGCGGCGTCGACCTGGTCCGCATCGAGCCGGAGCAGCGGCACACCGGCGGCTGGGGCATCTTCACAACTCGTTAACTCGATTCCAAGTTGGCGCCAATGGCGGGTCGTTAACTTCAAGCCAGTGCCGAAACATCGAATGCCGCGCAGCCTGGCCGCGGTCAGCGCTTCCGTCGTGGCCGCGATCTACGCCGCCGGCTACGTCCGTACGCAGCCGTTCGACCAGAGCCTGGCGGCAAGCGAGCCCACAGCGCTAAGCCTGGCGACCAGCTCACCTCCAGCGCAGACCGTGGCCACGCCACAGCCGACGCCCGTGATCATCGCGCGCTAGCCCGTTGTGGTCAGCACGCTGCTCCTGGAGCTGGTGGAGCCGCTGGTGCTGGATCTGAACAGTGTGGCCAAAGGACTGGCGATCGACCTCGCCGCGCGCGAGCTGGGCGAGCTGAGGAACTTCTGCATCGAAGCGGGCGGGGATCTGTTCGGGCGAGGCCGCGGGCCGCGCGGTGGCGCATGGCGCGTTGGCATCCGCGATCCGCACGGTGATGGACTGCTAGCGCGTTCGCTCACGGTGACGGACGCCGCGGTGTGCACCTCTGGTGACTACGAACGCGGTGGACACAACACCGCGGTGCTGGTGACGGCGGAAGGCGAAGTGGTGGAATGCCCATGAGCTGGCTGCTGCGAACGCCGAAGGGACAGCTGCTCTTGATCTTCGGCGGGCTGCTGGTGCTCGCGGGTGGTACGTCCAACTGGCGGAACCTGGCAGCGGCTGTAGTGACGGCGTGTCTGATCGACGGCGCGTGTATGTGGCTGGAGCTGGGCCGGCCGCGCCTACCGACCAGCGCGCTGCTCAGCGCGCTCATCGTGTTCTTCATTCTGTCGCCCAGCGAGTCATGGCTGGTCGTGGCCTGGACGAGCGGCTTCGCCATCGCGGCGAAGCGGTTGGTCCGCGTGCGCCGCGAGCACATCTTCAATCCAGCCGCGGCGTTGTTCCTGGCGTTCTTCATGCTGACCGACCTGCCGACCTCACCCAATCGCTACGTCGATCAGGTGTGGTACGGCCTGCTGGCGGCGGGCGGGGCGGTCGCGGCGCAGCTGCTGGGCGCGGGTCAGACATACCTGCTCGTGGGCACGCTGGTCGCCAATCTGGGGCTGGCAGGGGTGCGCGCGTGGCGACGGCAGGCCGCGCCGCTTCTCGCGCGGGACCCCGCGTAGCATTCGTGTGTGGCCGTTCTCGAGCAACCGCGTGAGCAGGTTGTCGAGCCAGAGCAGCCGGCGCTGCTGTCCAACCGACGTGGTCGCACGCTGCTGGCCAGCATCACCGCCGCGCACTTTTCCCACCACGTCACCAATTCACTGCTGACTCCGCTGCTGCCGCTCATCCGCGACGCGTTCGCGCTGTCGTACGCGGAGACCGGTCTGCTGGTCTCGGCCTACGGCATTAGCCTCGGTGGCTCGAACATGCCGATGGGAGCGCTGGCCGACCGCATTGGCTCACGGCCGGTCATCGTCGTCGGACTCATCGGTACCGGCCTGCTCAGCCTGGCACTGGCCACGGCAGGCGCGTACTGGCAGCTCGTGCTGCTGCTGGTGCTGCTCGGCCTCGTGGCGGGCACGTACCACGCGCCGGCCGCGGCCCTTCTCGCGCGCGCATTTCCGCAGCACGTCCGCGGCGCTGCGCTGGGCCTGCACATCACCGGCGGACACCTGAGCCTTTTCATTACGCCCGTCGCCGCGGGTTTGCTGCTGGCTTCGTCGGGCACCTGGCGAACCTCCTATCTGTGGCTGGCCGCGGCGCCGCTGCTCACCGCGGTACTCGTGTGGCGGCTGAAGGTGCCCGCGCAGGCCATCCACGTCGGAGGGCACGAGCACATCGGCGTCCTGCGCTCGCTGATCGACGTCGCGCGCTCGGTCGGCCCGCTGGTGCTGCTGTCGATCGTGTTCCAGACCCTGTACGCGGCCATCCTCGCGTTCATGGCGCTGTACCTGGTGGATGCGCGCGAGCTTCCTCCGGCCCAGGCCGCGGCGTTCGTCGGGGCGCCGCAAGTGATCGGTGTGCTCGGCTCGCCCATCGGCGGCTACCTGTCCGATCGACTCGGCCGCCGCGCGGTCATCCTGACAGGCATGGTCCTGGTCGGCCCGGCGCTGTACGCGCTCACGGTGGTCCCGGTGGCGCTGCTGCCGCTCGCCCTGCTGGGCATTGGCCTGGCGAGCGCGCTGCGGCAGACTGTGACAGAAGTGCTGGTGATGGACAGCGCACCGCCGCAACGTCGAGCGATGGTCATGGGCAGTTACTACATGCTGTTCCAGCAGCTCGGCGGTATCGCGGCGCCGCTGCTGGGCGTGCTGGCCGGCCTGATCGGCATCGGCGCCAGCTTCAGCGCGATTACCCTCACGCTCGCGATCGGCTCCGCGCTCGTTCTGCTGGTCCATCGCAAGCTGCTGTGATGCGCACGAGCGTCCACTGACCTATGCCACGCGCAGCACTGAATGGAGTCGAGTTGTACTACGAGGAGACTGGCGAGGGGCCGCCGCTGGTGTTCTGCCATGAGTTCGCCGGCGACTACCGCGCCTGGGACCCGCAGGTGCGGGCGTTTGCGCGCCTGTATCGCTGCATCACGTATTGCCATCGCGGGTTTCCGCCGTCCAGCGTCCCGACCGACCCCGCGGCCTATTCGCAGGACCAGTTGATCGCGGACTTGCTCGGCCTGCTCGACAATCTGCACATCGACCGCTGCCACCTCATTGGCTTCTCCATGGGTGGCAACGTGGTGCTCAACTTCGCCATGCGTTACCCCGAGCGCTGCCACGGCATCGTCGTGGTCGGCACCGGTGCAGGCAGCTCCAACCGCGAACGGTTTCTCAGCGACATCGAGCGCACGGTCGACCTCCTGCGCACGCAAGGGATCGCTGGATTTGCCGAGGTGTACGCCCGCGGACCGACCCGCCTGCCGTTCTTGCGCAAGGACCCGCACGGCTGGTCGGTCTTCCGCAAGCAGCTCGAGGACCATTCCGCCGAGGGCCAGGCGCTCACGATGCTGGGGGTCCTGAGGCCGCGGCCCACGATCTTCGCCCTGGAGCCACAGCTGGAGCAGCTGCGGGTGCCAACGTTGCTGATGACCGGCGATGAGGACGAGCCGTGCGTCGAACCGGCGGTGTTCATGAAGCGCAAGATCGCGACGTCTGGACTGGTCGTGGTGCCGCAGACCGGGCACGCCATCAACCTCGAAGAGCCCGCGCTCTTCAACCGCGCCGTGCTGGACTTCTTCCGGCTGGTCGAGGCCGACCGCTGGGCAACGCGCGCGGCGATCAGCTCGGGCCTGCTGCCGTAGGCTGCACGCGTGGCCTACGAAGTTCGGATCACCGCTGGCAGCGTCACCTGCACCGCGCAGATGTTGCCCAACCGCACCGCGCGCGCACTGTGGAACGCGCTCCCGCTGACCGGCTCGGCCAATCGGTGGGGCGACGAGATCTACTTCGAGGTACCCGTCGACCTGGCCGAAGATGACGGCGTCGAAGTGGTGCAGATCGGGGATATGGCGTACTGGCCACCGGGCAACGCGGTGTGCATTTTCTGGGGCCCAACACCCGCGAGTCGGGCCCAGGAACCGCGCGCGGCCAGCGCCGTCAACGTATTCGGACACATCGACCACGGCGCCGCCGACTTCGCTAGCGTCGCGACAGGCACGCGGGTGCGGATAGAGGCTTTACCCTAAGTTGCCATGGCCGATCCGGCGGTGCGGCGTGCGGTGCTCGCGGACTTCGAGACCGCGCGCGAAGCCTTCGAGGATTCGTTGCGGCGGGCGCCAGATGCCGCGCTGCGGTACAAGCCAGCCGGTGAGGACTACGCGCTGGGCGGGCTGGTCGTACACGTCACGGACGTGCTGCGCCGCTACGCGCGGCTGATCGACGCGCTGCGACAGCATCAGTTCGGGGGCTTCGTTTCGCCTGAGCACATGACTGCCGACGAAGACGCCGCGCGGATCCGTGAGGGCTTCGCGGGCGAAGCGCGCGGCCCCGTCGTCGAGGAGATGCGCGCGGCGCACGCGGCGATGGTGGACGCGATCCTGGTCGGCGGCGAAGAGGACTTCACGCGCAAAGCCGCGGTTGTGTACGGCTCGGGTGACCCGTATCCGACCAGCCCCTCGGACGTCATGGGCTGGGTGGCAGACCACTACCGCGAGCATACGCAGCAGATTGGCGACCTGGTGTCTGCCTGGGCGGAGGCCACGCGCTAGTCTTGCGGCGGGCGCGGTTCGGGGTGCGCGCTGCGTTACCAGCCTGGCTGGTGGTGTTCGCGTTCGCGGTCGCGATGGCCTACGTCGAGTCGGCCGCGGTCCTGTACCTGCGCACGATCTACGGCGGAGTCGATCCGGTGGGCCCGCGCCACACGCTGTTCGATCCGCTGCCCGACTTCGTGTGGGTGGAGATCGGCCGCGAGGCGGCAACGATGATCATGCTGTTGGCGGTCGGCTGGCTCGCCGGTCGGGGAGTGTGGGACAAAGTGGGCGCGTTCGCGCTCGCGATGGGCGCCTGGGACATCTTCTACTACGTGTTCCTGCTCGTGTTCGCCGGCTGGCCAAGCTCGCCGCTGGCCATCGACGTGCTGTTCCTGATCCCGCTGCCATGGTGGGGCCCGGTGATCGCGCCGATGCTGTGCGCCGCCATCATGATGGTCGCCGGCGCCGCGCTCATGGCCCGCGAGCTCGGCGATGGTCTGCCGCGCCCGCCGCGCGCTGTCTGGCTCACGGTCCTGGTCGGCGCGGGGCTGTGCCTGATCGCGTTCATGCTGGACGCCCTGGTGGCCGCCGTGCATGGACTCGATGCCGCGTACGAAGTGCGCGCGGGCCCGTTCCCGTGGCCGATCTACCTGGCCGGCGTGGTGCTGGCGATTGGTGGTTTGTGGCGGGGGCTGGTGCAGCCGCGGGAGGTGGCGTGAACGGCGATACCAACCGGCTGCCGGAGATCAAGGCAATCGAGCGCCAGGAGTTCGAGCGCTTCAACAGATACGTGCAGCAATTGGACGCGGGCGGCTGGGTCGAGCAGTCGTATTGCACCGACTGGCTGGTCTACCAGGTCGTCTCGCATCTTGGCTCGGGTGCGCGGATCGGCCGAATGCGTCTCGAAGCGTGGACCGACCGTCGCCCGCCGGTGTCGCGTGAGGAAATGCAGGCGGTGTGGGGGTTCTTCGATAGCCTGCGTCCGCACCAGATGCTGGAGGCGTACTCGGAAGCCGCCCAGGAGTACATGGCCGAAATCGAAACGCTCCCGGACGAGGTGGGTACGCGCGAGGTCGACGGCTTTGCCGGGAAGCGTCCGCTGTTCGGCTATCAGCTCAGTCGCTTGTGGGAGCTGGCACACCACACCTGGGACGTGTACGTGGCGCGCGATCGGCAAGCGCGACTTCCCGCGGACGCCGTGGCGATACTCGCGACCTTGCTGCAGTACGCCAGCTTACCCATCGACCAGCAGCGGGCGGCCGTCCTGGCCGAAGAACGGGTCGAGCTCCGCGTGATCGACAGCCGACTGGTCTACGCGCTCGACCTGAGCGGGCAGCGCCCGCGCCTGGTGCCAGGGCCAGCGCACCGTCCGACAGTGAGCATCGAGGGGCCAGCGGAAGAGCTGGTGCGCTTCGTCGCCGGGCGCCATTACGTACCAGGCAACATGCCGCTGCTGCGAGCGGTCACCGGCGATCTGACAAACGTGCGCCGCGCGCTGCGTCCGTGACCGACTGGCTCGATCACGCGCGGGCGCTGGTCGAGGCGATCCGCGATACAGGGTTCTTTCGGTTGTGGGTGCCGCGCAATCTGGGGGGCGCCGAAGTCGACCCCGAAACTTCGCTGGACATCGTGGAGGAGCTCGCGCGGCAGGACGGCGCCGTTGGCTGGAGCGTGATGATCGCGGGCAACAACAGCGTGCTGTGGGGCTACCTGGCTGCGCCGGCCGCGGCC
>WNGB01007869.1_pt1 | contig 29196 bp, 22 predicted proteins | sample 5400681 | NCBI WGS metagenome assembly WNGB01 (sample SAMN13153367, study PRJNA577476) | soil metagenome | isolation source: 115 cm soil or saprolite under grassland replicate 2 | place: USA:California | collected 2016-06-15
AATCTGGGCGGCGATTCCCGAGTGCTTCTCGATCCGAGTCCGCTCGTCTGGTGTGAGCGCTTCCGGCTTGTATAGGATGTCGTCTCGGACGCCGATCTTCCCGATGTCGTGGGTCAGCGCCGCCAGCCGCAACACTTCCAGCGGCTCGCCGGAGAGACCGCGGCGCTTGCCGATGGCGACGGCCAACTCCGAAACCCGCTCGCAGTGCTCTCGCGTGTAGTCGTCCCGAAAGCCCAGGGCCGCGACGAGCCCGGAGATTCCTTCGATGAGAGCAGAGCGTTCGGCACGGCGTCGGGCCGCCAGCCGCAGAGCATGCTCGCGATCCCGCGCCCGGACGAGGGCGCCCGAGACGCTGCCCACGAGCAGGTAGACGCCGATCATGGCGAACTGATTGGCGTTCTCCATCGTCTGGCCGGACCAGGAGATCCAGATGTGAGCGAGATAGGCGACCGACACGACGAGCGCCGTCAGGACTCCGCCGCGCAGGCCGAACCAGAGCGCCCCCGCGATGATCGGGAGCAGATAAAGGCCTCCGAGGATCACGTGGATGACATGGGAAGAGTGCGCTGACACGCTCACCGCCGCATGGAGCGCGGCGAGAAGGAGGACGGTGGCCGCAAGAAGGGCGACAGATCCCGGAGAGGCCCGGCTGCGGGACTCCCGCCCGGCCTCGGTTCGGACGGTCCCCTTCATCGTCTACCACCCCTCCCGGTGAACGGTCACGAGCGTGACGTCTCGGGTTGTGCCGTCCCGGAGCACAGTCAGGCGCACCTCGTGGCGTTCCCCCGGTCTGCGGCTGGTCTCGGGCTGAGTGCGCACCCATTCGAGGGAAGGACGGCCGTCGATCTTCAGGACGACGTCGCCTCCCAGCAGGAGATGCTCTTTTCCGATCTGAACGGGAAGCGTCCCTCCCTTGAGCCCCGCCTGGTCTGCGGGACCGCCGGGCGTCACGCGCTCGACGAGGACCGGATCGCGCCCGGGAGCGTTCAACGCCGACGTCAGGGAGGGGGGCAGAGGAACTCCGGTGAACCCCAGCCAGAGGCACGGGTCCATCTGGAGCAGTTTCTTGACGGCGTTGATGGCGAGGCCGAAGCCGATCCCTTCCGAGCCCCCGCCTCGCGTCACGATGCCCTGGGCAACGGCGATCACCTCGCCGCGGCTGTTGAAGATCGGCCCGCCCGAGTTGCCCGCGTTGATCGCCGCGTCGGTCTGGATGACCTCGGCTTCGACGGAACCGCCGAAGACGTGGCTCGCCCGGTGCCGGCCGCTGACGACGCCGACCGAAAGCGAGGACTCGATTCCGACCGGATTCCCGATCACGTAGACCGTCTCCCCTTTCCTCACGCGGTCCGAGTCGCCCAACCGCGCGGTAACGAGACCGGCCGGGGGTGATTCCGTCCGCAGGAGCGCCAGATCGGCCCCGTCATCCGAGAAGACGACGCGCGCGGCCCGCTCGGTGCCGTCGAGAAGACGGACCCGGATCAGCTCCGCATCCGCAACCACGTGAGCCGCCGTCAAGACGAGGCCGTCCGCGGCCAGAACGACGCCCGTTCCCAAGGACCCCGACGGCTCGAGCGAAATCCCTTCCTTCTTGTGGACAATTCCCCGTCCTTCGACCTTGACCAGGACGACCGACTTCTCCAGGCGCGCGACCAGCTCCACCCGCCGCGATTCCTCCGCCGAGCGGCCGTCCAAGGCACACGCGGCAGGTACCCAGGCCAGCGCAACAGTGGCGATCGCAACGAACCTGCTAGGAATTCGCCGACGCACTCGTATGGGTCCTTCGCGATTCATGTTCTCTCCTCTCGAGGCAGACACCGAGGTCACTGCACGTCGTCGCCGACGATGACGTGCGTGGCATCCATTCCGCCGCAACCGTTTTCCGCGAAGGGGCGCTTGCACCCTCCGGTGAAGCAGGCGTCTCCCGTGAAGCCTTTCGGGTTGGTGAACGCGAGCCAGCCGACAACGGCGCTTTTGACTTCCGGAGCGCCATAGCCTTTCTTGGCGATCAGGTAATTCGACAGCCCCCAGGCACTCTTGGCAAGGTTGCACGGACAGCAGCAGGTCTTCATCGAGAATTTCTTGCAACAGGGCGCCGGGATCGAGTCGAGCGCCTCGGCCTTGATTCGCTCCTGTGCCGGCGTCAGCCGGATGGCGCTGTAGTAGTCGATGAACCGCTCTGCGTCGGAGCGGACGTTGTGGAATTCGAGGCGCTTGCCATTGGTCTGATTGGGTGATGCCGCTCGTAGGGGGAAGGCGAAAACAAACACAAGGGCGGTCGCCAATGCTGTGAGTGACCCGATGACGACGGGGAGAGGGGCTCGGCGGTTTCTTACATGGTTCATGGCGTTTTCCTTTTCTCCTATTCCTCAGGACGTCTTTGTCGCTTCCGTGCTCGGGGTTCCATCGTGGTCGGGCGCTTGCTGCTGCGCGAACGTCACCCGGTCGGCGGCCGCGAGCGCTTCCGTCAGGTGGTTCGTGGCGGCCACGAGCGCGCGTAGTTGCGGCTTGCCGGCGGGCGACACGAGGTCGCGGGCTTCGAGGTCGCCCGCGCGCGCGCGCACCTCGCGAATCGGCTCGCGCAGCTCGGACCGAACGACATGGAGCATGAACGCCACGGCGGCGCGGCGCTCCGCCTCGACCCACTGATTGACCTGGCGCTCGAGGTCGGGCCCGAGCCGCCCAACCGCGGCGGCAAGGGTCTCCAGCTCCGAGTCGGTCCGCGGCAGGATCGTGAGCCAACCTCCCCCCGACCGCATGTGGTCCACCTGACGGGAAATGTGGGCGAGCGGCGCGAGCAGCCGGCGCCTCAGAATCCATTCGGTGCCGGCGATCAGAGCCGCCAGCGCCAGCAGGCCGTGGAGAGCGTGGATCGTTACGGAGCGGGCGGCCATCTGTCGAAAACGTCCCGGGTCCTTCCGGTAGCGCAGATCGAAGGTCCCGTCGGAGAGCGAGACCTGTCGAGTCGCCAGGACGCCGGTGGCCAGCTCCGTCGGGCCGGCCGATCCGGTGTGAGGGATCGAAGGCCGGGGCGTCATTTCCAAATCGGCTCCCGCCGCCCGCAGGAGATCGCGAAGCGACGCCAAATGAGGGGCGGCATCTCCGGAAGTGCTCGGGACTTTGAATTCAGGCATTTGCGCGACGTGCTCGACAAGCGCCCGGGCCTCTTCGGTCTCGTTTCGGAGGATCTGGCGGCGCTCCTCGACGATCCCGGCCGCCGTGAAGAGCGCGAGCGTCGCGGTAAAGACCGCCACGGTCCAGCCGCTCAACAGAAGCCGCAGGCTTCTCGGGCGCCGAGGTGGCATCGGGCCTTCACCGCTGCGGTCTCGGTCTCTTTCCTGCTCCATATCTTCCTCCTCGCTCTTACTGGTAGGCCGCCGAGGCGTACTGCTGGACCATGCGGTGCGTGTTGAAGAAGGAGGCGTTGAAGGCGATGGACCGCCGCATGATCTCGGCCCAGCCATCCCGGTTGAAGTAGAAGAAGGGGATGATGGTTTGCGAGAGCTTCTCGTACAGCTCCGCGGCGTCCCGGCTGTTCCGATCGTCTGCGGGACCCGCGCTCGAAGAGAGCGCAGGGCCGACCGACCAGCCGGTGATTCCCTCGATGTGCCCTTCGACCCACCAGCCGTCGAGCACGCTCAAGCTGGGAACTCCGTTGTGCGCCGCCTTCATCCCCGACGTGCCGGAGGCCTCGAGCGGAGGCAGAGGGGTATTGAGCCAGAGATCGACGCCGGAAGTGAGGAGCCGGGCGAGCTTCAGGTCGTAGTCCTCGAGGTAGACGATTCGAAGCTCGCTTCTTGATTCCCGGGAAAGACGGAAGATCCGCCGGATGATCTCCTTGCCCGGGTCGTCTCGGGGATGCGCCTTGCCGGCGAAGACGAGCTGCAGGGACCCTGTTCGCCGCGCGATCTCGGACAAGCGCCCTATGTCGGAGAAGATCAGGTCGGCCCTCTTGTAGGTCGTGGCTCTGCTCGCGAAGCCGATGGTGAAGATGTCCCGCGCGAAGGGGCGATCCGTCCGGTTGTGGATCTCTTCGAGGAGTCTGGCTTTGGCCTCGACGTGCGCCGCCCAGACTTCCTCCTTCGGGATCTTGATCGCGTGGCGCAGAGAGAACGGGTCGCGCGCCCAGCCGGGGATGTGGCAGTCGAAGAGGCGGCGGAAGCTGTCGCACGTCCAGGAAAAGGAGTGCACCCCGTTGGTGATCGAGTCGATCGCGTATCCGGGGAACATCTCCTGCGAGACCTGGCCATGCCGCTTGGCCACGCCGTTGACGTAATGGGAGAGGTTCAGCGCGAGCCGCGTCATGTTGAGCCGGTCCTCGCCTCCCAGCATCCGGATCTCCTCGGCGGGCAGGGGCTCGCCAAGCACCTCCTTCACGAGCTCGTAGGAGAACTGGTCGTTTCCCGCGGGGACCGGTGTGTGCGTCGTGAAGACGCAGCGCCGCCGGACGTCTTCGATGTCTCGCGTGACGTCTTCCTGGTCCGGCTCCGAGCGCAGGAGCTCCAGGGCGAGCAGGCTGGCGTGCCCTTCGTTCATGTGGAACCGCCGGACGCCGGTGTACCCGAGGGCGCGGAGCATGCGGACTCCGCCGATGCCGAGCACGATCTCCTGAGAAAGGCGGTACCGCTTGTCCCCTCCGTAGAGCAAGGCGGTCAGCTCCCGGTCGGGCGGCGAGTTTTCCGGGACGTTCGTGTCCAGGAGAAGGAGCGGGACGCTGTAGCCCGAGGAACCCTTCACGTCGTACTGACAGGCGCGGATCGCCACCTGGCGGTTCGCAATCGTCACGGAAACCAGAGCGGGAAGCGGCCTCACGACCGCCATGGGGTCCCATTCGACCGCGCTCTCCCGCTGGTTGCCTTCCGCATCGATGTTCTGCCGGAAATACCCTTTCGCGTAGAGCAGCGTGACGCCGACGACCGGCAGCCGCAGGTTGGCGAAGGACGCAAGCGTGTCGCCCGCAAGCACACCCAGGCCGCCGCTGTAGGTCGGCAGACGGTCGTCGAGGCCGACCTCCATCGAGAAGTAGGCGAGGCGCCGCGTGGCGGGCTCCTCCGAGGCATCGCTCGCCTGCCGCTCGACACCATAGCGGTCAGGGTGGGCGAGGAAGAAGTTCTTGCAGTAGTCCGAGCAAAAGAAGAACGTGCGGCCCTCGTGGCCGGCCGAGCGGCCGCTCGCCGGATCGACCGGCATCCCGCACACGGGGTCGTGGACGGCGTCCGTCATGGGACTCTCTCCGAGCGGCTCATGGCTTCGACTCGCTCGTGGCGACCTCGAAGGCGGCTTCTTTGGGAAGGCTCCGCGCCCGCCAGAACTCGTAGATGATCGGGATCAGGACGAGCGTGAGAACGGTGGAGGAGACCATTCCTCCCACCATGGGCGCCGCGATCCGTTTCATCACGTCGGCGCCCGTGCCGTGCGACCACATGATCGGGAGAAGGCCCATCATGATCGCCATGACCGTCATGACCTTGGGGCGCACCCGCTGGACGGCCCCCTCGAAGACCGCCTCGTGCAGATCGGCTCGCGTTCGAAGAGTTCCCGCGGTCAGGCGGTGGTGGTACGCCTCGTCGAGGTAAACGATCATTACGACGCCCGTCTCCGCGGCGACGCCGGCGAGCGCGATGATCCCGACCCACACGGCCACGGAGAGGTTGTATTGGAGAAGCGCCAGCAACCAGACGGCCCCGACGACGGCGAATGGGATCGAGAGCAGCACGATGAGGGTCTGGGGGAGGGCGCGGAAGTTGAAGTAAAGAAGGAGGACGACGAGCAGGAAGGTCAGCGGCACGACGAGCTTCAACCGCTCCTTCGCCCGCTGCATGTATTCATACTGGCCGCTCCAGGCGAGGTTGTACCCGGCCGGTACCTTGACCTTCTCGGCGACCGCGCGCATCGCGTCTTTGACGTAGCTTCCGATGTCCCTTCCGACGACGTCCACGAAGACCCAGCCGGTGATCTGGGCGCCCTCACTCCGCACGACCGGCGCTCCCATGCGGGGGGAGATCCGGGCGAGCTGGGCAAGCGGGATCTGGGCTCCGCCGGGTGTGGAGATCAAAACTCGCTCGAGGACCTCGGGTGAGTTGCGAAAGTCACGCGGGTAGCGCAGGTTGATCGGGTAGCGCTCGCGCCCTTCGATCGTCTGCGAGATGTTCTCCCCTCCGATCGCGGACTCGATGACCGACTCGACGTCTCCGACGCGCAGTCCGTAGCGCGCGATCTCGTCGCGGTTGATCTCGAAGTCGTAGAAATAGCCGCCCGTCACGCGTTCGGCATAGACGTTGCGCGTGCCGGGAACCATCTTGACTGCTCCCTCGATCTGTTGTCCGATCTGCTGGATGACGGCGAGGTCGGGGCCGAAGACCTTGATCCCGACCGGCGTGCGGATGCCCGTCGTCAACATGTTGGTTCGCCCCTCGATCGGCATCGTCCAGGCGTTGGACACGCCGGGCATTCGGACCGCGCGATCCAACTCGTCGATGAGCTTGGCGGGCGTCATCCCCTTGCGCCACTGCGACTCGGGCTTCAAGGCGACGACCGTCTCCATCATTTCCATGGGCGCCGGATCGGTGGCGCTCTCGGAGCTTCCCGCCTTGCCAAACACGCTCTCGACCTCGGGGAAGGACTTCAAGACCTTGTCCTGCTTCTGGAGAAGCGCCTGAGCCTCGGTGATCGAAAGCCCGGGCAGACTGGACGGCATGTAGAGGAGCGTCCCCTCGTAGAGCGGGGGCATGAACTCGCTGCCCAGCCTCGAGAAGATCGGGAAGGTCGCGATAACGGCCAGAGCGGCGACGGCCAGAACCACGGCGCGCCAGCTGTAGGCGAAACGGAAGACGGGTCGGTAAATCGCGATCAGGAAGCGGTTGATCGGGTTTCGCGCTTCCGCGACGATCTTGCCGCGGATCAAGAGAAGCATCAGGACCGGCGCCACGGTGACGGAGAGGACCGAGGCGAAGAACATCGAGAAGGTCTTCGTGAAGGCCAGCGGCCGGAAGAGCCTCCCCTCCTGGGCTTCCAGCGTGAAGACCGGGAGGAACGACACAGTGATGATGAGGAGGGAATAGAAGAGAGGCTTGCCGACTTCCTTGGCCGCCTGGACGATGACCTCGCGCCGGTCGGCGCCCGGGGGCGCGTGCTCGAGCCGCTTGTGGGCGTTCTCGATCATCACGATGGCGGCGTCCACCATGGCGCCGATCGCGATCGCGATCCCTCCCAGCGACATGATGTTGGAGGAAAGCCCGAGCAGGTGCATCGCCGTGAAGGACATCAGGAGGGCGAGCGGCAGCGTCAGGATCGCAACGAGCGCGCTGCGGAAGTGGAAGAGGAAGAGGAGACACACGAGGCTGACGATGATCGATTCCTCGATCAGCTTCTCCTTGAGCGTCTTGATGGAGTCACGGATCAGCTCAGACCGGTCGTAGACCGGGACGATCTCGACCCCCTTGGGGAGTGAGGGGGACACCTGCTTGATCTTGGCCTTGACGTCCTCAATGACTTTCAGCGAGTTCTCCCCGAAGCGGACGATGACGATGCCTCCGACCGCCTCGCCCAGGCCGTTCAGCTCGGCCGCGCCGCGCCGCATGTCCGGCCCCAGGGCGACGCGAGCGACGTCCCGCAGGAGGATGGGCGTTCCCTGCTCGTTGGTGGCCAGCGCGATCTTCTCGAGGTCCTCGATACCGCGGACGTAGCCGCGCCCTCGCACCATGTACTCGGTGCCGTTGAACTCCAGAACGCGGCCGCCCACGTCGTTGTTGGACGTCTGGATCGCCCGCATCACGTCGTCGAGCGGGATGCCGAAGGCCAGGAGCTTGTTCGGATTGATCTCGATCTGGTATTGCTTGACGTAGCCGCCGATGGAGGCCACGTCCGCGACGCCGGGGACCGCGCGCAGCCAGTATTGCAGCGACCAGTCCTGGAGAGAGCGCAGCTCCTGGAGGTTCAACTTGTTGCTGCGGTCCACGAGCGCGTACTCGAAGGCCCACCCGACGCCGGTCGCGTCGGGCCCCAGGACGGGCCCTACGTCGGCGGGAAGCTTTCCGGAAAGGCCGTTCATGTACTCGAGCACGCGGCTGCGCGCCCAGTACATGTCCGTGCCGTCCTGAAAGATGATGTAGACGAAGGACATGCCGAAGTAGGAGTAGCCGCGGACGACTTTGACCTTCGGAGCGGAGAGCATCCTGGAAACGATCGGGTAGGTGACCTGATCCTCGACCAGGCTGGGCGCCCGTCCCGGCCATTCCGTGAACAGGATGACTTGGACGTCCGAGAGGTCCGGGATGGCGTCCAGAGGCGTCTTCCGGATCGAATAGATTCCCCAGCCGACGATGACGACGACTCCGATCGCCACGAGGAGGAAGTTGCGCGCCGAGGCGCCGATGATTTTTTCGATCATGCTCGTTCGCCTCTTCAGTGCTTCATCGCGCCCATGGCGGTGGAGAGCTGGGATTCGGAGTCGATCAGGAAGTTTGCGGACGTTACGACCTGCTCCCCGGCCTGGAGACCCTCGAGGACCTGGAAGTAGTCGCCCGCGAGATACCCCGTCCGAATCTCGCGAGGATCGAAGCGGCCTTCGCCGCGGCTGACGAAGACGAGCTTGCGGCTCCCCGTGTCGAGGACCGCCGATTTCGGGACCGCGAGCGCCTCACCCTGGTCCGACTGGAAGAGGACATCTCCGTACATGCCCGGCTTCAACTTCGCCTCGGGATTCTGGAACTCGACACGAACCTTGACGGTTCGCGTCTTCTCGTCGAGGTACGGATAGACGTAAGAGACCTTCCCGGCGAGCGTCTCGCCGGGGGTATAGGGGAGCGCGACCCTGGCCTCCTGACCAAGCTTGATCAGCGGCACTTCGTACTCGTAGATGGCCGCGTCGATCCAGACGCGGGAGATGTCCGCGATCTTGTAGAGGTTCATCCCCGGCTCGACGCGCAGCCCCTGCAGGGCCATCTTCTCGATGACGTAGCCGCTGATCGGGCTGTGGATGTCGAGAGTTCGCCGGGCACGGCCGGTTCGCTCGAGCTCGTCGATGTGCTCCTGCCGGATATCCCATAGCAGGAGGCGCCGGCGGGCGGCGTCGAGTAGCTCCTTCCCCGACGAGCCAGCTCCGGGGGGCATCGAGCGGACGGCCTTCAATGCCAGCAGGTACTCTTCCTGAGCGGAGACGAGCTCCGGGCTGTAGATCGCCATGAGCGTCTGTCCCTTCCGGACGAAGACGCCCGTAAAGTCCACATCCAGGCGCTCGATCCACCCTCCGAACTTCGTGTTGACGAAGGCGAGCCTGCGCTCGTCGTACTCGACGCGGCCGACGGTCTTGATCTGGCGCGCGAGCCGCCGCTTCTCGACCGGCGTCAAGACCACTCCCAGGAACTGCTGCCGGTCCGGCGAAAGCCGGATTGTTCCCGCGGCAGTCGCCGCCGGCTTCTCGGCCGGCATCTTCATCCCCGCCATCTCCGTGGACTCGGCCGGGGCGGGGGCCGCTTCGTGGCCGCCATGCGCGGGCGGGGATTGCGCCGGCTTTTGACGGCAGGCGGCCGCGAGGCCGAGCGAGCCGGCGAGCAGAGCCAGGAGACAGCGTCGAGCTTTCATGAGGACCCTCCGATGCTGATGGAGACCGGCGCACGCATGACGAGGACAGGGACATCGGCGCCCCGGACCACGCGCCGCGCCGTCGAGCCGAAGAACACGCCCGAGAGTCCCGTCCACCCGTGCGACGCGACGACGATGAGGTCGGCCGGCAGCTCGCGGGCCCGTTGGAGGATCCCCTCGGCCGGGTTCGCCGCATGGAGGATCTCTTCCTCGATGGAAACCCGGCGGGAAACCAGATGGGGCCGCGAGGCCCGCCAGACCTTCAGAGCTTTCTTCGCCGTCGCGTGGAGTCGGCGGACTGTGTCCGGCTCGAGCTTCTGACCCCAGCCGTGCATCAGGTGGAGAAGCGTCACGGAGGCCCCGCGTTCCTCAGCGAGCGTGACCGCCGTCTCGAAGGCGGAGGCGGAGTTCTCCGAAAAATCTGTCGGCACGAGGATGCGGCGGAGGGCATAGTCCTCGGCAACTTCGCGGACGCAGCAGAGGGCGACGGGAGAACGCAGGAGCAGTTCTTCGACGAGGTCCCCGATCCGGCCTCTCGCTTGCGGGTCGGTCTGCGTACGGACGAGCAGAAGGTCACGCTCTCCTTCCCGAAGGTCCGCGAGGAGCACATTGGTCGGATATCCGTCAACGACCTTGTAATCGAGGCGAATGCCGTGCCCCGCGATCGGGCGAAGGAGAACGCGCATCTTCCCGCGTAAATCGCTGTGCCAGCGCCGGCGCCACTGGTGCAGCTTCGGATCGAGCGATCCCCGCGGAGCGGCGTAGAGATGATCGAAAGGCTCCAGCACCGCCATCGCCCGCAGTTGGGAATCCGCGTCGCCGTCCAGGGCTCGTAACAGGGCGAGCGGAGGAGCGGCTGGAGCGTTCGGATCAACGGACCAGAGAATGTTGCGAAACATGTCATCCTCCCAGGGCCGCATCCGCGAGCGCCGGCTCCGGCGTCCGCGCGGCCTTCTTCACTTCCGAGTGCCACTTCCAGAGCAGATAGATCGCTGGATAGACGAGCAACTCCATCAGGAAGGAGGTGAAGAGGCCGCCGATCATGGGAGCCGCGATGCGCTTCATGACGTCCGCGCCCGCGCCTGTGGACCACATGATCGGGACGAGGCCGAAGAAGGCACAGGCCACGGTCATGACCTTGGGCCGCACCCGCTTGACGGCGCCGTGCATGATTGCCGCTTCCAGGTCTTCCCGCGTGCGCATCGCGCCGGCGGCCTTCATCTCGTCGTAGGCCAGGTCGAGGTAGAGAAGCATGAAGACTCCCGTCTCGGCGTCGAGTCCCAGGAGCGCGATCAACCCGACCCAGACGCCGATCGACATGTGGTAGCCGAGGGCGTAGAGGAACCAGATGGCGCCCACGGCAGAGAAGGGGACAGCGAGCAGGATGAGAAACGTCTTGCCCACGGACTTCGTGTTGCCGTAGAGGAGCGCGAAGATCAGGAACAGCGTCACCGGAAGGACGACCTTCAACTTCTCGGCAACGCGTTGCATGGCCTCGTACTGGCCGCTCCAGATGAGCGTGTAGCCCGTCGGGAGCTTCAACGTGCGGGCAACCGCGGCCTTCGCGTCCGCTATGTATCCGCCGATGTCGCGCTTTCCGGTATCGACGTCCACGTAAACGTAGCCCGAGAGCCTGCCGTTCTCGTCGCGGATCATCGATGGACCCTCGACGAGGCGAATATCGGCGAGCTGGGAGAGCGGAATCTGTGCCCCCGACATCGTCGGCACGAGCGTCCGGGCGAGCTTGTCCGGGTCGTCCCGCAACTCGCGGGGGTAGCGGACGTTGATCGGGTAGCGCTCGCGACCCTCGATCGTCGTAGAGATGTTCTCGCCGCCAATCGCCGACATGATGACTTCCTGGACTTCCTTGATGGTCAAGCCGTAGCGCGCGATCTCCCGGCGCTTCAGGTCGAAGTCCACGAAATAACCGCCGGCCACGCGTTCGCCGTAGACGCTGCGGGTGCCGGGGACCTGCTGAAGAGTCTGTTCGAGCTGCTTGCCGATGCGTTCGATCTCTTTCAAATCGAACCCGAAGACCTTGATCCCGACCGGGGTCCGGATGCCGGTCGTCAGCATGTCGATGCGGTTCTTGATCGGCATCGTCCAGGCGTTCGTCTGACCCGGCAGAGTCAAGGCCGCGTTCATCTCGTTGACCAGGTCGTCCCAGGAGATCGTCTCGGGCCAGAGGGGGCGAACGACGGGCTTCAAGAACCCTGGAAGCCACTTCGAGTACCAGCGGTCCTTGGGGCGCCACTGCGACTCGGGCTTCAAGACGACGACCGTCTCCATCATCGAGAAGGGCGCCGGGTCGGTCGAGGTCTCGGCGCGTCCGGCCTTTCCGAAGACGCGCTCGACCTCCGGGAACTGCCGCAGAATCCGGTCCTGGTGCTGCAGCAGATCTTGGGCCGAGGTGACCGAGATGCCGGGGAGCGTCGTCGGCATGTAGAGGATCGAGCCCTCGTTCAAGGGCGGCATGAACTCGGAGCCCAGACGCTTGTACGCCGGGATCGTGGCGAGCACCACGAGGAGCGCCGCGGCAATGACCATCCTCGGGTGGCGCAGCACGAACTTGGCCGGCGGCCCGTAGACTTTGAAGAGCACGCGAGAGATCGGATGCTTCTCCTCCGGGTGCATCTTTCCGACCAGGACTGCGTTAGTGACGCGGCAGAGAAAGCGGGGCTTGAAGTCGTAGTTCTTGAGCCTCGTGAAGAGGAGTCGGATGGCAGGATCGAGCGTGATCGCGAGAATCGCCGCGATTGCCATCGCGAAGTTCTTCGTGAATGCGAGGGGGCGGAAGAGGCGCCCCTCCTGGGCCTCCAGCGCGAAGATCGGCAGGAACGCGACGGCGATGACCAGCAGCGAGAAGAAGCTCGGCCGGCCGACCTCCTGGATCGCGCCGATCAGGACCTCCTTGTAGTCGCCCTTGCGCCCCGTCGCCTGCCAGACCTCCAGTTTCTTGTGGGCGTTCTCCACGACGACGACCGCAGCGTCCACCAGCGCCCCGATCGCGACCGCGATGCCGCCGAGCGACATGATGTTGGAGCTGATCCCGAAGAGCTTCATCGGGATGAAGGAGAGGAAGACCGCGGCCGGGATCGTGACGATCGGGATGACGGCGGAAGGGATGTGCCAGAGGAAGATCAGGATGATGAGCGAGACGATCAGCATCTCGAGGACGAGCTCGTGCTTCAGCGTCTTGATGGATCGCTCGATCAGCTCCGACCGGTCGTAGGTCGTGACGATCTTGACCCCTTCCGGGAGCGTCGGCTCGATCGCCTTCAGGCGCTCCTTGACCCGGCCGATGACGTTCATCGCGTTCTCGCCGTGGCGCATGACGACGACGCCGGCGGCGACTTCGCCCTTGCCGTCCAACTCCGCGATGCCGCGCCGGATCTCGGGACCGAGCTGGATCTGCGCGACGTCGCGCAGGCGCACCGGGGTCCCCTTCTCGTTCGTCTTGACGACGATCTCCTCGAGGTCCTCGACCTTTCGGACGTATCCACGTGCGCGGACCATGTACTCGGCGCCGCTCCATTCGATAAGTCTCCCGCCGACCTCGTTGTTGGAGGCGCGGATCGCCTCGACGAGTGACATCAGCGGCACGCCGTATGCCGAGAGTCGATTCGGATCGACCGTCACCTGATACTGGCGGACGAATCCGCCGAGACTCGCGACTTCCGCCACGCCTGGCACTGACTGGAGGTCGTAGCGGATCGTCCAGTCCTGGATGGACCGCAGGTCAGCCAGCGAGTGCTTGCCGGACTCATCGACCAGCGCGTACTGGAAGACCCACCCGACTCCCGTCGCGTCAGGCCCGAGCTCCGTCTGGACGCCCTGGGGCAGGCGCGGCTGAATCTTCGACAGGTACTCGAGCGTGCGGCTGCGCGCCCAGTAGAGGTCCGTTCCTTCTTCGAAGATGACGTACACGTAGGAGAAGCCGAAGTCGGAGAAGCCGCGGATCGCCTTGACCTTGGGCGCGCCAAGGAGAGACGTGATGATGGGGTAGGTGACCTGATCCTCGATGATGTCGGGGCTGCGGTCCCATCTCGAATAAACGATGACCTGGGTATCGGAGAGGTCCGGCAGGGCGTCCAAGGCGATGTGGCTGATCGACCAGGCGCCGGCAAAGATCGCGGCGCCGGTCAGCGCAAGCACGATGAAGCGGTTGCGCGCCGAAAAGGAGATGATTTTCTCGATCATTGTTTTGGCTCTCGGTGTTGGTGCTCCGCCTTCGCGCCCTGAGGCGCTTCGGCGGACGGAACCGGCGCATGCGGCGTTTCTTTCGTCGCGGGAGAGCCGGCGGTCGCCGGCGATGACAGTCCGGCGAGAGCGGCCTTCAGCCGCGACTCGGAGTCGATCAGGAAGTTTGCCTGGGTGACGATTTCCTCTCCCGGCGCGATCCCTTCTCGAATCTCGTAGTAGCCCTCCACCTTCGCGCCTGTCTTGACCGCGCGCGGCTCGAACCGTCCGCCGCCTTTCGCGACGAAGACGAGGGCGCGCGCGCCGGTCGAGAGCACCGCGGCGTCGGGCACCGTCACGACCCGGCCGAGCGGACGCTCGAGGCTGACGTCCGCGTACATCTCAGGCTTCAAAGTCTTGTCCGAGTTCTCGAACTCGAGGCGCACTTTGACCGTCCGGGTCTTTTCGTCCAGGACCGGAGCGATGAAAGTGGCCTTCCCGGTCCAAGTGCGTCCGGGAAGATAGGAGAGGCTCATCCGCGCGGTCTGGCCGAGGCGGACGAAAGGCGCCTCCGATTCGTAGATATCGGCCTGAACCCAGACGTGGTGAATGCCGGCGATCTCGAAAAGCGTGTCGGCCGGCATGACGCGGGCTCCCTGGACCGCGTTCTTTGACATTACGAAGCCGTCGACCGGGGAGTACAGCGTCAGCGCCTTCTGCGGCTTGCCCGTTCGCTCGAGCTCCGCGATCTGCCCCGGGCTGATGTCCCAGAGCAGAAGTCGCTGGCGACTCGAGTCGAGGAGGTCCACTCCCCCGCGAGCCAGGTCGGCGTTCGAAGATGCCTGGAACTGCCGCCGCGCCCGGGAAGCGAGGAGGTATTCCTGCTGCGTCGCCAGGAGCTCGGGGCTGTAGATCGAGAGCAGAGGCTGACCCTTGCGCACGGGCTTGCCTGTGTAGTCCACATAGAGCTTCTCGACGTACCCCTCGAACTTCGAGTGGATCTGGTGGTTGAGCGTCTCGTCGAAGGTGACCCGCCCCACAGTGCGGATGGTCTTCGTCAGTTCGCGGGTTTCCGCCTTTCCGAGCCGGACGCCTATCGCCTGCTGTCGTTCCTGCGGCAGCTTGATCGTCGAATAGCCCTCGACCGCCGGGGAATCGCCGGTCGCGCTCTCCTCGTAGACGGGGACGAGGTCCATATCCATGAAGGGGGACTTGCCGGGCTTGTCCGACTTATAGCCGGGCACCATCGGATCGACCCAGTAAAGAACCTTGCGTGAACCCGACGGGGCGCGCTCGGCGCTCGTGTTTTCGTCGTAGACCGGCACCAGGTCCATCCCGCAATCGGGCGCCGTGCCGGGCTTGTCCGACTTGTAGGCCGGATGCATCGGATCGACCCAGTAGAGGACCTTCTTTTCTGGAGACGCTTTTCCTGAGGCAGGGGGCGTGGCCGCGGAGGCTTGTGAAGGTTTTGCGGATTGCCTCCGAGCCTCATGGAAGAAGAAGAAGAAGAAGAAGAAGAAGAGCTCATGACGGCAGCCGCGCCGGTCGAGCCCATTGCTGCTGGAGCGGTCGGAGCTGCGGCGGCCATGCCGGCGCCGGTCTGCAGATCCGCTTCGTCGATCGCGACACGCAGTTTCTCGGCTTCGGCCAGTCGGGTCCGGTAGATGGACCGGTCCGCGTAGAGCGTGTTCAGGGCCTCGAGCACGGTGACGAAAGGGACCTTCCCGGTACGGTAGCTGGCGATCGCCGACTCGAGCGAGAGCTGGTCCACGGGCAGCACGCCCTCGTCATAGAGGCGGGCCACCTTCAGAACCGCGGTTAAGTTCTCGAAGCGCTCCCGCGTGCGGAATTCGAGCTCCAGCCCCGTCGAGGAGGCGCGAGCCTCTTCCGACCGCTGGTCCGCTTGGGCGGCGGAGAGACGCGGGCGCTGGCGCGACCCGGCGTAGATCGGCAGCGTGATCCCGAGGCCCACCTGCCACATCGGGTCGAGACCGCCCCGGTACATCGGACCGCCACTCGCAACGAAATCCGGCAGGAAGTCCTTCTTCGCCAGCGAGACCCGCGAACGAGCCGCCTCGATCGCCCGGGAAACGGCCGCGAACTCCGGGCTCCTGTCGCGGACCGCCTGGAGAAGGACCGGCAGACCCGGCACATCTGCGCGGAAAGCCAGACGCGCCGGTGTCTCGATCCCAGTGTCCTGCGGGCGCGCGAGCACGCGGTTGACTTCCGCGCGCCGGTTGGCGACCTGCGCCGCCTGCTCCGCCCGCGCTTCGTCTATCCGGAGGACCTCGATCTGCGCCCGCAGCACGTCCTGCTGGACGCCGATGCCGACCGCATACCGCTCGCGCACGATGTCGGCAATCTCGCGCCAGGACCGGCTCCGGTCCTCGACCAGCTCGAGCAGTGCCCGTGCGAGCAGGTAGTCGTAGTAGGCGCGCCGCACCCGGGCCTCGACGGCCAGGCGAGCCCGACCCACTGTCCCCTCCTTGACCTCCTCGGCGCGATTTTGCGCCTCCTCCCCCGCCAGACGCAGCTTTCCAGGCCACGGCAGGGGCTGCGAGAACATCGCTCCGAGAAACGTCATGTCCTGCTTGCCGAGCGAGGGCGACTTGCCGTCGTTCTGATAGTTGAAGGACAGAAAGGGGTCGGGCAGCGTCCGCGCCGGAGCGATCCGAAATTGCGCGGCCTCGGCCGAGGAGACCGCGCCCGCAAGCTCGGGGTTCTTCTGGAACGCCTCCAGGACGAGTCCGTCGAGAAAGGGGTCCGCAGATGCCGCCCGTCCTTCACGCGCGGATCTTCCGAGGGAAGTCTCCTGAGCGCAGACCACCGCGGCCGCTGCGAAGAGCCCGATCGAGACGAGAGTTGAGACTTTGTTTCTGATCACCGGTCTTGCCTCCAGAGGCCCGGAAAAGCCCGGGCCGACGCGCGGAGAGAGCTCCGCCGTTGCCTGCCTCGAGGAGAAACCGGTCTTAGATCAGGAGCTGGGCGTGGAGGCGGTAGAGAGGCGGACCGTCCGCCGGCGTCCCAAGGGAAGCTTGGGCGGCGAACAGCCGGGGGAAGCCAGGCTCGAATGGCGCGGGATCGGCCGGAAGAGCGTGATGCGTCGGCAGGGTTTCGACGCCTCGTACCGTCGTGGTGAGCGCCGCTTGCGGCGCGGTCGGGCACTCAAGCGTGGTTGCGCAACAGTCCACGGCGCTAATCGCCTGCTCCGCCCGCCCGCCAGGGGGACAGCACGCGCCCGGCGCGGCGGACGCCCCTGCCGCGAGCAGGAGAAAGGCGACAGCAAGAGCGGTTCCGCGGGCAGTCATTGTGTGTCTTCTTCTTCCGCTAGCACCCTAGAGGGGCCACTTCAACGAGGCCATGATGCAACTGCATCATTCTGAGAACTCCCTGTCGCATCGGCGTTCGCTGAGCACGCCCCCAAGTGAAACCCCCTATTCTCGCCGAGTATTCCTCGTTCGGCCGGGCGAAAGACGAGGCCCTCCCAGGGACACGAAGGAATCACCTCCTCGGCTTCCAGATTCCGGTCAGCGCTTCATCGAACCGGAATCCGACGCAAGATGGACTTCGCCAGCCGATCCGTCGTCGGCGAGATGGACGGAGACTTTCATGCCCGGCTTGACGTCTCCGCTCGTCGCGTCGGCGTCTCCCTTCATGTACTTGGTCTTGTCGGTGAGCTTGACCTTCACCGTCTTACCATCCTTCGTCTTGACTTCGATGTGAGTCGCGTCGACGGAAACGACGGTGCCCATCACGTGACCCTTCCCGTGAGCCAGGAGAACTGCCGGAGACGCCAACACTGCCAGCATTGCCAGGACAACGAGAAACCTCGAATTGCGGATCATCGTCCTACTCCTTTCCATGTTCGTGTGAGGGGGAGGCGGACTTTCCGCCTCCCTCCAGAAATTCCTTTTCTTCTTCGGCTTCCTTCAGCTCCATGGGACTGACCGGGTTCAACGCCTTCATCTCTTCGAGCTCTTTCGGCGTGACCCACGGCAAATGGCGGATGAACGAGACCAGTTGCCAGTTCTCCTGGTCGCCGTCGGCAGTCTCGTGGCCCCACGCCGGCATTCCGGTTAGGCGGACGCCGTTCCTGATGATGTAGAAGATCTCGCCGTCCGAGAGAGATTGGGTTTCGGTCCCCTGCATGTTCGGAGCCTTCGGGTAGAGGTTCTGGCCGATTTCGGTCTTGCCTCTCCCGTCGTTGCCGTGGCAAATCGCGCAATGGTCGGCGAAGTGAGCCCGCCCCGCCGCGACGGCCTCGGCTGAATCCGCAAGCGGATTCTTGAGACTTCGCGCCTTCGACGGGACCGCCCAGCGACGCATCTTTCGCGCGAGAAATGTCTCGGCGGCGCTCGGCTGGTCGCGTGCGCTAAAGCCATGTCGAATCATGCTGACGAAGACGACTGCTCCCGCGACCACGGCGACGAGAAGAAGTGCGACGAGGATTCGCATCGGTTTGGACATCGGACTCTCAGTGCTTCACGTATTTCTCGGGGTCCGCGAGGAATTTCTCCTTGTCGGCCCGAGAGCAGAAGTAGTAGGTCTTCCCTTGATAGGTCGCTTTTTCGGCGGACTTCGTCTCGACCTCCATGCCGCAGACCGGATCCTTCGTTTTGGCCGGAGCCGAGGGTAGCTCGACACCTGCCTTGCTGGCAGAGCTACTCTTCGTCTGAGGTTTCGCCGGCGCGGGAGGCATTCTCGGCATTTCCATGTGGGAGTGACCCGTCTCCGTCTTGCCCGAGGGTTTCGCTTCAGAGGTAGGCGGACTCTTGCGAGGGGGACTCATGCCGGGCATGTTCATGTGCGAGTGGTCCATCGTCGACGGAGACGCGGGCGTCATCGGCATCTGCTCTGAGGTGCTCGCAGGAGACACCGCGAGCAGATTTGCCCGAATGGCCGCCAGCGAGTTCTGCAGCTCGTCGATCGCCGCTCGCATCTTCGCCGGATCGTTGGCCTGACGAGCGTTCTCGATCACGAGATTGAGCCGTTCGATTTCCGAGAGCGAATCGCGGACTCGTTGATCGGTCTGTGTTTGTCCGGCGCCCTGACCCGGCATCTGATGCCCTTCGTGCTGCGCGAAGGAGACGGAGGCTCCCGAAAGCCCGGTCAACAACACCGCCATGTAGCGAAAGATCTTTCGCATCGTTTTGTCCTCCTCTAGTTCTCGCCTATTCCTTCTCCGGCGGACGAACCGCCACGGGAAGCTCGCCAGAGCGCACGACGCCGGGAAGCTCTCCCGACCGAACGCCCGTCGCTCCTTCTCCCGGCACGGGCGGCGCTTCCAGGCCGTCCACGAGTAAGAGTCCCTGGATCTGGATCGCCGCACGATGCGCTTCTTCGAGAGCGGAGAGATAACGCCCCGCAGTCTGGAAGAGCGTCCTCTGAGCGATCAAGACCAGCGGGTAGGCTGCTCCCATCTCCCGGAACCGATCGAGGTAGAGCCGATACGCCTGCTCCGCGCGCGGAAGGATCTCGACCCTGTACTCGTCGGCCGAGCGCAACGAGGTCAGGTAGACCTCGAAGATCCCTGAGAGCTGCCCGCGCAGCGCCAGTTCCACGCGCTTCGACTCCGCCCGAGCTCTTTCCAATTGCGCTCTCGCAGCAGCGATATTTCCCTGGTTCTGATTGAAGAGCGGGATCGAAATCCCCGCTTCGATGAATCCTTCCCACCCGACCGCGCGACCCGTTTCGATATTTCGCTCCCGGTCGTAGTGAGACCCGCCCTTCAGGAACAGGTCAGGAACGTTCTCGCGCCGGGCTCTGCGCAGCGACAGGTCGGCTCTTTCGATCCGGGCTTTCGCGGCCAGGACCTGAGGACTGTCCGAGAGAAGACGTGCCACCTCCCGGTCGCGATTGAGCTCCGGGAGAACTGTCTCCTCGCCCAAACCGAGCGTCCGCAGCGGGAGCCCGGGCTCCCCGACCATGGTCGCCAGGGCGAGCCAGGTGTGGTAGCGCTGGTTCCGAGAATCGACGAGAGCGAGGTTCGCTTCCCGGGCTTCGACTTCGGACTCGAGGAGATCCGGCCGGTCCGCGGCGCCCACATTGACGAGCTGTCGCGACACGTCTACCGCCTCCTGGGACAGGCGCGCCAGATCCTCTCGGACGGCGACGCGTCGCTGCGCGATCAAGGCCTCGTAGTAAAGAGAACGCACGCTGTTGAAGACGCGCAACCGCTGCGATTCCCGGTTGGCTTCGGCCTCCCGCACCTCCTGCTCGAAGACGGCGCGGCTCAGGGCAAGCTTTCCGCCTAGCGGGAGCCTCTGCTCGACGAACACGCCCTGCTTGCCGCGCCCCTCTCCCGCTCGGAAAGCAAACTCGTCAGCCGAGTAACCGACCGTGGGATTGGGAAGGAGTCCCGCCTGTTTCGCCCGGCCTTTCGCGGCCACGACCTCGTCATTAGCCTGAACGAGTGTCGGGTTCTTATCGAGGGCGATCCTCTCGAGCTCCGCGAGAGTCAGCGGCGCTTGCGCCGGCGTTTGAGCCTGCACGGCAGAGCAAAGAATGAAGAGAAGTGCCCCTGCTGTCGTTGCTCCCCTCATGACTTCACCTCACGTTTCTCCCGGGCTTTTCGCCGCTCGATCTCGGCGTAAAGGTCGGGTTCGACCACGCGCACGAGCGTCATCATTCCCTGCATCCCGGCAGTCCACCCCTTCCGGAGCCCGTGGGTCTCGGGCTTGACGAACATCTCGTCCATCACCATGTACATGTCCTGTGGGAAGCCGGGAACGTCATATGGATTCTTTACGGCGGTCTGGCCGCCGTGTGATGGCGACGTCGTGCCGACAGCCCGCCCGATCAGGTGGCTCGCAGGTTTCTCGAACTCCGAGCCCGTTCCGATCGCCCGGCCAAGGCTCGGCCCGTTGTTCTCCGAGGTGGCGTGCCCCTCGCGCAGCATCCCCATGCCTTCCTCCATCCCCATTCCGGTGTGCATGCCGCTCCCGACGTGCGCCATCGGGCCGACCATCGAGACCATCTGGTTCATCATGTGGTGCGGCAGATGGCAGTGGAGCATCCAGTCCCCAGTGAACTTCGCCTCGAACTCGATGTCGCGCCCCTGAGCCACTCCAACCAGCACCGTGTTGCCCGGCGTCCACGCGGAGCGCGGCAGCCGCGCTCCCTCATGGCCCGTCACCCAGAAGGTGTTGCCGTGGATGTGCATGGGGTGGTGGTCCATCCCGAGGTTGACGAAGCGGATTCGGATGCGCTCCCCCTTGCGCACGACCATCGGCGTGGTCGCCGGTCCCGCCTTCCCGTTCAAGGTCAGCCAGTTGAACTCCATCGAGAGGCTGTTGGGGACCGTGTTGTTCGGGAGGATCGCCCACTCCTGAAGGATGATCCCAAAGTCTCGATCGACGCGCGGTTCATACGCCTGCTGCGGGTGCAGGATGAAGAAGCCGATCAGACCCATCATTTCCTGCATCGGCATGTGCGTGTGGTAGAAGAAAGTCCCGTGCTGGTGGAGAGTGAACTCGTAGACGAACTTCCCGCCGGGCGGGATCGGATCCTGAGAGATCCCTGGAACGCCATCCATCCCGATCGGGACCTCGAAGCCGTGCCAGTGCATCGTGAACAGCTCCGGCAGATGGTTCTCGACGATCATCCGTACATGGTCTCCCTCATTCACCTCGATGGTCGGGCCGGGGACGCTTCCGTTGAAGCCCCAGGCGTCCACGGCTCTTCCCGGGATGAACTCCGTGCGCACGGGCTCCGCGGTCAAATGAAAGACCTTCACGCCGCCATCCATCGTCCAGGGAAGCTTGGGGAGGTCGGGCGTCTCGAAAGGGACGATACCGGCCCGAGGCCGCCACGTTCGCCCGGCGGCTGGCTCGCGGCCCGGCGGCGGCGCTTCGGTCGAGTGCGCGTGCTGCGCGTACGCGCGACCCGCGCCGGCAAGCCCCGCCGAGGCCACCAGGCCTGTCAAAAAGTTTCTTCTGTCGAAGGGCATCTCCGATCTCCTCCTGACGTGTTTGTGGTGAAGCCGGCGCAAATCGCCGGCCTCCTTCGCGTCAGGAGGGGATCAGAGTCGGAGTGGCGAGGGACTTCGTCGATGGAGGAGTGGTCCGGCGTCGAAAGAAAGCGGGACACGGGTAAAGGAGGAATCGAGCCGAAGGACGAGCAGCGCGGGGAAAGCCGCCAGCGAGATGCCGGATGCCGGAGCTGCCGCCGCGAGTTTGGCGGAAGTGAACATGGAGACCGGCGCGCCGCCGTGCGGACAAGAGTCGTGTCTGGTGGGCGTCTGCCGATGATCGCCGCCCGCCCCATGGCAACTGGAAGGAATATCGGCGGCGGCCTTCGGTGAGTCCTGCGAGAGGCATTCCGAATAGCAGAACGCAGCGGCCACTGGTAGGGCACTCAGGCCCACAACTAAGGCGGCTGGAAGAAGGCCCCGGAACAATCTCGAGCGGTGAATCGGCTCCTCCGGCGACGTCATCTGCAACAACTCTGCCGAGACAAGAATTCACCCTCGGGACTGTTCATTCCCCCTGCAGGTTAGCGGGGGACCTTGCAGTCCCCCAAACCCCCTGGTCCCGTAACGAAGACCGTCAACGTCGCGAAGTGACTCTCCCAGTCCGCATCCGGCTTCGAGGATTTCTCGAGCTGCGTTGTGCGCAGGAGCCACCAGCCCGCGCCGTCGAGCGCGAAGGAGACGCGTCCCTGCGCGTCGGTCTTCTGGGTGGAGCCGGCCTTCGTTCCGGCAGCGACGAGGCCGACGGGGAAATCGGGCAGGAGCTTGCCGTTCTTCACGAGACGGACGGTCAGGCGGTTGCCCGAAGACAGGGCGGTCGGGTCCTGCTCGGGGACGATCTCGAAGGCCATCCCGACCGGCTCCTTCCACGAGAAGTCCTGCCCGGGCTCGCCCACGCGCACGAACGTCTTGACGTGTTTCGTGTAGTTCTCGCGCCACTTCGCGCTCGAGCCGCGTGCCTTCCACTCGCGCCCGACCGTGTCTGCGGCGCCGATCTCCTCGAGGTACTCGTCCACCTGCTCCGGCGTCAGTTCGATGAACCTCGGCTTGCTCTCCGCCCAGGCCACCGCGATTCCGTTCTCGCCGGGTGTGGTCGTGAGCTTCAACGCGTGCGCGCCCGCGCGGCGGTTGGAGATGTCGGACGTTTTTCCCCGCAGCCGAAAAGACGCCGCCGCGAGCCGGTCCGCCGCAACCGCATGATCGAGAGCGGGGAAAGCCATGCCGCTCGTCATGTCAAAAGAAAGGACGGCCCCGGGCCGTACCGATCCCGAAGCCGGCAGGATCCAAGTGTCGTGGGCCAGCACCGCCGAGGCGACAAGGCAAAAGAGAATCGCGACGAATCGTCTGGTCATTTTGATGCCCGCCTTTCTTCAGTCCTCGTGACCGGCATGCGGCCAGCGCGCGGTGGGAGAGTCTCCTTTCCAATTCAAAGCGGCTCACATCTTCATCTTGCCGTGGTCCATGTGGCCGGCTCCATGAGGATTCCCCCAGCGCAACCGAAGGAAGGCGTGAACGGAGACCGGAAAATGCCCATAAATCGGCTTGAGAGAGGAGGGGAAGCTATAAATCGTCAGATCCGCGCCGATTCCGGTTTTCAACCCGGAGACAAAATCGAAGTCCCGAAGATACCCGGCCGTGTACGCGCCCACGCGGACGAGGTCGGCGCCGCCGCCGTGCGCCCCGCCGGAAATCTCTTTCGTCGAGAGGAGCGTCGAGTCCTTCTGCACGAGCTCGGCCCGGCCGAAGACGTGATCGCGTGTCGTGATCTGGTAAGCGGCCTCGAGCAGGAAGCTGTCGCTGCCAGCCTGCGACTCGTCGTTTCTGCCCCACACGAGCATCGCCGCGAACGGACGGTCCCCTTCCGCTCCGTAAGAGACAGCGGCGGTGGTCCGGTGGGTATCGCCCGGCTCGAGTGGCTCCGGGTTCTTCAGGAACCCGTAGGAGATATGACCGGACCAGCCGCCCCCAAAGAGGAACCTCACGCGGCCGGAGGCGGAATCGATGCTCCCGCCCTCGATGTCCCAACGGTGCTCGTCCGGTTCTTGCCCGTGAAAGACCGAACCTTCCAGAGCGACCCACTTCCACCCGCCGCCCAGCGTGATCACGTTGAATCCGATGTGCGTCGAGTCCTGCCAGTGATGGCCGAGCGGCGCGGTCGGGTTTTCTCCCGCGGAGGCGCGGTGCATGAAAGCAACGGGCCCCAGGGCGGGCTCGCCGACCGGCGCGATCTGGAGCCACGCGCCGGAGTTGGTGCCGAGGTCGAGCCGGTAAGTGGCGGAGAGATTCATGAAGAAGTCGTGCGGATGTTGCCGGTCGACCAGGGGCCGGCCCCGGTAGCTCTCGCCTGTTTGGAAGAGCTCTCGCGACCCGAGTTTCGCATACGTTGCGGGCTCCAGCGAGTTCATCATCATGAGGCTCAGCCTTCCCGCGCCGAGCCCTTTCTGCACGTGGATCATGTTCCAGTTGCTCGACTCGACATCGCTGCCGCCGGACGGTCCACCCTGGCGGTTGTACGACAGCCGCGCTACGCCCAGATCCATGACGTGCCAGCCGGGCATCGCCATCCCAGCCATGGGGTCCTTGGGAACCATGCCAGTCATGAGGCTCATGTCGGACTGAAAGAGATTTCGATTGGAGTCGCTGTCTCCATGGCCCATCTCCTTCATCGATTCGTCGGAGGTCGAGGCCGGCGTCTTCTCCGTTGACGGTGAAGGGGTCGGGCTCGGAGGGGCGGCATGGTGCTCATGCTGCGCGAGCGCGCAACCGGCAATCAGCCATCCGAAGATTAGAACTAAGAACCTGGACGTTCTCATTGAGATCCTCTCATTCGACGAAACCCGAGTTTTTGTTGCCGCCGCCAGTCTGCGGCCGCCGGACGGCGCAATGGGGGGGCGTCGAAGGAGTGTCTTAGATCCGGAGCACGGGATGAAGATGAGCGGGCGGAAGAAGTCGAAAAGTAGGCCGGAGACCCGGGAAGGCGCTGCTGAAAAACAGGTTGGCCACGACTGGGGCGCATCCCGGGGCCGTCAGCGGGATGAGTTGTTGTGCGGCATCCGGTCCGGCCAGGGACGGGCGAACAGCAAGAACCGCGATTTCGCTGGACCGTTTTCCATGACACGGCACTCCGCCGGACGAGTGGTGAGCCGGCGGATTCTGTTCGCCCTGCTCCGCCATGGCGGGGCAGCACTCATGGACCGCGGCGAAATCCGCCTGATCCGCCTCCACCTGCGAGGCTTTGCCGCCTACCGACTCACAGCGCAGGTCGCAAGCAAGGGCGAGACCCGGCAAAACAGCCAGGATCAGCGCGAAAGGGACGACAAACCAGCTTCGGCCCTTCATGATCGAAGTAGGCAACCCGGAGGGCGACGGGTCCATTCCTTGATCGGATGCAAGGGCACTAAACTCATTAACGGCTCTTGGTCTCCACGCAGCAGCAAGGATCAACCGTCTTCTTCGCCAGCGTGCAGTAGAGCTTCCCGTCCTTCTGCTGGACGCAGCAGCACTTCTCGACCGTTGTGTTCGTCAAAGTGCAGGTCAACCTCGCCGCCTTCTGAGCCGCGGACGCTCCCAACGCAATCAAGCCCCCCAGGACGACCGCCAAAAACCCCTTCTTCATACTTCCCCTTCTCGTTCTACCGGACCATCCGATAGATGATTTCCAGGAACTCGTCGTACACTTCCTTCGTCCGGCCCGCCTTGATTCCCTCGGTCGCACATTTCTCCAGATAGTTCCGGACCATCACTTTCCCAGCCGCCCGCAACGCCTCTTGGGCCGCGGCAATCTGCTGGAGGATCTCGGCGCAGGGGCGGTTGGCCTCGAGCATTCGCTCAATCCCGTCCACCTGTCCCCTGGCCCGCTTCAAGCGTCGGCGCACCTCGGCCTTCCGCTCGTCCGGAACAAAAACGTTATCGACAACCGGCAACGAAACGGCCTGACGACCCATACCACCTCCAGAGCAGAATGCGAACATATACTCCCCCGTAGTATGTGTCAACTCGGCGGCCCTTCGTCGGGCGGGGGCCCCCCCAAGGCATGTGGATTAGTGCTCCGCGGATGACGGGAAGACGGAGGAACTCGGGATGAGAGGGAGAGAGAGACGACAGAACGGGTGCTAAGGGGCTCTGGCCGCCACGACGCCGATGTTGGCGATCGTCTCCCCCTTCTTCATGGAGGGGAGGGCCGCGACGTAGAGGATGACTCCGGTCGCCGGAGACCGCGCCTCCAGCACGGTCTTGCCGAGATAGTCGGTGACGTATCCGAGCTTCATCCCCGCCTCGACATAATCTCCCCGGTCCACCCTGGGGTAGAAGATCCCCGAATGGTCGCTCGAGAGGGTCACGACCTTCTCGATCCAGACCGGGCGGTCCACGCGCGTCGCCGTCCCCGGGAGGATCTTCAAGAGCCGCATCACGCTCAGGCACCCGTTGACCAGCGCCTCGATGTCTTGAGACTCGACCCTTCCCGCGCGCCCCGCCTCGACCGTGATCGAAGGCTTGCCTCGCGTGGCCGCCGTCGTCTCGAGGTAGCGCGAGGCATTGGGATCCTTGGGCCGGTCCGCCGCGATGATGATGTGGTCGAGGCCGAAGGCGAGGACCATGGCGCGCGAGGCCGCGTCCTGCTTCTCGTTGCCTGTCTTCGCCCAGTAGCTGTAGGGACGCAGGTTCTCGTCGAGGTCGCCGCCGTGGAGGTCGATCAAGTAGTCGCAGCGCTCGACGATCTCCCGGGTGATCGCCCAGGCCGCGCGCTCGGTCTGCGTCCCGTCGGGCCTGCCGGGGTAGTAGCGGTTCATGTTCTTGCCGTCCACCGGGTTGACGTTGACGATCTTCTGCTCGAAGGAGGGAATATTGACGAGCGGGACGACGATGAGCGTCCCGTTCAGCTCGGTTGGATCGATGCGCCCGATGAGCCTCTCCAGCGCGAGGATCGAGGCGAACTCCGTGCCGTGCGAGCCGGCCACGAGCGCCAGCACGGGACCCGGCCAGGCGCCGTGAAACAGCGCGACCGGAATGTGGAGCGCCGGGTCCACGCCGGCCGGTACGTCGATCGATCCCGTGGCCGCGTGTCCCTCCGTCGCCGTGGCCGTGCCGACCGTGAAGGCGCTGCCCTCCGCCGCCGTGGCGCAAAGGCCGCCGAGAAAAACGCCGAGCGCCGCGATGGCCGCGCGAGGCATGACTCCTCCTGACTTCAACCGCGAAACGGCCGGGATTGTACTCTCGGCCCGGTTTTGACGGGGACACGGCGCCTCCGTCACAATAGGCTTCATACATTCCGAGTCATCAGGAGGCGACAATGGCTGATCCGCAAACCCTCTGCCGGGTACATCTTTTTCGCAACCTGCCCGAAGAGCAGCTCCAGATGCTCGAGAGCGCCGCGCAGCGCAAGCTGTTCCAGGCGGGAGAGACGATCTTCCGTCACGGAGACGCGGCCGATTGGCTCTACATCGTGGAAGAGGGAGCGGTGGAGATCGTGCTCCCCTCCGAGGGAGAGGAGATCGTGCTCGCTTCTTTCGCCCCCGGTTCGTTCTTCGGCGAGCTCGGCTTGTTCGATCAGCAGCCACGAAACGCCACGGCGCGCGCCGCGGCGGACGCGCGGATCGTCGCCGTCCCGGCGGAGGCCATCTCGCGCATGATCGATGAATATCCGGCCGCGGCACGCCACTTCCTGCGCGTGGTCGTACAGAGACTGCGCGCCGCCGACGAGATGCTCTCGAGGCTCCAGATCCGAAACCCCAACGAGGAGATGGATGAGCGGTTGACGACGGGCCAGCGCGTCGCCGACGCCGTCAGCCGCTTCGGAGGCTCCTGGACGTTCATCATGATCTTCTTCTTCTTCCTCCTCGCGTGGGCGACCGTCAACACGACCTGGATCCTGCGCCGCCCGCCCGATCCCTATCCCTATATCTTCCTGAACCTGATGCTCTCCATGCTGGCCGCGATCCAGGCGCCGATCATCATGATGAGCCAGAACCGCCAGTCCATGCACGACCGGGTGCGGGCCGATCTCGACTATGAGGTCAACGTGAAGGCGGAACTGGCGATCCGCCAGCTCCACCGCAAGCTCGACGAGCTACGCGCCCTCGTGCTCCAGTAGGTCTCAGGTTTCAGGTCTCAGATTCCAGTGAGTCCCGCTTTCCTCCTGGAATGTGGAATCTGGAATCTGGAATCTAGCGAGCCCCCGACCTGTCATCCCTTCGCCCTTTCCCTGTCATCCTGAGCGAAGCGAAGGATCTGCTCTTCTCCCTTCGATCCGTGCCTTCCTACTCAGGGCAGGCTCTGAGCGAAGCAATAGATCTGCTCATCCAACCAGGGCAGATCCTTCGTCGCTTCGCTTCTCAGGATGACGGCGAGACACACCCCTAACGAGCGAGGCCTTCAACGACGAAAACGTTGGGAAGGCGTCTCAGGACCTCCGGCGCGATCCGGATCTTGCAGGAGCGGCTGCCGCCGCCCACGACGATGGACCGGGCCTCGAGAACGGCGCTGTCGATGTAGATCGGCAGATCCGGAGGCAGGCCGAAGACCGTCACGCCTCCCATCATCATGCCGGTCAAGGCGGTGGTCTCCTGGCCCGAAGCGAAGGAGAGCTTCTGCCCTCCCAGGAGCCGGCGCACGGCGTGATTCACGTCGAGCCGCGTCGTCGCCAGGGCGAGGCAAGCGGCGTACTGCCTGGGCTCTTTCTTCGTCGCGACGACGATCGTGTTGCCGCTCTCCTCGGGAGGAATTCCGTAGTGGGCGCAGAAGGCCGCCGTGTCGGCAAGCGCCGGATCGCACGGCAGGATCTCGAAGGAGTGACTCACGGCCTCGAGCGCCGCGCGCACACTCGCCTCGATCGCTTCCGCTTGAGGGTGGGCTGAGCTCAAACGAGGACCTCCAGGGCCGGACGCTCGCGTCGCTCGGCTGGAGCGTAGGCGCTCCAGGCACGCGCCAGCAGCCGGATGCCTTCGCGGATCTTCGCCGGCTCGAGCACGAAGGGGAGCCTCAAGAATTCCGAGCTTCCGTTCGACGGCGAACAGGTCGTGCCCGGCAGGACCGAGACCCCGTGGCGCAGCGCGACGCGAGCGAACTCCGCGCCGTTGCCGTGCGGCAGGCGCACCCAGAGCGAGAGGCCGCCGCCCGGGCGCCTCCAGGTCCAATCCGGCAGCAGCCGCGCGATCCGCTCCTCCATCATCCCGAGACGTTCGGTGATCTGCCGGCGGCGGGAAGTGCGGATCTCCTCGGCACGGGGAAGCAGGCGCGCAGCGACCATCTGGCTGACGACCGAGTTGCCCAGATCACCCAGGGCCTTGCGGCGAGCAAGACGCGATATCAGGGTCTCGGGAGCGCGGATCCATCCCGCGCGCAGGCCTCCCCACATCAGCTTGGAGAGCGACCCGGCGGACAGGATCGGTGCCGAGGGAGCGAAGGACGAGATCGTCGGCGGCGGGCGCGTGCCCAGGTCGAGATTCGCCAGCGCGTCGTCCTCGAGG
>WNGB01005200.1_pt1 | contig 29159 bp, 29 predicted proteins | sample 5400681 | NCBI WGS metagenome assembly WNGB01 (sample SAMN13153367, study PRJNA577476) | soil metagenome | isolation source: 115 cm soil or saprolite under grassland replicate 2 | place: USA:California | collected 2016-06-15
TCTACGACGCGCTGCGCGCCGGGGCCAGCGGCTTCCTGCTTAAGGACGTGACCGCGGAGCGGCTCTTCGACGCGGTGCGGATCGTCGCGGCCGGTGACGCGCTCCTCGCCCCGACCGTCACCCGCCGCCTCATCGGCGAGTTCGCCCAGATGCGGCCCAAGCCGGATGCTGCCCCGGCGGCTGCCCTGGCCACCCTCACCCCACGCGAGACGCAGGTGCTGCGGCTCGTCGCGGAGGGCCTGTCCAACCCGGAGATAGCGGCCCGGCTGGTGGTCACCGAGGAGACGGTGAAGACCCACGTGAGCCGTGTGCTGAGCAAGCTCGGGCTGCGGGACCGGACCCAGGCGGTGGTCGCCGCCTACGAGTCGGGCCTGGTCGTGCCGGGTTCGCGGAACGCGCCTTAGCTGCCGTCAGCCGGGGCGGACCACTCGATCACCGGCGGCCGGACCGACGCGCACCGCGGGTTGCCCCGCGGATCGGTCAGGCCGACCCGTCCCACCAGGACACCCCGGTCCAGGGCCTGGTCCAGCACGTCCGCCGGCACCGCGCCGAGCCACAGCTTCGCCCGCCGGAACAGCGTGAAGCCGCCGGTGCCGCCCACGGTCCCCCAGGACAGGCAGATGAACCGGCCCCCCGGCGGCCCCTGGATGTAGGGGCCCTTCAGGTCGGTGCCGGCCGGGGCGGGAACGGCGGTGCAGTCGATTATCCAGGTGGCGGACGGCGCATCTGCGGGAGCGAGGCCGAGAAGCCATTGAAACGGGTTTTCCCGGGACGGGATACTCGGGGGCATGCGTCAGGTCACTGCGGTCGATGGATTCCGGCTTGCCTACGACCGCGCCGGCCATGGTCCCGCGGTGCTGCTCCTGCACGGCTGGCCGGGGGACCGGACCGATTTCCGGGAGGTCGCCCCGCTGGTCGCGGGCGCCGCCGAGGTCATCACGCCGGACCTGCGCGGGTTCGGTGAGTCCGATAAGCACCAGGCCGACCCGGCCGCCCAGTACAGCGCGGCCGCGCAGGCCCGCAGCGTGGCCGCGCTCATCGAGGAACTGGGACTCGTGGGGCCCGTGATCGCCGGGTACGACATCGGCAGCCGTATCGCCCAGGCGCTCGCCGCGGACCGCCCCGACCTGGTCCGCGCCCTGGTCATCTCGCCCCCGCTGCCCGGCATCGGCGACCGGATCCTGAGCCCGGACGCGCAGCGCGAGTTCTGGTACCAGCAGTTCCACCGGATGGAGCTGGCCACGCAGCTCATCGACGGCAACCCCGGCGCGGTCCGCGCCTGCCTGCGGCACTTCTGGGAACACTGGTCCGGCCCCGGCTTCGAGCTGCCCGCCGGGCACCTCGAGCACCTGGTCACCGTCTACGCGCCCCAGGGAGCGTTCACGGCGTCGGTCAACTGGTACCGGGCCGGCGCGGGATCCGTGGCCCGGTCCCTCGCGGAACGGCCGCCACCGGCGGCGGACCGGATTACGGTGCCGGTCACCGTGCTGTGGCCCGCGCACGACCCGCTGTTCCCGCCGGCCTGGTCCGACCGGATCGGTGATTTCTACGCCGACGCGCGGCTGAACCATCTGCCCGGCTCCGGTCACTTCACCCCGCTGGAGAGCCCGGCGGAGTTCGCCGCCGCGATTGTGGCGGCCTGCTGACTCCCGGGCCGCCGGCCACGCCCCGGGTCAGGACCCGCGGCGCGGCGGCACCGCGGCGGCGCCGTCCTCGCCCGCGGCCTGGTCGGCATCCCCCGGTGAGCCTGGCTGGCCCCCGGGTTCCTCCTGCCGGCCGCTGCGTTAGGCCGCCCGCGCGGGTGAGGAGGTCCAATTCTGAAACACCCCGGTCCGGCCGCAGCGATTAGCGTGCACGGCGTCCCGGTCGAACTGCCGATGCAGGAGATGTGGATCCAGAACGTCACCCTGACCATGGGGCTGGTCGATACGGTGTCCATTCCCACGCTGCTGAAAATGGTGGCCAGCGGCCGGATCCCGGCCGAAAAATGGGGACGCACTCGTTCACGTTCGATCAGATGGACGATGCGTACGACGTGTTCAAGAACGCGGCCTCGAACTCGGCCCTGAAAGTAGTCATCACGCACGCCTGAGTGCCCGGGCCCTCGCGCGGCCCGGTCCCGCAGCGCTCTTCACGTAAGAGGTGCAGCCCGCCGTCCGGTTTGCCGGATTGTGCTGCACCAGATACGTGAAGAGTGCGGCTGAGGGGGAGGGGGCCGGGCGCGCGGGGAACGATGACGGCGTGAGCGGTACCGATTTCCTCGCTGAGGCCACGGACGAGTTGTACGGCTCGGATCCCGAGGGGTTCACCGAGCGCCGCGCGGCCCTGGCCGCCCAGGCCCGGGCCGCCGGGGACCGCCCGGCCGCCAGCCAGATCGCCGGCCTGCGCAAGCCCACCCGCCCGGCCTGGATCATCAACCAGCTGGTCCGGGACGATCCGGGGGTCGCGGCCCGGCTGGCCGGGCTCGGTGACGATCTGCGTGCCGCCGCGGCCGCGCTCGACGGGGCGAGGATCCGCGAGCTGTCGCAGGCGCGGCGGCGGCTGATCGACTCGCTCATCCGGCAGGCCCTGCAGCAGGCGGGGGAACAGTCCCCGCCGGCGGCGCTGCGGGAAGACCTCACGGCCACGTTCGGCGCGGCTCTCGCCGACCCGGAGGTGGCCCGGGAACTGGCCGCGGGCACGCTGCTGCGGGCGGTCCACCGGGCCGATTTCAGCGCCGGGATACCGGAGCTGAGCCTGGTCCCGCCCGTCGCGGATACCGTGCAAGCCACGCAGAGCGGGCCGGGCCGCGGGAACCGGGCGGGACAGACGCGGCCGCCCGGGCCGGCGAAGGCGGCTCCTGGCGCGCGGGCGGCCCAGCCGGCGGAGGCCGGGGACGCACGGGCGGCTGAGCACGAGCAGGCGGCTGAGGCAGCCCGGGAGACCCGGGCGGCCGGTGAAGCGGCGGCCCGTGAAGCCAGGGCCCGCGACGCGGCCCGGGCGGCCTCCGCCGAGGCGGCCCGCGCGGCGAAGGCGGAGCGGGCCGCGGAGGAGCGGCGGCGGGCTGTCGCGGACGCGGAACAGGCCCTCGCCGACGCCACCCGGGCGGCCGACCAGGCGGCTGCGGCCGAGCGGGACCAGCGTGGCCAGGTCCGGGCCCTCGAAGACCAGCTCGACGAGGCCCGCCGCCAGCTCGCCGGGGCCCGGCGCAGAGTCCGCGAGACGCAGGCCGCCCGGCAGACGGCGCAGCGGGCCCTGAGCCGCCTCCGACCCGCGAGGTAGCATCGCGGCTGGTCACCGTGGGCACGCGGCGGGCGCCCCCCGGCGCGGGGCGGCCGGGCCCGGCGGGCGGCCCCGGGGGAGCGGACCGGCGAGCGTTACCCCGCCACGCGCAGGGCGAGCCGGCGGTTCCCGCCGTGCTGCTGGACCAGGGCGAACCACAGCGGCAGCAGGCCATCCACCGTCCCGGCCGCGTCGGCGTCGCCGACGTACTCAGGGTGGAGCCCGACTACCGTGATGAGTTCCTGGGCGACCGGCCGCGCGCCGGCGTCCGCGGCGAAGAACAGTGCGGCGCCAGACGGCGGGTCGGCGAAGTTCTCCCAGCCCAGCGTGTTGAACGCGCGCACGTAGAGGGCGGTCGGCGCGGCCTGGGCGATGAGCCTGCGGCTGTTGGTCTCCGGCTCGCCGATCCGGTTCACGGCGTCGACCACGATCGTGCCCGCCAGCGCGCTGCCGTGCTCCGCGATCAGGTCCGGGATGGCCCGGGCCGGCACGGCCAGCACCACGACCTCGGCATCGGCCAGCGCATCGCCCACCGCCCGGACCGGGGCGCCTCCGGGCCCCCCGCCCGCCGCCTGGCGCGAGCCGTACACCACCTCGTGCCCGGCGGACACGAACTTCCCGCCCAGCGTGCCCCCGATATGGCCTGTCCCGATGACGGCGATCTTCATGCTGGCACCTTAAACCCCGGCGCCCGGCTGACCCGGGGTGGCCAGCCCGGGAGCTCAGAGACGGGGGTCCACGTGGACCTTCGGCCCGGGGCCGGCCCCGGCCGGGCGGGTGCCGGCCAGCACCTCGCCGACCTGGCCCAGCCCGACCGTGGCCGCCACCAGGGGCCGCGGGTCCACCGACCCGGACGCGTAGTGCCCGATGACGCCGTCCAGGGCGGGGGACGCGCTCAGGATCCCGACCGCGGTCACGTCCTTGAGCACCATCGTGCGGGTATCGATGAGGCTGGGCTCGGCGGACAGGCCCACGAACACGATCCGCTTGCCCGGCTCGATCAGGTCCAGCGCGGCGGAGGGCAGCCCGGCCCCGGTGGAGCAGTCGATGATCGCGTCGAAGGGCATCGAGGGGAGCCGGGCCGCGGTCCAGGCACCCGTCACCCCCAGTGTCCGCGCGAACTCCAGCGACGGCTGGGTCAGGCCCAGCACATGGACCACGGCCCCGTGGGCCAGCGCGAACTGCGCGGCGAGCAGCCCGATCGTGCCCGCGCCGAGGACCAGCAGCGTGTCGCCCGGCTCGAGGGCGGCGGCCTGGACGGCGCGCAGGGCGCTGCCGGCCGGCTCGACCATCGCCCCGGCCGCCGGGCCGACGGTGTCGGGCAGTGCGCGCAGCGCCCTGACCGGCACCGGCAGCTGCTCCGCGAGCGCGCCGGGCCATCCGCCGCGCACGCCGATCTCGAAGCGGTCCTCGCAGACGTGCTGCCGCCCGGTGCGGCAGCGGCGGCAGTGACCGCAGCCGAGCATGGTGTCCCCCGTGACCCGCTGGCCCGCCCACGCCGGATCGACCCCGTCCCCGACCGCGGACACGGTGCCGCACCATTCATGGCCGAGCCGCATAGGGTACGTCGCGTGGCCCTGATGCAGGTAGGCCATGTGGCCGGTGAAGAACTCGACGTCGGTCCCGCATACGCCGGCCCGCTCGACGTCCACCACCACCTGGCCGGGTGCGGCCACCGGCGGTTCGACCCCGGCCACGGTGAACTGGCGCGGGCCGGTGAGTACGAACGCTCGCATGCCCCGCCCTCCCGGATCCGGGCGGCGGCGTCAGGAAAAGCCGCCCGCGCACCGGACGCTGCGATCCTAACGTGATCGTGCAGACCCGCCGTGATCGTGCAGACCCGCTAGGGAAGGGAAGAACATGGCCCGTACAGCTGTGATCACCGGGGGAGCCAGCGGCATCGGGCGTGCCAGCGCGGGCCGGCTCGCCCAGGACGGGATCAGCGTGGTCACCCTGGACCGGTCCGCGGGCGCGGACCTGGTAGCCGACGTCACCGACGCCGCGGCGGTCGGCGCGGCCCTGGCCGGGATCGGCCCGGTGGACATCCTGGTCAACTCGGCCGGCATCGTCGGCCCGAACAAGCCGCTCTGGGAGGTCAGCGACGAGGAGTGGGCCTCGACGTTCGCGGTGAACGTGACCGGAACGTTCCACATGTGCCGCGCCGTGGTGCCCGGCATGCGGGACCGGGGCTGGGGCCGGATCGTCAACCTGGCCAGCATGGCCGGCAAGGACGGCAACCCCCGGCTCGGGGCCTACTCGGCCACCAAGGCCGCCGTGATCGGCATGACCAAGTCGCTGGGCAAGGAACTGGCCACCAGCGGCGTCCTCGTCAATGCGATCGCGCCCGCGGTCATCGAGACCCCGATGAACGCCACCAACACGCCGGAGGTGCTCGAGTACATGACGAGCCTCATCCCCATGCGCAGGCTGGGCCGGCCTGATGAGGTTGCCGAACTCGTGGCCTGGCTGGCCTCGGACAAGTGCAGCTTCTCGACGGGCGCCGTGTACGACCTGAGCGGTGGCCGGGCGACCTACTGATTCACCTCCTCCGCGGCCGGCCTCGGCGCGAAACCTGCCCAGGTCCCGCCCCGCCACCGTGCCGCCCGGTACGCGACGTACGGTGGGACGGTGGCGACCCTCGACGACGTGGCGCGGATGGCCCTGGACCTGCCCGAGGTCACCGAGAACGAGCGCCGCGGGACCCGGACGTGGGTCGTCGCGGGGAAGACGTTCGCCTGGGAGCGGCCGTTCAGCAAGGCCGACATCAGGCGGTTCGGCGACGAGACACCGCCGGACGGCCCCATCCTCGCCGTCCGGGTCGAGGACCTCGGCGAGAAAGAGGCCGTGCTCGCCGCGAACCCGGACGCGTTCTTCACGATCCCGCACTTCGACGGGTTCTCCGCGGTGCTCATCCAGGTGCGGGACGTCGCGGGCCCGGCGCTGCGTGACGCGCTGGCCGACGCCTGGCTGGCGTGCGCGCCGCCGAAGCTCGCGGACGCCTATCTCAGGGACCGCTGAGGCGGCGCCAGCCAGGCCAGGCAGGCGGTCTGGATCGAGGCTGGCCAGGTCGAACGGCTGCACATCCACCACCGGGTCAGCGCTTCCTCAACGAACGACGTGACGCGGCGAGCAGCAGCAGACCGATAAGACCGTTAGAAGAAATGACGGTCTTTTCGTTGCACTGTGACACCAGCGGCGAGGGGACCCCGGGCGGGCCCCGGGAAATTCAGTTGCCCTGGCCGGGCGGGGCTGGCAGCCTCGGGCCCACAGGCCGAGAGCCGGCGATGCCGGCCGAGCGGAAGGAGGGTTATCGATGCTTGCGCCCGTTTCGCATTTCGCCATGCCCTCGCTGTCTGCCCGCCTGAGGAGCACCCACCGTGCCCGATTCTGCGTTCCGCCGCCGCAAGCGGCGTTTTGACGACGACGAACCCACGTTCGCGAAGCGCAACCGGCATCGCCGCGCGCTGCCTGCCCCGGACGCCTTCGACGGCGCTGATGGCCTGCCCGAAGGCGACCGCTGGTCCACCTGGGACCAGTCGGCGGCGGGCGAGCGGGGACCCGAGCCCTACCCGCGCTGGCTGGTGACCGACCTGGCCGCGGTCGACACCGAGCTGGGCATCCTGAAGACCGGCAAGGAAGCCGACGTCTTCCTGGTGCGCCGCGGCCTGCCCGGGGGCGGCCGCTCCTGCCTCCTGGCGGCGAAGCGGTACCGGGATGCCGGCCACCGGATGTTCCACCGGGACAGCGCGTACCTCGAAGGCCGTCGGGTCCGCGAGTCCCGCGACACCCGGGCGATGGCCCAGCGCACCGCGGCCGGGCGGCAGATGATCGCCCGGCAGTGGGCGAACGCCGAGTTCGCCGCCCTGCACCGGCTGCACAGCTGCGGGGTGCCGGTCCCGTACCCGGTTCAGGTGCTCGGCACCGAGCTGGTGCTGGAGTTCATCGGCGAGCCCGACGGCACCGCCGCGCCCCGGCTCGCCGAGATCCGCCCCGGCGCCCGCGAACTGGCCGGCCTGTGGGACCAGCTCGTGGACGCCCTGGTCGTCCTGGCCAGTCACGGCCTGGCCCACGGCGACCTGTCCGCGTACAACCTGCTGGTCCACCGGGGCAGGCTGATCATGATCGACCTGCCGCAGGTCGTGGACGTGATCGCCAACCCGCGCGGCGCCGAATTCCTGGACCGGGACGCGGTGAACGTGGCCCGGTGGTTCTCGGCGCGCGGGCTCACCGGCGTGTCGACGGCCCCTGAGGACCTGCCGGCGTTGCTGCGCGGGGAGGCGCGCCTGGGCGGGTGAGCCCCAGGGTCAGCCTGACGAGGCGGCGGCCAGCCGGGCCCGCTCGGCCTCGCTGAACGGGACCGGCTTGCGCTCCCGGCGGTCCCAGCGGACGGTGACGACGCGGGCCTCGGCGGCAATCTCCCCGGCCGCCGTGAGGACCGTCTCGCGCGTGGTCAGGCTCGTCGTGCCCAGGCGCTCCACCTCCAGCCGCACGGTCACCCGCCGCTCCGGGTAGCGGACCTCCGCGCGCAGGTCGAGCTCGACCCGGGCCACCACGTAGTCCGGCTCGCCGAACGCCTCCGCGAAGAACGCGTCCCGGCCCTCCTCGAGATAGGTCAGGAACACCGCATGGTTGACGTGCCCGAGCGCGTCCACGTCGCGCCACCGGACATCGACGGGATGCTCGAATATCGCGCCCATCTGCTCACCGTTCCTAATTGAGATAGCTGGAGCTAGTCCTGGCTATCCGGCGGCCCCGGACGGTCCTGGGCTGCCTGGTTGCCTGCCATGATCCGGTGGGGCTGCCTGGTCTTGGTGGCGGGTGGCTGCCGGGGGCCTCGTGGGGTGGCGGGCTTCCTGGGTGCAGGCCTGGTCGCCAGGGTGGTCCGGGTTCGCGCCTGGGCTGGCCGTGCCGCCTCCTCCGGGGCGGGCTGGTTCCCGTTCGCGCGTCTCCTGGCCCGGTGGCCGAGCCCGCGTCGTCCGGTCACCAGCGCTGCCGCGTGGTGCCCGGTCGCTTCCTTGTGATGCTCCCGCAGCGGGGCGAGCCAGTGCTGCGCCCCCCACCGGGACGTATAGGCGGGATCGACGACAATCACCGACAGTCCCGCGTTGGCGGTCATCTGCACGAGCCGGTCGCGGAATTTCCCGGTCGGGATGCCGGCGACAGCGCGGCGGAACCCGCGGCCCCGGCGGCCGCGGGAGGGCTGGCTCCCGTGCCGTTCGCGTCCTTCGGCGCGCGCTTCGGCGAAGTCGAGGTCCTCGATCGCGATCGCGCGGGCGCCGTGCTGGCGAGCGGTGGCGATGAGGCCGCTGATCGCGTTCCTCAGCCGCCCGTCCCGGGTGGCGGCGGGCAGCCCGGCCAGGTCCAGCGGGACCGTCACGGGCGTGCCGAGCACGTTCCCGTCCGCGGCGACCACGGCGACGGCGAGGTGGCCGGCGTTGACGTCGACCGCCACCACCGGGTGCCGTCTCAGCTCCTCCAGCGGCGGGGCAGGACTGGGCGAGGTCTTCCAGCTCGCGTCGACGTGCCAGCGCCCCGACGCGGGGTCGCGGGTGATGTCGTACCTGATGGCGCCGGTGGCGGCCTGGGCGGCGACCTCGTCGCCCCGGTAGCTGAACGCGACCGGGCAGGACAGCCGGTAACGGCCGTGCGGCCGGTTCGCCAGGTGCGCCAGCGGCCCGGGCAGCTTCAGCTCCAGCCACTGCTCGCCGGGGTGCACGCGGATGGTCTCGTTGCCCCACGGTTTGCCGGCCTCGCCGTCTGCGGTCAGGAACAGCCGGGCGGACTCCCACTCCGCCCGCCACCGCTTCCCGGTCAGCCCGGCGGCGCCGAGATTGGCGCGCTTGCGCAGCAGGCCCCGCCCGCCCCGCGTCACCGACACCATCCCAGCCTCCACCTGACGGTCGGCCCGGGCGAGGCGGGCCTGCAGCGTCCGCAGGCGGATGTCCTTGGCGTGCCGCTCGGCCGGAGTCGCGTACCCGCGCGTCCTGCCCGTCTTCCCGCCCGCCGGGACGGCGAGCCGGGCCTCGATCCTCCGGACACGCGCCTGCAGGGTGGCCCTCTCGGCGCGCAGGTTCTGCTCCGCGAGCCGCACCTGGTCCTCGCTCGTGCGGGTAATAGCCCCCGCCCAGCGCGACGACGACTCCGCCGTCAAAGCCCGCTTCCGCACCGCCCGGGACGAGGCATCTCCTTTCGCGACCAGCCGGCCCTCCGCGCACCGCGCCGCCAGGTCACGCTCAGCCAGCGACCCCAGATGCGAGCCGGCAGTGCGCAGCACCACCTCGTCCTGGGCCGATACACGCAGCCGCGCCCGCACCCGCACACCTGCCGGGGCAGCCGCCACGAACGGGGCACCAATCTCACGCAGCCTGCTACCCAAGGCACCCCGAACCCGGCCCGTCAGGTCCACACAACCAGCGCCGAGCGGGACAACAGTTCCAACCCTGGATAAGATCGCTTGGGCGTCTCCATCTAACCGGAGTAGCCGCAAGATGCTGGTGGTCGAGCCTCGCTCCACCCCAGCATCTTGGGCCTGCGAGAAGCCAGCTCCGCCTAAATGGAGACCCCCGAGATCGCTATTTGACATAGCGATGCTATGTGAAGGCGCGTATGGGAGCCGCGGTGCCACGCGAGGCGGGATCCCGGGCCGGCCTGCCAGGCCGCTGGTGGCGCAGGCGCAGCCTGCGGGCCCGGGTCACGCTGGCCTCCACGGCCGGGCTGGCCCTGGCCCTCGCCGCGGCCGCGGTGCTGCTCAGCAGCGCGCTGCGGCTCTCGCTGATCCGCAGCCTGGACAACTCGGCCCGGCAGGGCGCGCAGGAGGTCGCCACCCTGTCCGACGAGCGCCGGCTGCCGTCGGCCACAGGCGTTCCGGTCGTGCCGGGCACCATCACCGTGCAGGTCCTCGACTCCAGCGGCCGGATCGTGAACGTGTCCCCGGACGCGGACCGGCTGGTCCCGCTGCTGCGCCCGGCGGTGGCGGCGGCCAACGCCCGGGACGGCCGGGCGGTGTTCCTGGACGGCCGTCCCTACGGGCTGCCCGACACGGTCCGGGTGGCCACCGCGTCCACCCGGGACGGCGGGACCGTCATCGCGGCGGTCGCTTACGCCCAGGTGGGCGAGAGCCTGGCCACGCTGACCCGGGCGCTGCTCATCGGCACCCCGCTGCTGCTGGCCCTGCTGGCCGGGGCGAGCTGGCTCATCGCGGGGTCCACCCTGCGGCCGATCACCGAACTGCGCCGGGGCGCCCAGGACGTGACCCGGACCGGGCGGCCGCGGGCCCTCCCGGTGCCCGAGGCCCGCGACGAGGTGCGCAACCTGGCGCTCACCCTGAACGACATGCTCAGCAGGCTCGGCGCGGCCCAGGAACGGCAGCGCGGGCTGATCTCCGACACCGCGCACGAGCTGCGCAGCCCGATCGCCAGCATCCGGGCCCAGCTGGAGGTGGCGCTGGACCACCCGGACAGCCAGGACTGGAGGCAGACCGCCGGCGACGTGCTCGCGGACACGCTCCGGCTGGCCCGGCTGGCCGAGGACCTGCTGGCTCTGGCCCGGCTGGACGAACGGGATCCCCGGCGCCCCGCGCAGCGCCGGGTGGACCTGGCCGCCCTGGTCCGGGAGGAGGTCGGCCGGTACGCCGACGCCCGGGTCCCGGTCCGGCTGGCCGGGACCGGGCCCGCGGAGGTGACCGGGGACGCCGACGGGCTGCACCGGATGCTCCGCAACCTGATCGACAACGCCACCCGCTACGCGCACTCCCAGGTCGCGGTCTCGGTGGGCACGTCCGGCCCGAACGCGCGGCTCTCGGTCACCGACGACGGCCCGGGCATCCCGGCCGCGGACCGGGAGCGGGCGTTCGGCCGTTTCGCCCGGCTGGAGGCGGCACGCAGCCGGGACGGCGACGACGCGGGCGGCGCGGGACTCGGGCTGGCGATCGTGCGGGCCACCGCGCAGGCCCACGGCGGGTCAGCCTGGCTGGAGGATGCCGCGCCGGGGCTGCGGGCCGTGGTGCTGCTGCCCCCGGCCGCGCCCGCGGGGCCGGCCGGCTCCGCTCCTACCAGGCCCCCCAGGGCAGCAGCGCCGTGACGGCGATGACGGCGAACAGCAGCGTCAGGTACGCGATCGACAGGTGGAACAGGCGCATCGGCGCGGGGTTGGAGCTGGGCCGGGCCAAGCCCGCGCACGCGCCCTCGGTCACGCCGCTGGCGGCAGGCTCCCGGCTAGCTTCGAGCCCTCTGGCTGTCACGTCCACCGCAGTGTCCGCCGGCGCGGTCTGCACCAGCACGGGCGTGGCGACCGCGACGTTCCCCGCGGCCGCCGGGCCGGTGCCGGCGGCCGCCGGTGCGGTGCGGTGCGGGCCGGGCCCCGCGGGCCCGGCGTCGTAGGTCATCGCGGCGACCCGGCTGTGCAGCCGGTGGGCCTCGAGGAGGAACCAGCCGCCGAGCCCCAGCGCCGCGGCGGTGTACAGCCAGCCGGCGTAGGGCGCGAGGGCCAGGGTGGCCGCCACCATCAGGTACGAGTAGAAGAGGATCTTCCTGGCCACCACGGCGGGTGAGGCGACCACCGGCAGCATGGGCACCTTGGCCGCGGCGTAGTCGTCGCGGAACTTCATGGCCAGCGCCCAGAAGTGCGGGGGCGTCCAGAAGAAGATCACGGCGAACAGGACGATGGCGGGCAGGCTGACCCGCCCGGTCACGGCGGACCAGCCGATCAGCACGGGGAAGCAGCCGGCCGCGCCGCCGATGACGATGTTGGACGGGGTGCGGCGCTTCAGGCCGAGCGTGTAGACGAACACGTAGAACAAGATCGCGGTGTCGGCCAGCACCGCGGACAGCCAGTTGACCAGCGTGCCGAGCAGGACCGTGGACACGATGCCGAGCACGATGCCGAACACCAGCGCCTCAGCCGGCTTGATCACGGCGGCCTGCCGGCCTTTGCTATTCAGCGGCCGGCGGGCGGTGCGCCGCATGATCGCGTCGATGTCACGGTCGATGTAGCAGTTGATCGTGTTCGCGCTGCCCGCCGCGCAGGCCCCGGCGACCAGCGTGACCAGGAGCACCCGGATCGAGGGCAGGCCGCGCTGCGCGAGCAGCATGGTCGGGATCGTGGTGACCAGCAGCAGCTCGATGATCCGGGGCTTGGTCAGGGCGAAGAGCGACCGGGCCACCACCCGGACGGGGCGCCGCCCCGCGAAGGCGGGTAGCGCATCGGTCGCTGGGGTCACTCCTGATCCTCCGAGCCTTCTGTCGATCCTGCGTCGCCCGCGGCGGTGTCGCCCGCCGCGGTGTCACCCGCACTGTCGTCCGAAGCAGTATTGTCCTCGCTCCGCGCGCCGGCCACCGGCGGGGTACCCCGGTCGGCCAGCGGCGCCGTCCCGCCTCCCGAGGACGCGGTCCCGAAGCCGACGGCGGCGCTCATGTCCCGCGCCGCCTGAGGATCAGGGGCCACGGGCCGGGCTCCGGTGATGGGCCGGCGTCCGGGAACCGTGTGCGGCCTGGTGAAGACGAAGTACAAGGCGATGCTCACGACGATGAAGAAGCCCAGCGGCAGGACCAGCGTCATGACGGCCCCGCCGTTGTTCCAGCCGTACGGGTCGGCCAGGGGAATCATTCCGTGCACTCTATCCTCCTGCTGGGAGCCAACGACTGATCATCTCCACCCGGTCCGGGAGGGCCAGGTGGACTTCGAGGGCCGGAGCATCCGGTCCAGGCCGAGCGTGCGGGCCTGCGACTCCTCGTCGTTCAGCCAGCTGACGAGGAGCGAGATTCCGGCGATCACGTACGGCAGCAGCACCAGCACCCACAACTCCGCCCCGGCGGCCTGCTGGTCCCCGGTGACGGTGAGCAGGTGATGCCCTCCTACCCCGCGGTAAGCGGGATAGATGACCTGCTGGCCGAAGCCGAGCACCATGCCCAGGATGGTGCCGCACAGCACCGTGCCCGCGATCAGCATCACCCGGTGGAACGGGGCGAACTGAGGGCGCAGCGGGCGGGAGCCGATGAGCTGCAGCCAGAACAGCACGCCCACGCCAAGGTAGCTAATGGCCTGCCCGGCGAGCACCACGGGGTGGCGCACCCCGGCGTCATAGAGAGCCGGGACGTACCATCCGCACCAGACCACGATGAACAGCGCGGTCACTGCGACCGGCCAGCTCCGCAACCGGGGCGGCACCGGGGCCGCGGCCGCGGTGGCCCGCTCAGCCTCGGCTACCACGGATCCGGGCTGGGCCACGGCGCGGCCCAGGCCGCGCCACAGCACCAGCCACGGGGCACCCAGCACGATCAGCGGCGGGGCCATCACGCCGAGCAGGATGTCCTGCAGCGCGCGGACCCAGATGAAGGTCCCCGCCCAGTAGCCGAGGGGCGACACCAGGGCCAGCAGCACCACCACCAGCCCTGCGTACCAGGCGATCGCCTCCCGGGCCAGCCCGGGAGGCAGCGCGGCGCCGCCCCGCCGCGCGTCCAGCCACAGGCCGCGCAGCCCGGCCAGGTGCACGGCCGCGACCACCAGGCAGCCGGCGAGAACTGCCACGTTGGCCGACCAGTGCGAGACAACCATGTTCATGCCGGTGCTGGGTCGCCGGTCGGCTGACGCAGGCGTGAGCCTTTCCGGACTGACCGCTCCTTTCCGCTCAGAATACGTAGAACAGCAAGAAGAAGAAGATCGTCACGATGGCCAGGTAGTTCCAGATGAGCGTGAACGCGCTCAGCGACGACTGGAAGCGCTGCACCGCGAACGCCTCGGCGTAGGTCGGCGGCTGCTCCACGAAAGAGATGGCGGGGAGCGGCCTGACCCGCATGACCAGGATCTCCAGCCAGATCATCGCTCCCAGCCAGCTGACCAGGATCACCGGGTAGAAGCCCGTGAACACGCTGGAGAAACCCGAGCTGCCGGGCTGGAACGGGAGGTTCAGCAACTGGACGATTTCCAGCGCTACCGCCACCAGCCCGAGCAGCAGGGCGACCAGGGCCGCGCTCTGCCAGGCGCTCTTGGCGCCGGCCTTGATCCGGGTCAGCCCCACGTACTGCACAACGGCGCTGACCACGACGAGAACCAGGATGGTGACGCCGTAGCCGATCTGCGGCGCGTGATACCCGGAGCCGTGCCACCGGTTGTTCGAGTTGACCGACCGCAGGTAGAAGTAGGCGAACGCGAACGCCCCGTACAGGAACGACAGGGCGCCAATCGCGAACCGGGCTCCGGTCCACGCCGCGTTCAGCGCCGCCTCATGGTAGAAGCCGGCTTCCTCAGCGGCCCGGTCCAGCTCGTTCGGTGGCTGAGTGGTCTGCTCGGCCATGGCTATGCCTCCACTCCGGTGCTGGCCGTCCCGGCACTCGCGTACGAGGCGCTGACCACGCCCACCGGCGGGTGCAGGTCGGCGACCGGCGGTGCGTCCTTCACGCCATAGTCATACGGGCCCGTGAGCACCACCGGCACGTGCTCGAAGTTGCCCGGCGGTGGCGGCGACGGGACCTGCCATTCCAGGCCCCGCGACTGCCACGGGTTACCGACCTCTTTCTCCCGCACGATCACCGTGGACCAGATGAAGTTGATCAGGAAGATCAGGATGGAGCCGCCGAGCAGGAACGCGGACACCGACACCCAGTCGTTGAGGGGCTGCAGGTTCGTCGCGTACTCGAAGACCCGCCGCGGCTGGCCCGCCATACCCACCGCGAACAGCGGCAGGAAGGTCGCGTTGAAGAAGATGAACATCGTCCAGAAGTGGAGGTAGCCCAGCTTCTGGTTGAGCTTGATCCCCATCATCTTAGGCAGCCAGTAGTAGCAGGCGCCCATGAAGGCGAAGATGAGCCCGCCCATGATCGTGTAGTGGAAGTGCGCCATCACGAAGAAGCTGCCGTGCTCGGTGGTGTCCGCCGGGACGTCGGACAGGAACACCCCGGAGATGCCGCCGATCAGGAAGTTGAAGTACAGCGCCATGGCGAACAGCATCGGCACGGTGAACCGGATTTTCGCCTTCCAGAACGTGCCCATCGCCACCAGGTAGATGAACCCGGTCGGGATCGAGATCAGCTCGGTGGTCAGCATGAACAGCGGCCGCATTTCCGGGTTGATCCCGCTGTCGAACAGGTGGTGCTGCCAGACGAAGAAGGACAGCAGGGTCACCCCGATCATCCCGGCCCCGGCGACCCGGTAGCCGAAGAGCGGTTTCCGGCAGAACACCGGGATGAGCTCCGACACGATGCCGAATGCGGGCAGGGCCAGGATGTACACCTCCGGGTGGCCGAAGAACCAGAACAGGTTCTGGTACAGGTAGCTGCTGCCGCCGAGGGTGTTGGCGAAGAACGCGGTCTCCACGGTGCGGTCGGTGATCATCATGTACATCCCGCCGAGCAGGACCGGCACGGCCAGCACCTGGAGGAAGGCGACGGTGAGCATGGACCAGACGAACATCGGCAGCCTGCTCCACCGCATGCCGGGCGCGCGGTAGTTGATGATCGTGACGATGATGTTGAACCCGGCCAGGATGATCGAGATCCCCATCAGCCCGAATGCCACCGCGTACGAGTCCATGCCCTCGGTGGCCTGGAGGTTCAGCGGTGCGTACCCGGTCCAGCCGGTGGGGAACCCGCCGAGCAGAACCCCGGAGAGAAGTATCACGTAGGCAGCCGGGGTCAGCCAGAACCCGAGCGCCTCCAGGCGGGGGAACGCCATCCGCTTGGACCCGATCATGAGCGGGGCGAGGTACTGGCCGAACGGCCCGAGCACGAGCGACGACATCATCATCATCATCATCGTGCCGTGCTCGCCGACCACCATGAGATAGGAGGTCGAGCTCATGATGTGGTACGTGGGCGAGAGCAGCTCGGTCCGGATCGCCATGGCGAACAGGCCGCCGGTGCAGAAGTAGACGATCATCCCCATCAGGTACTGGATACCGACCACCTTGTGGTCCAGCGTGAACCGGAAGTACCTGGCCAGGCCGGTGGCGGCCTCTGCCTGCTCCTCGGCCAGCGGCACCGGCTTGCCGAGCATCTGCCGCAGCAGGTCGTTGAACACGCCGAGCCCGCCGAGCCAGCCGATGGTCCCGAGCACGTAGCCGAGCACGAGCGGGAAATCGTTCATGTCGGACAGCGCATTACGGGCATAGCCGTAGGACAGCAAGTCGCCCAGCCAGTGCCCGACGAAATAGCCGATGACGGCGCCGACGATGCCGGTATGGAACGCCGGGCGCATCCACCACGGCCGGGCGCGGCGTGGACCAGCAGGTCCAAATCCCGCGGGCTCCCGCGCCTTCTCCGGCTCTATCTCGATGGACATCCGGTCACCTCTTCATCGCAGTGTCAGGCCGGGGCAGTCCCCGGAGTACCGGACAGTTACGGCCACTGGCGGCAGCCGGTCCGCTGGTCATGGCTGCTCCGGATCGGCCGGCGGGTAGTAGTACCCGTTGGCGCCGGTGATGCCGGCCACCTTGACGACGTCCTGGCCGAGCTGCGGGACCACGGTCGGGTCGTAGGTGAGCGAGTATGGCGGCAGTGCGGCCAGCAGGCCCGCCCGGTGCTCGGCCAGCTGGTTGCCTCTCGCCCACACCTGGAACGCGGTGGTGCTCACCACCTGGCCGGAGTTGAACATGGCGCCGTGCCAGATCCCGCAGAGCTCGTTGCACCGGACGGTGAACCCGCCGGTGTGCTTCGGGGTCGTGTAGGCCACGTCGTCCACGTTCGGGTTGGCGTCCGCCTTCACGCCGAGCTGGTAGGCCCAGAAGCTGTGGATGACGTCCAGCGAGGTCACGTGGAACTCCACCGGCCGGTTCACCGGCAGCACCAGCTCGGTGGTCTCCATCCCGCCGAACTGCGGATACCGGTAGGTGAACGACCACTGCTGCCCGATGACCTGCACCTGGAGCAGGTTGCTGCCGGACAGCTTCCAGACCGGCAGTGCCCCCTCGCCCGCGCCCGCCCCGGCCGGGACGATCAGCTCCACGGTGCCGAACACGAACGCGGCCAGCACGATCACCGAAGTGGCGCCGATGAAGGTGGCCTGCACCCCAGTGTGCCCGAAGATGGGCGGGCCGTCCTCGTCGTCACCCTTCCGGTGCCGCCAGACGACCAGGGCGTAGCCGAAGTAGACCCAGACGAACAGCATGACCGGGGCGGCCGCCAGGGCCAGCACCGCGATGTCGAACTGCTGGTGCTGGGCTGACGACGTCTGGTCACCGGGTGGCATGTGCGGGTACCAGGCGAACCAGATGAGCAGGTCGGCGGCGAGGGCCAGGACGAGCCAGATCAGGAAGATCCGCAGGCCGTGGCGGGGCTCGGCCTTGGCTGGGGCTGCCGGAGCCTCGGACGCGGCCATCAGCCGGTCACCTCCATGTTGCCCATCATGTAACCGAGCGTCTGCATCGGCCCGCTGTTGCCATCGAGGAAACCGCCGCCGCACGGGACGAAGCATTGCCAGCGCAACGTCTGGGCATGGCTGGGGGTCATGAAGCTGAACTTCTCCAGGCTGTACGGGCCTTTGGTGCACGGCGAGGAGGAGCACAGCTCAGCCGACGCGCCCGGCGAGGCCACCGGCACGAACAGGTGCAGGCTGGGGATGGCGAACGTGTGGCCGACGTTGCAGTGCGACCAGCCGTTGATCAGGCCCTCGGTCCTGGTCGGCCCGAGCGGCTGGTTGGTGTCCTTGAACTGCTGCACGGTCGCGATGTTGCCGATCGTGCCCTGGACCTTGCTCCAGTAGTTATTCCGCAGCGGCGTGCAGCCGTCGTAGCCCAGGATCGTCATGTTCACCCGGGTGTTCGCCGGGACCTGGAACACGGTGGTGTGCACCCACGCCTTGGTCTTCGGGTCCTGCACGAAGTAGCTGACCCAGTCCGGCTCGCTGGCCGAGTCGTTCTGCGCGTCCTCCTGCAGGACGACGTTGACTTGTCCCCCGGACGCCTCCGGGGTGTAGTTCACCACGGGCGGGCCGCTGCCTATGTAGTAGACAGCCAGGAAGACCCCACCCGCGACCACGGCGGCGAACGCCACCGCAAGGGTCGCGATACGGGCCGGCAGAGACACCAGTCACCACCTCGCTTCTTCGCGGCGCCTCGCGCACGCGACTGGGCCGGCCGCAATGTCCCCAGAACTTGCGGGCCGGAGGTCTCGTCTGGTCTTGATCTTGCGATCGTTCGGCCCGCCTGGGCAACCAGACAGGCCTTGAATGACGAAATTGTCATGATCAGAGCCTCTGTCCGGGATATCCTTCGGCCCGCAAGGACAGCCTGGTTACGGTGAGTCCTGATCCACAGACTGGTTGTTACCGCTCGTGGCTCATGCAACACCTCTGATCACAGATCAAGTGCTGCAATGGTTTGCCATCACCCTCTAGGGTTGACCGCACCCCTCGTCGCGGTACATCCTCAACTGAGGGGATCGTCCAGGCGGTGGCCTGCCACCGCGCCGCGCTGACGCGTCGCCCTGATAGCCCATGCAACGTAATCCACCTGCGAAGACGGTCCCCCCGCCGGGGCCGTGTCCCACGGCGGCGCGGCTCCTCGTGGTCGATGACGAGCCGCAGATCCGTGAGTTCATGGCGCGCGCCCTAATGGCGGCCGGTTATGCAATCGATTTCTCCGGTTCAGGTAAAGAAGGGCTCAGCCAGGCCACGGCCGGTGACTACGACCTGGTCATCTTGGATCTGGTGATGCCAGACATGGACGGGCGGGAGATCCTCACCCGGCTCCGCCGCGAACGGCCTGATCAGGCCGTTCTCGTGCTCTCGTGCCTGGCGGACGTCACGACTAAGGTGGATTGCCTGGAACTCGGCGCGCAGGACTACCTGACCAAGCCATTCTCCCTGGCCGAGCTGCTGGCCCGGGTGCGGGTCAGGCTCCGCGACGACGGGCACCCTCTGAACGAGGTGCTGAGGGCGGGAGAGCTCGTGCTTGATTTCGGCCGGCTGGAAGCCAACATCGGGCGTGGCGCGGTCCCGCTCACCCGCCTGGAGTTCCTGCTGCTCCGTGAGCTGATGGAGCACCCCGGGCAGTCGGTGCCCAAAGGGCAGCTGCTCGCCTCGGTGTGGGGGTACGACTTCGATCCCGGCTCCAACGTGGTCGACGTCTGCGTCCGCCGCCTCCGCTCGAAACTCGGTTTCGACCTGATCAAGACGGTGCGTGGTGAGGGATACCAGCTCACCGCGTAGAGGCGGGCTCGCCGGGCGGCTCCGGCAGACCGTGGCCACCGGCCTGAGGCACGGCGCCCGGCTCCGGCTGCGCCAGCACACGCCCGGGACCGCCATCGCGCCGGGGCCGTCGCGCGCGACGGCCCCACTGCACGCGGCGGCGCTGGGTGCCGCGCCCTTCGGCCCCGCGCCGCTGAGTCCGGCACCCCTGGGTGCCGTGCCCCTCGGCCGCGCGCCGCTGAGTCCCGCGCCCCTGGGCGCCGCGCCCTTCGGTCCCGCGCCGCTGAGTCCCGCGCCCCTGGGCGCCGCACCGCCCGGGCCCGTCCTGGACCCTGGCGAGGGCAGCGGGCCCCGGCCACACCCCGCGCTCTCCGCGGGGCTCTGGCACTCGCTCCCCGCCGGGCTGCACTTCAGGGACGCCAGCCGCCGCGCCACCGCGCGGGCGGCCCGGGCGGCCCGGGCCAGGGGTAGCTTCGGCTGGCCCTGGCGGCTCGCCTGGGTTGACGTGGTCTGGGTGCTGTTCTCCGTGGTGAACCTGGCCGCAATCCTGGTGTTCTCGAGCTGGGAGACGATCCCGTTTCACTTCATCTGGATCAGCCTGACGCTGCTCTACGGGTTCCGGGTCTGGGCCACCCGGCCGACGCTGTGGGTGCTCGCCGTGGTCATGCTGACCACGTTCGCCGCGATCAGCTGGGACGTCTACCGGGGCGCCCAGTCCGTGGACGAGCTCAACGAGGTCCCGCTGATGGCCGTGATGTTCTGGCTGATGGTCTGGCACGCCCAGCGCCGGCTGGACGCGGACCACGAACGGGACCTGGTCAGCGACGAGAACGCGCGGCTGCTGGCCACCCAGCGCCGGTTCCTGCAGGACGCCTCCCACCAGCTGCGCACGCCCATCACGATCGCGCTCGGCCACGCCGAGCTGCTGGCCCGGGAGCTCACCGACCGGACCGAGCAGCGGGACATCCATGTGGTGGTGGGCGAACTGTCCCGGCTGCGGCGGCTCGGCGAGCGGCTGCTGGTCATCGCGGCCTCCGAGGACCCGGACTTCCTCCGCCCCGAGCCGGTCGCCCTGGACGGGTTCACGATGGACGTCATCGGGCGCTGGCGGCCGACCGCGGACCGGCAGTGGCAGGTCGGCCGGCTGGACGCGGTCACGGTCGGCGCCGACCGGGAACGGCTCGGCCTCGCCGTCGACGCCCTGCTGGAAAACGCCGTCCGGCACACCGCCAGCGGCGACATGATCCAGCTTTCGGTGCTGGTCACCGCGCCCGGCCTGCCGGTGCGTATGATCGTCGCGGACACGGGCGAGGGGATCGCACCCAGCGAGCTCGAGCACATCTTCGACCGTTTCCGCACCGGGACGCCGGCCGGCGGAACCACCGCGGCCGGCACCGCCAGAACCGGGTCCAAAGGCACCGGGCTGGGCCTGGCCCTGGTGCGGGCCGTGGCCCACGCGCACGGCGGAGACGTGCGCGTGCGCAGTACCCCCGGCGTGGGCAGCGAGTTCGAGCTGGTCCTGCCGACCCCGGCGGTCAGCTCCGGGACGCTGTACCCCGCGCTCCCGCTGAGCTGGTCCAGCAGCCCCGCGGAGCCGGCGCCGGACCGGACGCTGAAGGACAACCCATGGCCAAGCAGGAACCGATGACCTCCGAACCCACGAGCACGCAGGAGCACGACGAGGTGAGCGCCGGCCCGCCCCCGGGGCCCGCCCGCGGCGTGGCCGGCTGGTTCCGCGGGCTCAGCCGGGGCCGCAAGCTGGCCCTCACCTGGTCCGCCTCGGTGCTCGCCGTGGTGATCGCGCTGCTCGCCATCGGCGCCACCTCCGGCGGGGCGGCCAAGCATGCGCCCCCGCCCCGCGCCCCCGGGTTCACCCTGGCCCAGCTCGGGCATCCGGGCCAGCACATCTCGCTGGCCCAGTACGCGGGCCACCCGCTGATCCTGAACTTCTTCGCGTCCTGGTGCGAGCCATGCCAGCGGGAGACCCCGCTGATCGCCCGGTTCTACCGCAGTCACCAGCGCAGCATCATCATCGTGGGCATCGACGTCAACGACAGCAGCTCGGCGGGGCTGGCCTTCGCGCGGAAAATGGGCGTGGCCTACCCGGTCGCGTCCGACCCGGCGCCGATGGCCATGGCGCTGTCTTACGGGGTGGCGGCGCTGCCGCAGACGTTCTTCCTCAACGCGCAGCACCGCATCGTCAAGCGGGTGATCCGTGAGGTGACCCTCACCGACCTGCGCCGCGGGGTAGCCATCATGACCAAGCAGAGCGCACGGAGCTGAGCTGAGTGGACGCCCCGACCCGCACCGATCCGCCGTATGTCCCCATCCGGACGAACCGGTGGGCCCCCCATCAGAAGGCCCCCCGCTGGCTGCTGCTGGCCGGCGCGCTGATCGTGGTGGGGATCGTGCTGGTCGCCCTGGCGCACAAACCCTCCCGGTCGCAGCAGGCCGGCGACCTCAACGGTGCCCTCAAGGACATGACGGCGGATATCCAGTCCTGCGCGGGCGGGGTCGACGAGTCCCTCCTGGCTCTGCACCGGGTCCAGGCCGGGGAGAACTCCGCCGCGAACATCCAGGCCACTATCAAGATCGCCCGGTACGGCGCGGCCAACTGCTCCCCCGCCAACAACGAGCTGCTCGGTGACCTCACCCAGTACCAGGTGACCGGGTCGCTGGCCGCGTTCCACCTGGAGACCGCGGTTAACGACCTGGTCACCTGGGCGTTCCCGTACGCCCAGCGGGTACAGAACGACGTGGCGAACCAACTGGGCGCGCAGGACCCGGCTAAGCGGCAGCAGTACGCCGCGGCGCTGCGGCGGGACACCAACGACCTGAACCGGCAGCGGGCCAAGATCGACAAGATCCTCGTGAAGGCGATCACCACGACCGGGGCCACGGCCAGCCCGCCGCACCTGCCGGGCTAGCCCCACGGACCTGGAGCAGCATGCACGGACGGGCGAGGAGCGGGGTACTGGCGCCCTGGGTGCTGCCCCCCTGGGTGCTGGCCGGTGGCGCGGCGCTCGCGGTCGCCCAGGGCGCTCCCGGCCTCACCGCGCTCGCCCCGGTCCGCCGGCTGTTCCCCGGGCTGTCCGGGGCCGGGGCACCCGATCACGTGGCGCTGACCTTCGACGACGGCCCGGATCCTCGCTTCACCCCGCACTTCCTGGCCACGCTGGCCGCCCGCCGGGTGCGCGCGACCTTCTTCCTGCTCGGCCCCATGGTGCAGGCCGCCCCCCCGCTCGCCGCCGAGATCGCCGCGGCCGGGCACGAGGTGGGCGTGCACGGCTGGGATCACCGCTACGCCACCCTGCGCGGGCCGGGGGCCCTGCACGACGACCTGGCCCGGGCCTGCGACACGATCGCGGCGGCGACCGGCACCGTCCCCCGGCTGTACCGCCCGCCGCACGGGGTGCTCAGCGCCAGCGCCCTGATCGCCGCCAGCCGCCTCGGGCTGCGGCCGGTCCTGTGGAGTACCTGGGGACGGGAGTGGGTGCCGGGGGCGACACCGGCCTCGGTGCAGGCGACCCTGGCCCGCACTCTGGGCGGCGGGACGACCGTACTCCTGCATGATTCGGACTGCACCGCCCCGCCGGGCACGGCCGCGGCCGCCCTGGGCGCGCTGCCCTGGCTGCTGGACGAATGTGCCCGCCGTGGGCTGCGGGCGGGCCCGCTGGCCAGTCATCTGGCGGACGGCCCGCGGTCCGGATGACCCACCTCGCTCAGACGACCCGGCCTGCTCGGGCGGCCCGGCCTGCTCAGACGACCCCGGCCTGCTCTGGCGGCTCGGAGCGCTCATATGACCCCGGCGTGCTCAGATGACCCGGCTCGCTCAGGAGAAGTTAAAGCAGTCGTATGCGGGAAGTAAGGGGTGACACCGGGCTGAGGAATCCTCAGGGCATCTTCAGCTGACGTCCAGGCTCGTAGTGCTTACTGGAGGTTGCCTGAGAGCGGCAGGCCACGAGCCCGGCCGCTGGGCAGGGCAACGACGCAACGTAGGCTGACTTCCGGGCAAAGGTGATACGGATGCAAGAAGGTCAGGACCGGAGTGGGGACCAGACGCCGGAGTACATGGGTGCGTGGTCACCCATCCCGGCCGGGGACCAGCCGGACCGGGCCGCCGGTGAGGAGCCGGCCGCTGAGGGGAGCCCGGACGGGCAGGACGAGCCCCCGGCGGAGGGCACCTGGATAATCCCGGCCGAGGTAGATCAGCAGAGCGGCACCCCGGCGCGGGACGCGCCGCAGGACCAGCCTGAGCACGGCCTGGCGGGCCTGGGCTTCGGCGGGGCCGCTGCCGCCACGCCGGGCACCCCGGAGCCGGGCAGCGCAGCCCCCGGCGGGCCCCAGCCGCCGGCGGCTCCAGGCCAGGGCGGCGGGTACTCCCAGCCCGGCGGATACGTTCAGCCGGGCAGCGCCCACCCCGCGGCCGGCCAGCCCAGCCAGCCCGGATACGGCCAGCCCGGATATGGCCAGCCCGGATACGGCCAGCCGGGGTACGGCCAGCCCGGGCACAACCAGCCGACCGCCGCGTTCGGCCAGCCTGGATACGGCCAGCCTGGATACGGCCAGCCAGGGCCCGGGCAGCCGGGATATGGCCAGCCCGGGACCGGGCAGCCCGGGTACGGACAGCCGGGCTACGGCCAGCCTGGCCACAACCAGCCGACCGCCGCGTTCGGCCAGGCCGCGGCGTCCGGCGGGTACGGCCAGCCGGGCGAGGGCGGCCAGCCGGGCGAGAGTGGCCAGCCGGGCCCGTACGGCCAGGCCGGCGGCGGGTACGGCCAGCCGGGCGGCTACGGCCAGCCCGGTGGTGGTGGCGGCTACGGCCCCTGGGGCCCGCCGCCGGGCGGATCCTCGGGCGGCTGGGGCTCGGACGACGTCATCGGCTACGGCTCCCAGCAGGAACCGCCGCACCGCCGCCGCGGCAGCCGGGCGCTGGTCTACGTGGTGGTCGCGGCGCTGGCCGCCGGAGTCGGGGCGGGCGCCGTGGTCGCGCTGAACCACAACTCCCAGTCCCCCGGCAACGCCGTCTCCTCGCAGCAGATCCCGTCGCCGAGTAGCAACGGGGCCGGCAACGCCAACACCACCAACGTCGACGTGCAGTCGGTGGCGGACAAGGTCCAGCCCGGCATGGTGGACATCAACTCCAGGCTCAAGTACCAGGACGGCGCGGCCGCCGGGACCGGCATGATCCTGTCCTCCAACGGGGTGGTGCTGACCAACAACCACGTGGTCGAGGGATCCACGCACCTCACCGCGACGACCGTCGTAGGCAACAAGAAGTACCAGGCCACGGTGCTCGGGGTGGACCCCACCGATGACGTGGCGCTGATCAAGCTGCAGGGCGCCGCCGGGCTGAAGACGGTGCAGGTGGGTGACTCGTCCAAGGTCACCCTGGGCACCGGGGTCGTGGCCCTCGGGAACGCCGGCGGCCGGGGGGGCAGCACCGTGACGGCCGGGACGATCACCGCGCTGAGCCGGACCATCACCGCCAGCGACTCGGGCAGCGGCCAGAACACCGAGACGCTGCACCACATGCTGCAGACCAACGCCCCGATCGCCGAGGGCGACTCGGGCGGCGCGCTGGCCAATGGGGCCGGCCAGGTGATCGGCATGAACACCGCCGCGAACAGCCAGTCGCTGGGCGGGACCGGAACGGCGCAAGGCTTCGCGATCCCCATCAACCGGGCGCTGGCCATCGCCAAGAAGATCGCCGCCGGGAACGCCAGCGGTCACATCCTGATCGGCCCGAAGGGCTTCATGGGCGTGGGCGTGGACTCGGTCACTGACGCCAACGCCTGCCTGGCGCAGAGCGGCGTCGGGACCGGCTATCAGCTCCCCGCCCACTCGGGTGCGCTGGTCTGCAACGTCTACCCGGGCACCCCGGCGTACAAGGCGGGCGTCCGGGCCGGCGATGTGATCACCGGGGTCAGCGGCCGGTCGGTGACCACCGCCAACGGCCTGACCAGCGTCATGCTCAACTACAAGCCGGGCGCGACGGTGTCACTGACCTGGGTGGACAAGGGCAAGCAGAGCCACACCTCGTCCCTGACGCTGATCAACGGACCGGTGAAGTAAGCAACCGGGTCAGCTGCTGAGCCAGGCCCGGAGGCGGGACTCCACCTCGGCGATCCGGGCGACGGGGACGTGCTCGCCGCGGGAGTGGGCGATCTCGGGGTCGCCGGGGCCGTAGTTGACGGCGGGCATCCCCAGTTCCGCGAAGCGGGCCACGTCGGTCCAGCCGAACTTGGCCCGCGGGGTCCCGCCCACGGCCGCGAGCAGCGTGGCCGCGGCGGGATCGGTCAGGCCTGGCCGGGCCCCGGCGGCCCAGTCGGTGAACGTCACGTCCCAGCCCCTGAAGATCTCCCGGACGTGGTCCTGGGCCTGCTCGACGCTGCGGTCCGGGGCGAAGCGGTGGTTGACGGACACCACGCACTCGTCCGGGATGACATTGCCCGCCACCCCGCCGCTGATGTAGACCGCGTTGAGCCCTTCGTGGTACTTCAGGCCCTCGACCTCCGGCTCGCGGGCCACGTAGTTCCGGAGCACGTCCAGGATCGGCCCGGCCTGGTGGATGGCGTTGGTGCCGTTCCAGGACCGGGCGCTGTGCGCGCGCTCGCCGGTCGCCCGGACCTCGGCCCGCATCGTGCCCTGGCAGCCGCCCTCGATGATGGCGCTGGTCGGCTCGAGCAGCACGGCCAGGTCGCCGTCCAGCAGGTCGGGGGAATTGCGGGACAGCCGGAGCAGGCCGTTGCGCTCGGCCTCGACTTCCTCGCCGTCGTAGAACACGTAGGTCACGTCGCGGCGGGGCTCGCGCAGCGCCGCCGCCAGGCGGAGCTGGACCGCCACGCCGGACTTCATGTCGCAGGTGCCGCAGCCGTACAGCATGTCCCCGTCGAGGCGGGCCGGGAGGTTGCCGGCGATCGGTACCGTGTCGATATGCCCGGCCAGCACCACCCGCTCCGGCCGGTCCAGCGTGGTCCGGGCGACCAGGGCGTTGCCGTCCCGGTACAGGTCCAGGTGCGGGAGGCGGCGCAGCGCCGCGTCGATCACGTTGGCGAGGCGTTCCTCGTCACCGCTGACCGAGGGTATATCGGCCAGAGCCGCGGTCAGCGCCGCCACATCCTGGGAAAGGTCAAGGTCTAGGTCCACGCGGGGAGCCTAGCCGGACATGATGGCCACATCAGCACCACCCGCGCCGAACGGAGAGCTCATGTTCCACGTTGATTCGGAGGTCGGCCGGCTCCGCCAGGTCGTGCTGCACCGTCCCGAGCTGGAGCTGAAGCGGCTAACCCCGGACAACGCCAGCGAGCTGCTGTTCGACGGCGTGCTGTGGGCCGACCGGGCCCAGCGGGAGCACGACGAGTTCGCGGAGGCGCTGCTGGCCCGGGGCGTGGCCGTGCACTACTACGGGGACCTGCTGACCCAGACGCTGGAGATCTCCCAGGCCCGGGACTACATCCTGGACCGGGTCTTCGACTCCCGGCTGCACGGGCCGCTGGCCTGCTCGGCGTTGCGGGCCGCGGTGGCGGGGCTCGCGTCCCCGGTCCTGGCCCGGGCCCTGACGGGCGGGATCACCAAGCAGGAGATCCTGGAGCTGGCGCCGGAGCCGAAGAGCATCGCGTTCCACTCGCTGGACCCGGGCAGCTTCGTGCTCGCGCCGCTGCCCAACCTGCTCTACCAGCGCGACACGTCGTGCTGGATCTACGGCGGGGTCTCGGTGAACGCGATGGCCATGCCGGCCCGGATGCGGGAAACCGTCAACGACGAGGCCATCTACCGCTGGCACCCGATGTTCGCCAAGGACAGCTTCGAGGTCTGGTACCACGGCGCGGACGCGGCGCCGGCCACCATCGAGGGCGGCGACATCCTCGTCATCGGCAACGGTGCGGTGCTGGCCGGGATGAGCGAGCGGACCACCCCGCAGGCCATCGAGCTGATCGCGCACCGGCTGTTCTCGGCCGGTGCGGCGCGCTGCCTGGTGGCCATCGACATGCCGAAGGCCCGGGCGTTCATGCACCTGGACACCGTGATGACGATGTGCGACTACGGCGTGTTCACCAAGTACATGAACCTGGGCATGCTGCCGTCGTACACGGTGGAGCCGGGGGCCAGCGCCCGCGAGCTGAAGGTCACCGACCATCCGCCGGAGGACATGCACATAGCGATCGCGGCCGCGCTGGGCCTGCCCAGCATCAAGGTGCTGACCGCCAGCCAGGACCCGCCGGCCGCGCAGCGTGAGCAGTGGGACGACGGCTGCAACGTGCTCGCGATCGAGCCCGGCGTGGTCGTCGCCTACGACCGCAACGTGACCACGAACACCTACCTGGAGGAGAACGGGGTCGAGGTGGTGCCGGTGCCCGGCAGCGAGCTGGGCCGGGGCCGGGGCGGCCCGCGGTGCATGAGCTGCCCCATCGAGCGCGACGCCTAGGTGAGGTGCCCTGCCGGGAGGGGCAGGCGCCCGTGCTGGTGGGCCGGGCTATAGATCGTCCGGCAGCAGGGGTCGGCTTAGCAACGGAACGAATCTGGTTGGTTTCGCGGGCCCAGGATCTTGAAGTCAGGCTGGGCTGGCGTAGCGGCCGGTGTCCATCGCGGCTGAGTTCCGCGTCGATGTCAGGCGGCCGGGTGGCTACGGATCTGGACGGACCTGGGCCGGGCGCCCCGGACGATCGACGCGTATGCCCGCGGGCTGGCCGAGTACCTCGGGCGGTGCGAGCGGGAGGGCATCGACCCGCTGGAGGCGACCCGGGAGCATGTCGCCGGCCACGTCCGCGAGCTCAGCACGCGCCCCAGTCACCGGGGCGCGAACGTCGTGTCGATCGACTCGGGATCGGGCCTGGCCAACGCCACGATCCAGCAGCGGCTGGTCCCGGTGCGGCTGTTCTACGATTTCCTCATCGAGGAGGGCCTGCGCGAGTCCAACCCAGTCGGGCGAGGCCGTTACACCCCGGGCCGGAGGTTCGGCGGCTACCAGCGGGGCCCTGGTCCCACGGCTGGCCAAGCTGCCGTGGATCCCGACCGATGAGCAGTGGCTCGCGTTCCTGGAGGTCGCCAGGTCGGAGCCGCCGCGCAACCGGGTGATGCTCGCACTGGCCTACGACGCTGCGCTGCGCAGGGAGGAACTGTGCTCGCTGCGCACTGATGACCTCGACCCCGGCCGTCGCACTGTCCGGGTCCGGGCCGAGACCACGAAGAACCGGTTCGAGCGCGTGGTGCCGTACTCGGCCTCCACCGGCGTCCTGCTTTCGGGTTACCTCCTGCACCGGGCCACTATCAGCAGGGCCAGGGGGCCGCTGTTCCTGTCGGAATCGCGGCGCAACCACGGCCAGCCGCTGACGCTGTGGAGTTGGTCGAAGATCGTGCGGCGGCTCGCGGAGGCCGCTGACCTGCCCCGGTTCTCCACGCACACGACCCGGCACCTGTGCCTCACGGACCTGGCCCGGATGGGCTGGGAGATCCATGCGATCGCCTTGTTCGCGGGCCACCGGTCGACGGAGTCCACGCTGAAGTACATCCACCTGTCCGGCCGGGACCTGGCCGAGAAGCTGCAGAAGGGCATGGACCAGATCCACGCCTGGCGAGTCGATCAGCTCGCCCGGATCGCCGACGCCGGCACGGCGAAGCCGTGACTGCGGCGTCCCCCGCGGCCGTCCTTGCTCCGGCCGCGGATCGTGCATGGGCCTGGCCGCTGGACCCCGCCCGCTACGACCGCCGAGCCGAGCTGGACGCCACGGAGATCCAGGCGCTGGGCGAGCTGGGCTGGCTGGTCCGCCGCGGCCGCGGCC
>WNGB01006642.1_pt1 | contig 29157 bp, 31 predicted proteins | sample 5400681 | NCBI WGS metagenome assembly WNGB01 (sample SAMN13153367, study PRJNA577476) | soil metagenome | isolation source: 115 cm soil or saprolite under grassland replicate 2 | place: USA:California | collected 2016-06-15
ACCTGAGCCACTATCCCACAAAGATCAAAGTCACCGAGCAAGAGAAGAAGTCAATACCTCTTGTCAGACATGATTTTCACGGCGACTGGAACTATAACATTCGACCATCAACGGAATAGCTTATTTCAATCCGGCCCCTTAGTTCCGGGCTCCTCCACGCTGAAAGGTGGTGGACCGCCTAATACTGCAGCCGTAGATCGTGACCTTGGTGGTCATGGAGCGGGCCGCGGCCCAGCCGCGCGTGGACAAAAGCGACCACCGTTGATGATCTGGTGGTGTGAGGACCAAACATCAGACGGTGGCCGCAGGCCACAGCGTAGACGTTGACCCCGCCCGTTGGCAGGAGCTGCTGGACGAGCTGCTGGTCCGGGTCGCGGGCCGGTTCGGCCGGGCGGACCTGCGGCGCCGGGCCAGGGCGTTCGTGCGCGGCCTGCTGGCCGACCTGCCACGCAAGAACTGCTGGGCGATCGCCGAGCATGCCGGTGACGCCAACCCGGACGGGATGCAGCACCTGCTGGCCCGGGCGGTGTGGGACCACGACAAGGTGCGCGATGACGTACGCGCCTATGTGGTGGAGCATTTGGGCGACCCTGACGCGGTGCTGGTGGTGGACGAGACCGGCGACCTGAAGAAGGGCACCTAATGCCGACGTCGGCATTAGCTGCCTTATGACGACCCTGCGGTTATGCCGCACCTTGCCCGGTGACAGCTTTGGTGGTGGTGTGGTCGCCGGGCGGGTGCGGCATAACGCGCTTGGGTCTTGCCGGTCAGAGCTGGCTGAGGAAGGCGAGCAGTTCGTCGGGCGGCTGGTAGCGCCCCGCGCCGGTGCCGGGCGGTGCGGTGCGGGCTATGGCTTGCTCTTTGAGCGCCATGTCGGCGTGCAGGTAGATGCGGGTGGTGGCTGGGCTTTCGTGGCCGAGCCACAGGGCGGTGACGGTGATGTCGACTCCGGCGTGGAGCAGGTTCATCGCTGCGGTGTGCCGCAGGGTGTGCGGCGTGATCTTCTTGGCCTGCAGCGAAGGGCAGGTCCGCGCCGCTGTGGCGGCGTGCCTGGTGACCAGGTGCTCGACGGCGTCGCGGGACAGCGGGGTTCCGGCCCGGGTGGCAGCGGGCCGGCTGTGTCTGCATGCTGTTCGGCGAGCCAGGCGGCGAGGATTTCCACGGTGTGCGCGGTGAGCGGTGTGGCGCGGTCCTTGCGTCCCTTGCCGCGGCAGTATGCGTGCGGCCCGGTGCCCAGGTGGACGTCGTGCACGGCGAGCCCGGTGAGCTCGGAGACACGCAGCCCGGTCTGGGCGGCGAATACCAGCAGGGTGTGGTCGCGGCGGCCGTGCCAGGTGGAGCGGTCGGGTGCGGCGAGCAGCGCGTCGAGCTCGTCGCGGGTGAGGGAGCTGACGATCGTGGTGGTGGTCCGCTTGGGCTGCATCTCAAGGACGCGGCCGATCAGGGCCGCGTGCTCGGGTGCGTGGAGGCTGGCGTAGCGGAACAGTGAGCGGATGGCTGCCAGCCGCGCGTTGCGGGTGGCGGCGCTGTTGCCGCGGGTTGTCTCCAACTGCTGCAGGAAGGCGCCGATGGTGGCGGGGTCCAGGTCGGCCAGGTCCAGCTGGGCGGGCAGCTTGCCGGTCTGCTGGTGGATGTAGCCGAGCAGCAGCGTGAAGGTGTCGCGGTAGGAGGCGATGGTGTGCGGGCTGGCGCCGCGCTGAGTCATCAGCCGGTCGGTGAAGAAGGCTTCCAGGACCGGCGGCAGCGCGGTCATGACGCCCTCCCGCTGCTGGCGTGGCCATCCAAACGGTGCTCGCCTGGGGTTGCAGCCGTGCGGCGGCCAGCGCGAGCAGTTCGGGTGTGGCTTGCAGGTACCAGTAGGTTGCCTCCGGGCAGGAGTGCCCCAGGTAGGCCGATAGCACCGGCAGCCGGGCCGCCACGTCGGCGCCGTCCCGGTACCAGCCGGTCAGGGTGGTGACGGCGGACGTGTGGCGCAGGTCGTGGATCCTGGGCCGGCGCCGCCCGGGCGGCGTGTGGATGCCGGCCAGGACCAAGAGCCTGGCGAAGGTTTCCTGCACACCGCGCTGCTGCGCCCGCTGGCCGGTGCTGGTGACGAAGAACGCCGGCGAGGCGGGGTGCGGGCAGAGCCAGTCGCGCCGGGCGGCGTAGCCGGTGAGCATGCTGGCCGTGGTGGGGTGCAGCGGCACCAAGCGCATCTGGTCGTTCTTGCCGGTCACGGTGAGCACAGCGGCGTCCAGGTCGGCGTCGGCGCGGTCGAGGGCCAGAGCCTCACCCAGGCGCAGCCCGCTGGCCGCGATCAGGCCGATCAGGGCCTGGAGGCTGCCGATGGCAGGGGCGCGCCGATGGTCCCGGCGGCGTGGACGAGCGCCGCGATCTCCTCAGCGGAGTAGATATACGGCGGCGGCCGGCGCGCGGGTGCGGCGAGCAGGCCCGCCGGGGGATCTGGCAGGCGGGTCGAGGTGGCCAGGTGCCGGGCGAAACCGCGCACCACACTCAGCCGCCGGCGCCAGTGCGCCGGTGCGGCGTCTTGCGGCTGGTCGCCCATGCCAGGGCCGCGGAGATCGTAATGGTGGCCTGGCCGGCGTCATCGAGCCGGGCGGCGAAGTCGGCCAGCATCCGGCCTTCGCCCCGCAGCTTGTAGCCCAGCGACCGGCGCATTGCCAGGTAGTCCTCGGCGAGGGCTCGCATGCTCATCGCGCGGCTCCCTGCGGGCAGGCATGGCCAGCTCGGCCGGCCGGCCTGATCGACCTTTGCGTAGATCGCCGTGGTGCGCTGCTGGGCGTGACGCAGCAGCTGGCCGACCTCCTCCATCGACGCGCCGGCCGCGAGCAGGCCGCACGCCGCCGCATGGCGGATACGGTGCGGCCCAAACCGCGCCACCCGGCGCGCTCGCAGGCCCGGGCCACCAGGTTGGTGACCGAGGACACTGCCAGGCCGGTGAACGGCGCCACCATGGTCACAAACAGGTGCGGTGCTGTGGTGGCGGGCCGCGCGTGCAGCAGGTAGTCCGCCATCGCCTCACCCACATCAGCGGGCAGCGGCAAGATGTCCCTCCGTCCGCCCTTGCCGTGAATGGTCAGCTCGCCCGAGCGCCAGCCCACGTCGGCGAGCTGCAGACGGGCGACCTCCCCGCCGCGCAGCGCCAGCCGTGCCATGGCCAGGACGATCGCGTAGTCGCGGCGGCCGCCTGCGCTCTCGCGGTCGCAGCCGGCCAGGACCGCCCGCAGATGATCAGCAGACGCGGCGCGCGGCAGGGCCGGCCTCCAACGTCGCCCCGCCGGGACCGCCCCGGCCAGCGGAAGCGGAATATGCCCCGCCGCGTGCAGGTAACCGAGCAGGGATCGCAGCGCCGGCAGCGTCACCATGTCCGGCGCCTTGCCCCGCCTGCGCCTGGCCTGCTCCAGGACATAGCCGGTGACCTGCCCGGCCGACAGTCCCGCCAGGGTCTCCGTGAGCCCGGCCATGAACACCCGCGCGCACCGCAGGTAATGCGTCACCGTGCCAGCCGACAGGCCCCGCTCGCCCTCCAGGTACTGCTGGTATGCGGCCAGCAGCGCCTCCAGCGGAGTGCCAGGAACCGGCTGGCTCTGCGGCGGGGCTGCCTGCACGCGCCGCAGATACCCCAGCGCCGGGGCGAGTGCCCGGGCGGCCACCCCGGTGCGGTGCCCGGCCGCCCGGCACGCGCGGAGGAATTCCCCGGCTGCCTCGCCGGTCAGGCCTGCGGCAGTCAGACCACGGCCCGCCAGCCACCCGCTCAGATCCGCCAGCAGATGAACGTGATCGGTAACCGTGTCCAGGGCATACCCCTGCCTGGCCAGATCCTGGCGCAGGCCGTCGGCGAACGGTGCGAGCGGCCCCGCCACCACGATCCGTCCCCGGAGCCGTAGGTGATCACAAGAGTCCATGACGTCCTCCTGTCTGGTCGATGGGACCCATCGACCAGACACCAGGCACACAGATCACCACGGCCAGACCGGGAAGATAATGCCGCCCAGCCACACCCCCGTGCCGCGGGACACCAGGGCCTGCGCGTGCACCCGCGGCATAACCGCAGGATCGTCATAAGGCACCATGACCGTTGGGGTCAAGCGCCAGTACACCGGCACCGCCGGGCGGGGTGGAGAACGCCCAGGTCGCCGTGTACCTGGTCTACGCCACCGATGCTGGGCATGGGGTGGTTGACCGGGAGCTGTACCTGCCCAAGAGCTGGACCGACGATCGGAAGCGCGGCCGGGCCGCCGGCGTCCCCGAGCAGGTGGGGTTTGCGACCAAGCCGGCCCTGGCCACCAAGATGATCACCCGGGCGCTGGACGCCGGCGTCCCGGCCGCCTGGGTCGCCGGCGACGAGGTCTACGGCGCCAACCCCGCCCTGCGCGCCGCGCTGGAGGCCCGCCAGATCGGCTACGTGCTGGCGGTGGCCTGCGACCACCGCGTCCAGGCTGGTGGCATCGCCCAGCGTGCTGACGCCCTGCTCGCCAAGGTCCCGGCCAGAGCGTGGCAGACCATCTCGGCCGGCGCAGGTGCCAAAGGCCAGCGCTATTACGACTGGGCGTTCCTGCGCTTGGACCACGACGGTCCGGCACCCACAGGCCAGGCGGGCAAGCACTGGCTCATGGTGCGCCGCAATCGCACCACCGGCGAGCTGGCCTTCTACCGCTGCTTCACGCCCCGCCCCACCCCGCTGGCCGTCCTGGTCAACGTCGCCGGCCGGCGGTGGACGGTGGAAGAGTCGTTTCAGACTGGCAAGGGCCTGTGTGGCTTGGACCAGCACCAGGTCCGCTGCTGGCGCTCCTGGTACCGCTGGGCCACCCTGGCGATGCTCGCCCACGCCTTCCTGGTGGTGGCAGCCTCGACCGAACGCACCCAACGGCCGCCACCGTCGGAGCTGATCGGGCTGACCTGCAACGAGATCCAGCACCTGTTCGCGGCCCTGGTCATCCAGCCCGTCGCCGATGCCGCCCACCGGCTGCGCTGGTCAACGTGGCGACGCCGACACCAAGCACGCGCCCGTACCTGCCACTACCGTCGTCAGGCCACCTGGCAACCATGAAGGTCATGATCTACGGCTGGGCTCCTGCCGACAGCTCAGACACCCGTGTTGGCAGTGGCTGCGGCGACGGAGTGGGATCGATGGGTGGCGATGATGACGCCGGTGGTCGTTGGGGTCGTGTCGACGAGCTGGAAGGTGGTTGGGGCGAAGCCGTCGGCGAACAGGCGGTGTCCGGTGCCGAGGACGAGCGGGTGGATCGAGAGCATGTACTCGTCGATGAGGCCAAGCGGGCTGAGGGACCGGATCAGGGCGCCGCTGCCCATGACGTGGAGGTCCTTGCCCGGGGTCTGCTTGAGCTTGGCGACCGCCGCGGGGATGTCGCCGCTGAGCAGCGTGGAGTTGGGCCACGGCAGGGGCTCGGTCAACGTGTTGGAGGCGACGTACTTGGGGGCGTTGTTGAGGGGGTCGCGGAACGGGCTGTCCTCCTGGGCGTTCCAGTAGCCGAGTACGTCCTGGTAGGTGCGGCGGCCCAGCAGGAACCCGCTGCTGGCGGCCAGCCGCTCGCCCCACGCCCGCATCATGATGTCGTCGCCGTAGGGTTCGGCCCAGCCGCTGTGGGTGAACCCGTTGCGGGTGTCCTCGTCGGGCCGACCGGGTCCCTGCATGACGCCGTCCAAGGTGACGCCGTTGATGACGACGATCCGCATGGCTCCCTCCTCCGAATGAAACGAAACCGTACCGTACCGTTAGCGAAACGAAACCGTACAGTATCATGGGTCCCATGACAAGCCTCTCGCCTGCCAATCCATCGGCCCCATTCAGCGTCGCCGATCGCAAGCGTCGAGCGATCCTCGACGCCGCCGCCACGGTCTTCCTGCGGGAGGGCTATGCCGGCGCCAGCATGGACGAGATCACCGCCCTGGCCGGCGCTTCCAAGGCGACGGTGTACCGCCACTTCACCGACAAGCAGACCCTGTTCTCGGAACTGGTCGCCACCACCGTCAAGGCCATCAGCGACCCGGTCCAGGCCGAGGTCATGCACCTGGGCGAGAGCGGGGACCTCGAGGCCGATCTCCGCGACCTAGCCCGTCGCCTCCTGGCGGCGGTCATGAAGCCGGAGCTGCTGCAGTTGCGCCGGCTGATCATCGGCGAAGCCCGCCGCTTCCCCGCCCTCGGCCGCGTGTTCTACGAGCAAGGGCCCGGACGCACGATCACCGCGCTCGCCGATGTGCTGCGTCGCCTCGCCGACAAAGGACAGCTCCAGCTCGACGACCCGCTCCACGCCGCCGAGCAGCTCAACTGGCTCATCGTCGCGGCACCACTCAACCAAGCGATGCTGCTCGGCGGCGACGAACCCCTCACCCCTGTGCAACTCGAACACCACGCCGACGCGGCCGTCCGAGTCTTCCTCGCCGCCTACCGGCGATGAAGCCGCCCGCCGCGAGCACCTCGCCGGCACGATAACGATCTACGGCTGGAGTACTAAGCTTGTGATTTACCTGGTGGGTCGTTGTGCTGGTCAAGTTGTCTGGAGCGACCGAGGCTGACGGGCTGCGCGGCCCTGCCGATGCCAACCTTCCCTGGTGCGGCTGGGTCATTTCCGGACCGAGCCGTATGCCTGCTTCACCCGCCGCGCCGATGCGCTATTCGAACTGGGCGACGCGCTGCTGTGCGCCCAGGTGTCGATCCCGTCGCTGTCGCACCTGAGCCTGGATCCAGTCCATTGGCGCGGCTGGGCAGCGTCGACGCCGCCCTGGCCTGCGGCCGCATCGAAACCGACGGCTGCGCGACCTGCTCGTCAGCCACCTGCACGACACCGACCCGCTGGTGTCGCGGTTGACGTGACCACCGGCCACACTGCGACGCTGAATGCTCACCCGACCGCGGCTACTACCACCCCTCGCGGCATTCGGCCGGCCAGCCGATCATCGCCGGCAGCCCACACGTCAGGACTATCCGGTCCACCGCAGCACCGGCACCAGGGTGCGGATACCAACGGCAACACCGCACGTGTCGACCGGAATGCCCGATACCACCGCAGCGCCATTCATCGGGCCTCGCTCCCGTCGCAACAGGCGGTACGGTGCGCTCCGGGAACCCATCGCGTACCCATGGACACACCACAGACACACTACCGGCCGCGAACGAGGACCCGCCTCAGCCGGAGCACCGTAAAGCCGCAGGTCACGGGCGTATGAGGAAGTGCGCCGCCAGGGACTCGAACCCCGAACCCGCTGATTAAGAGTCAGCTGCTCTGCCAATTGAGCTAGCGGCGCGCGGGGCGCCAGGCTATCACAAGCCCCACGCCCAGCCCGGTGTCGTACTAGGGTGATCGAGGGGACTCGAACCCCCGGCCTTCGGGACCACAACCCGACGCTCTAACCAACTGAGCTACGATCACCACAGGTAAGCGATGGGAAGGATACCCGGCTCGGCTCGGCCTGGCCACTGCATTCGAGGGTCCGCCCGGGAGGCCGGCGAATGGTCAACCACATCGTGACCGAGCGGCTGCGGTTGCGCCAGCTCGAGGTTGGTGAGGCGCGGGCACTGCTCGACGGGCGGGCGCAACCGGAGCGGCCGTGGATCGGCGGCTACCCGATCGAGGGCACCCTGATCGCGGTGGAGGCGTTCCTGCGGCAGGTGTCGATCAGCGGGGGACCGGGACCCTACGGGGTCTACCAGCTCGTCCGCCAGACGGACTCGCTCGTGCTTGGCGACATCGGCTTCCATGCGCCGCCGGACCGCGCCGGCACCGTGACGGTCGGCTACGGCCTGGCTCCGGCCGCCCGCGGCCATGGCTACGCGACCGAGGCCCTTCGCGGGGTCATCGGCTGGGCGCTGGAGCAGCCGGGCGTGCGGCGGGTGGAAGCCGACACGGCCCACGGGAACCTCGCCTCCCGGCGGGTCATGGAGCGTGCGGGGATGCGCTTCGTCGACCAGAACGACCTGCTCCGCTTCTACCGCTACCCGTAGCGCCGCCGGCGCGGCGGCGGACCACAGAGGCGAACCGAGATGAGGAGACCAGCTATGGGGACGGGCAGGGTCGTGCTGCTGAAGGCCTGCCTGAACGGCTCGCGCGAGGTGGGGGAGCCTCCGCTGCCGCCGGTGACGCCGGAGCAGCTCGCCGCGTCGGCGAGGGATGCCGCGGGCGCGGGCGCGCTGCACGTGCATCCGCGGGACCGCGACGGTCGCCAGACACTCGATGCGGCGGCGTGCGGGCAGGCGCTGCGGGCCATCCGGGAGGCCTGCCCGGGCGTGCCGGTCGGCCTGACCACCGGTGCGTGGATCGAGCCCGACCCTGAGCGGCGGCTCGACCTGGTGTCGCGCTGGGAGGTGGTGCCGGATTTCGCCTCGGTGAACCTCGCCGAAGAGGGGGCTGTGGGGCTGGCGCGATCGCTGCTGGAGCGGGGGATCGGCGTGGAGCCGGGGCTGTGGAGCGTGGCGGACGCGGAGACGCTGGTCGCAAGCGATCTGGCCGCGACCTCGCTGCGCCTGCTGGTGGAGGCGAGGGAGAGGGAGCCGGAGGCCGCCTTGGCCACGGTGGCGGCGATCGAGCGGCTGCTCGCCGAGGCTGGCGTCGACACGCCGCAGCTCCAGCACGGCGAGGACGCGACGGCCTGGCCGGTGCTGCGCCGCGCGCTGGACGCCGGTCACGACCTGCGCATCGGGCTGGAGGACGTCCTCGAGCTGCCGGATGGCAGGCGGGCGAGTGACAACTCTGAGCTGGTGGCGGCCGCCGCCCGGCTCGCCCGCGAGGCCGGCCGGCCGTTGCTCGAGCCGGGCGGGCGTGGGAGAGTGCCGGGCGATGCGGCGCCCGCCAGGCACGGGTCTGTGGGCACAAACGAACGATCAAGTGGAGGTTGAGCCGTGATCGCGCTCGTCACCGGGGCCTCGAGCGGCATCGGCGCCGCCACCGCCAGGCGCCTCGCCAGGGAGCCGGACTGCCATGTGATCCTGCTCGCGCGGCGGCGTGAGCGCCTCGAGGCGCTGGCGCGTGAGCTGGGCCGAGCGAGTGTGATCGCGGCCGACCTGACCGACCCGGACACACCTGCCCGCGTCGCCGAGCAGGTCGAGCGCGAACACGGCCGCCTGGACCTGCTGGTCAACAACGCGGGAGTGGGCGGGCGCGGGAGCTTCGGCTCGAGCGGGTGGGCCATGGTCCGGCGGACGATGGAGGTCAACTTCGACGCCCCGGTCCGCCTGACCGAGGCGCTCCTGCCGCTGCTGCGCCGCTCGGCGCCGAGCGCGATCGTCAACGTCGCCAGCGTGGCGGGCCGGGTGTCGCGGCCGGGGTCGGGAGCCTACTCGGCCAGCAAGTACGCGCTGGTGGGCTGGACGGAGGCGCTGCAGATCGAGGAGCGGCGCCACGGCGTGTACGTGGCGCTGGTGCTGCCGGGCTTCGTTCCCACCGAGGGCCTCCCGCAGCGTGAGCTGCTGGCGAACCCGATGACGCGCTGGATGGTGTCGAAGCCGGAGAAGGTGGCGGACGCGATCGTGGACGCGGCGCTGCGTCACCGTCCCGAGCGCTACGTGCCGCGTCCCTACGGGATCATCCCTGTCCTGCGCATGCTGTTTCCTGGCCTGTACCGGCGCGCGGTCGGCGGCGGGCGCTTCACTCCCACGGCCGCTCACCAGCAACCGCGGCGGGGAGAGCCCCCCGCGGACCCCCCGGAAGCAAACTCCCCAGAGCGGTGAGGGCTTCGCCCTCGAAGCTGACCTATTGACGCATCCGTCCGGGCACACGGCGCCCCGACGGATGCGTCACGACAGCAGGGGTCGTAGCGCGGCCTCGATCTCGGAGGCGACGACGGGACCTTCGCCGAGGCGGGCGCGGATGACCCCGGCGCGATCGATCACCACCAGCCAGGGCTCGCTCTGGAATCCCCAGGCGGTGAACAGCGGAGCCGGCCTGCTGGTGTCGCGCTGCGGGTAGATCTCGACGTGAATGAAGTTCGCCTTGCTCGCGCCGACCTTGTCGAGGACCACCATCTGCTCGTCGACCACCGGCCCGCACATTCGGCTCGAGCACAGCAGCGGGGTGGCGAACGACAGCACCGTCGGCTTGCCCGATCGCAGCGCCTGATCGAGCGAGACGCGGTGCATGGGGCAGAGGGGCTGGCGGGTGCAGATCTTTCGCAGGGCGCTCTGACCGGTCGCGACCGGGGTCGAGCCGGAGCGGGCCTTGGTGCCGACCTGCGCGACCACCCGCGATCTCACCGGGATCGCGCCTTGGCCCGCCGCCTTCTGGCCGTTCACGTCGACCAGTGCCACCCCCAGCCAATTGCCCGGGTCCGGCAGGTTGACCTCGGCGGCATAGAAGCCGGTCAGGTCGCTGCGCGGCGAGTGGTCCCCGGTCTTGTCATAGGCGGTCATCTGCAGCCAGCGCGCCTCGAACGGGCCGAGTGCTTTGCTGGTCTGGTCCTTGGCGAACCACACCCGCGGCGCACCGCCCTGGACGAGCTGGTTGTCCGGGCTCGATAGGCCGAAGGTGAAGCGGCTGCGCCCGGCCGGCAGCTCGCTCTGGGCGTTCAGCACCGAGAGCTGCGACGCGCCGGCCGCCAGCTCCGTGAGGGTGCCGGCCGCGGCCTGCCGGCCCCCTCCGCCGGAGTCGCCGCCACAGGCGGCCAGCAGTCCCGACGCGCCCAGCGTGCCGGCGGCCAGGGCGGCCGCGCGCAACAGGTCGCGGCGCGACAGGCGAGCGCCGGCCAAGGGGTCGAGCGGCCCCACTCGGCGGGTCGCTGGTCGATCGCTCATGGTTGCCATCCTTGGTGAAGACCGGGATTCCCCGCGTCTCACGCGGAGGGTCGGCAACCAGCCTACCGGCGTCGAGGTGCGTTGGTGGCGGTCAGACCGCCTGGCCGCCCTGGTCCCACGCGGGCGTGACGCCGTCGAGCGGCACGACCTGGTGCTCCAGCGCGAACGCGACCGCCTCCAGCTTGGAGTGGACGCCGAGCTTGACGAGCACGTTCTGGACGTGCGTGCGCACGGTGTTGAGCGACAGGAAGCACTCGTCGGCGATTCGACGGTTGGAATGGCCGTTGACCAGCAGGCCGAGGATTTCGCGCTCGCGTGCGCTGAGCGTGCGGACCCGCAGCTCGACGCTGGGGTCGCGGACCGGCCGTGGTGGCAGCGTCGGGGTCACCGGCCCGCTCGAGCCCTCGAGGAGCTTGCGGACCGCGGCGGCGAGCTGCCAGCCGCTGAGGTCCTTGGCCAGGAAGCCATCGGCGCCGGCCTCCATGGCGAGGTTGACGGTCTCGCGGCGGGTGTCAGCCGACAGCACGACCACCTTGGTCCCCGGCGCCTTGGCCTTGGCGGAACGCAGCACCTCGCAGAGGTCGGTTCGCGGCATGTGCGCGTCGAGCAGGAGGACGTCCGGCTCGTGGTGATCGAGCAGCCGGAGCGCCTCCTCGCCGTCGCGGGCGACGCCGAGCACCTCGACATCGTCCTCGGCGTCGAGGACCATGCCGAGACCCTCCGCGAAGACCTGATGGTCGTCGGCTAGTAGCAGCGTGATCATGTCCCCCCCAGTGAGCACAATGACTCGTTGGGCAAGGCGAGTCGCCGCCCTATGTCGCATCCAGTCGCATGCGGTGACCGCCAGTGGCAAAGACTACGACATGTGCCGGACCGTGCTCATCCGGAGAAGTGATGAGTTCGGCTGACGGAATGGGCCGAAAACCTCTCAGCAGGGCCCAGAGCAGGGGCGGAAGGCCCGGGACCCGGCGCGACACCTCGTCTCGGGATCGCGTCCCGAGGCGACGTAGCGATTGTTGCGTCAAATACCGTAGTCCCTGAGACTGCGAATCACGTATGAACCAGCGTCGCGGCTGCGGCAAGATGTCGATACCCGGTGGCTCAACTGGTAGCCATCGATGGCAGTACGCGGAGGCAGCCAATGGCTCGAGTGTTCCTGGCCGACTGCCAGCCTTTGTTCAACGAGGCGCTGGAGGCATTGATCACCCGCGACGGCCGCAACGAAGTGGTCGGGCAGGCCTCGGCGGCTGCGCACGTCACCGAGTCGGTCATCCAGCTCGAGCCGGACCTGGTGGTGCTCGACGCGGACCTCGGCCTCAGCAGCCGGCCCACGCTGGTCGAGTCGCTGCTCGCCAAGCTGCCCGACGCCAAGATGATCCTGCTGGCGCAGGAGACTGACATCGACCTGCTCCTGGTGGCGATCCGGGCGGGCGCGCTCGGCGTCGTCGGCAAGAAGAGCGGGACGCAGACGGTCCTGCGGGCGGTGCAGGCGGTCCTAGACGGCGAGGGCGTGGTGCCGCGGTCGATGCTGCCGGAGCTGTTCCGGCGACTGATCGACCTGGGCGACCGTGCCTCCGACACCCCGCTGAACCGCCTGTCGCCGCGTGAGCGCGAGGTGCTCGTCCTGCTCGGCCGTGGCTGGAGCAACGCGCGCATCGGCGAGGAGCTGTACATCAGCCCACACACGGTGCGGACCCACGTGCAGAACATCCTGCAGAAGCTGGAGATGCACTCCAAGCTGGAGGCCGCCACCTTCGCCATGCAGCACGAGCTGGCGAGCCGCCGGCCCGCGGCCGGCGGCGACGTCACCAAGCTGCCAGAGCGCCGGCCGGCGGACGCTGCCGCGGCTCCCGCCGCCAGGGAGCCGAGGACAGCCAGCTAGACCGCCGGGCCTCTCGCCCAGCACCCGGCGCCGATGCCACGGCGTCCCGCCGCGTGGAGATCGAGATGTTGCGCGCTTGCCCCGTCATATCTGTCTATTTTTTCATATAGATGGTAATAATTAGACTTGACGGGAGAACGTGCTCCGAGTGGTATGTCCAGAGATGGCGACCAGTGGCAGGAGGGGGCAACGATGGTCGTCCCGTGGCGTCCCCGCGCGGGCGAGCCGTCCGGGCTGACCCGGCGTCCGCGCCGGGCTGATCGCGCGATGGCGCGCGCGCTCCTGTGGCTGCGGGCGCTCCCGGGCCAGCCGCGCGCCGCCGTGAACAGGGCGGCGCGCGAGCACGAGCGCGCCGAGCGGGCGCTGCGCCGCTCGGCGGCACGATTCCGCGCGCTGGTCCAGCAGTGCTCCCACCTGGTGGTGCTGGACGTGCGCGGCGGCATCACCTATGCCAGTCCCGCCTTCTGGCGCATGCTCGGCCACCGCCACCAGACGCGGATCGGTCAGAGTCTGTTCGACCTTGTGCACGCCGACGACGTCCAGAGCCTGCGCACCCGCTTCGGCGAGCATCTCGCCGGCGCCGGCGAGGCCGGATGCTCCAGCCTCGAGTTCCGCTGTCTCGCCGCCGACGGCACCTGGCGTCACCTGGAGGCGCTGGCCAGCAACCTGCTGGACGAACCGGCCGTTGGCGGGGTGGTGCTCGACACGCGCGACCTCACCGAGCGCAAGCGCGCCGAGCGCCTGCTGGCCGGGCGGGCGCGGGTGCTCGGCCTGATCGCCAGGGACGCTCCGCTGATAGAGACGCTGAGCGCGCTGGCTCGGCTGATCGAGGCGGAGGCCGAGGGCGCGCGCTGCGCGGTGCTGCTGCTCGACGACGACGGCGAGACCCTCACCGTGGCGGCCGCGCCGAGCCTGGTGGACGCGGGCCTGCACGAGGCGGACGGGCTGGTGATGGGGCCGCAGGCCGGGTCGAGCGGCACGGCGGCGCACCGTCAGGCCCCGGTGCTGGTCACGGACGTGGCCAGCGATCCACTGTGGGCCCAGAGCAGGCAAGCGGCGCTCGCGCGCGGGCTGCGGGCGGCCTGGGCCATGCCCATCATGGCCGCCGAGAGCGGCCAGGTGCTCGGCACCGTCACGGTCTACTTCGACCTGCCGCGCAGTGCCGTCCCCAGCGACATGCGGCTGCTCGAGGCCGCGGCTGATCTGGCCGAGACCGCCATCGAGCGCGGCAGGGCGCAGGCGCGGCTCGCCCATCAGGCCGCCCACGACGACCTCACCGGCCTGCCCAGCCGGCTGGTCTTCCTGGACCGCGCCGCCCACGCGCTGGACCGCACCAGGCGCAACCGCTTGTGGGCGGCCGTGCTGTTCTGCGACCTGGACCGGTTCAAGGGGATCAACGACTCCCTCGGCCACGACGCCGGCGACACGGTGCTGCGGGAGCTGGCCAGGCGGCTGCAGGAGGTGGTCCGTCCGGGTGACACAGTGGCGCGCTTCGGCGGCGACGAGTTCACGATCCTGTGCGAGAGCATCGTCGACGAGGCCCACGCTCTGGCCATCGCCGAGCGGGTCGGCCGGGTCGCCGCGACCCCGTTCGCGCTCGGCGACGCCGAGGTGCTCGTCACCATGAGCGTGGGCATCGCGCTGGGCAGCGGTGACCGCACCAGGCCAGAGGCCCTGATCGAGAACGCGGACGCCGCCATGTACCGGGCCAAGGCGCGCGGCGGCAACCGGCGCGAGGTCTTCGACCGCGACATGCGGGCGCGGGCCAAGCGCCGGCTGGCGCTGCACAGCGCCCTGCACCGCGCCGTGGAGCGTGGCGAGCTCCGCGTCTACTACCAGCCGGTGGTCTGCCTGCGGACGCGGCTGCCGGTGGGCGCCGAGGCGCTGGTCCGCTGGGAGCACCCTGAACGCGGGCTGGTCAGCCCGGAGGAGTTCATCGGCCTCGCCGAGCAGACCGGTCTGATCGTGCCCATCGGCACCCACGTGCTGCGCGCGGCCTGCCGCGAGGCGCGGCGCTGGCGGGCCGCCGCGCCAGGCGGGGCGCCGCTGTGCATCAAGGTCAACCTCTCCGCGCGGCAGTTCGCGCATCCCGGCCTGGCCGGGCTGGTGGGCGGCCTCCTCGCGGAGAGCGGCGTGGATCCGTCGAGCCTGTACCTGGAGATCACCGAGAGCGTGCTGATGGAGGATGCCGAGTCGAGCGGCGCCGTCCTTCGCGAGCTGAAGACGCTGGGGGTGTCGCTGACCGTGGACGACTTCGGCGCGGGCTACTCGTCACTGCCCTACCTGAAGCGCTTCCCGGTCGACGAGCTCAAGGTCGAGCGGACCCTCGCGGCCGGCCTGCTCGGCAACCCGGAGAACGAGGCCATTGTCTCCGCCATCGCCAACCTGGCCCACAGCCTCGGCCTCGAGGCCGTCGCCGCGGGTGTGGAGTCCACCGGCCAGCTCACCCGGCTGCGGGAGCTGGGCTGCGACTTCGGCCAGGGCGACCACTTCGGACGGCCGATGCCGGCGGACTCGATGGCGCGGCATCTCGGTCTCGACCCCAGCTCCACGTGAGTCTTCGCTACCCTGTGCCGCATGACTCGCAACGTCGTGGTGTCGGGCGGCGGCACCGGCATCGGGCACGCGGTCGCCCGGACCTTCGCGCTCAGCGGCGACCGGGTGACCATCCTCGGCCGGCGCGCCGAGGTCCTGGCCGACGCCGCCGAGCGGCTCAACAAGGATGCGGGCGCCGAGCGGGTGGGCTGGCTGCAGGCCGACCTGCGCCTGCCGGCCGAGGTCGAGCGCGCGGTGGCGGCGCTTGACCCTGGCCCGGTGGACGTGCTGGTCAACGCCGCCGGCGGCGTGCCCACGGTCGAGGGCCTCGATGGGCTCGAGGCCGTGGCCGCCGACTGGCGAGCGGAGTTCGACACCAACGTGCTCACCGCGGTGCTGCTCACCACGGCGCTGGTCCCGAGGCTGCGGCGCCCGGGCGGCCGGGTGGTCAGCCTCAGCTCGATCGCGGCGCTGCGCGGCGGTGGCGGCTCGTACTCGGGCGCCAAGGCCGCGCTGCACGGCTGGACCTACGGTCTGGCGGCCGACCTGGGCGCGGAGGGGATCACGGTCAACCTGGTCGCGCCCGGCTACGTGGAAGGCACCGAGTTCTTCGGCGGCCCGATGACCCCGGAGCGTCACCGCCGGCTGGTCGAGCAGACCGTCGTGGGCAGGCCGGGCCGCCCCGAGGAGGTCGCGGGCATGGTGCGCTACCTCGCCTCCGAGGAGGCCGCCGACGTGACCGGCCAGGTGCTCCAGATCAACGGCGGCGCGCTCTTCGGCCGCTGAGCGTTCCCCGTAGGGCCGGGGATCGTCCCAGGGTGGCGCCCCCGCCCGTCGAGCCGCCACGGCGTCTTCCTCCGCAAGACCTCGGTCGGAACGGTCCGAGCCGAGCGGGCGCCTTATCCCCTGTATCGGCACCTGGACGAGGGTGATTGAGGCCGCGCCCGCGCCTACATTCTCGCCCGGCGGGCGCCGCGCCGCCGCACCAGCAGCAGCAGCAGGACGGTGATCACCAGGGCGAACAGCCACGACCCGAACCTGCCGTCGGCGCCGAAGAACGCGCGGCCGATGAAGCCGGAGATCAGCGTGCCGGCGATGCCGAGCAGCGTCGTCCCCAGGAGCCCCATTGGATCCCTGCCGGGCAGCAAGAGACGGGCCAGCGCGCCGATGACGAGGCCCATCACGATCAACACGATGAGGAACGAGATCATCCCCATCCCTCCTTTTCTGGGAGACCTGCCGGCGGCCCGCTGATCGCGGGCCGTTGCCCGCGTCGGCCACCCATCCCGTCGGCATCATGGGCGCCATAACCATCATCAACGCTAGGGCGGAAATTTTCACCCGGAACGTGAAAGGGCTCCCGCGGCTTGCGCATTTACAGCCCCTCGGCGCGAACGGCCTCGACCAGCCTGGCGCGCTCGGCACCGGAGAGGTCGAGCTCCAAAGCGGCAAGGGCGGGCTCGAGCTGCTCGGGCCGGCGCGGCCCGACGATGACGGCGGTCACCCCGGGGTCGGTGAGCACCCAGGCGAGCGCGAGGGTGGCCAGCCCGGCGCCGCGCTGGGCCGCCGCCCGCTCGAGCGCGGCGAGCGCCGCGAAGACGCCGGGCCGTTCGAGGTCGCGGTAGGGATCGGGGCGCAACGTCATGCGCGAACCCGTCGGGTAGGGCTGGCCATGCCGGTACTTGCCGGTCAGCCACCCACCCGCCAGGGGGCTGTAGGCGGTGAAGCCGATGCCGTGGCGCGCGCAGACGCCGAAGACCTCGCCCGCCGCGGCGCGCGGCGCGCACCAGCTCGTCGAAGGCGGTGACGGTCTCCCGCAGAGGGACCTCCGGGTCGGGCTCGTGCGCCAGGTAGAGGTCGATGCGGTCGGTGCCGAGCCGCCGCAGGCTGGACTCGACCTGCTGGCGGATGTGGCGCGCCGACAGCCCCTCGTCCCCGGGTCGCGGCCCGACCCGGTTGCGCACTTTGGTGGTGAGCACGATCTCGTCGCGCGCCTTCCGGCTCGACAGCCAGCGGCCGACCATCTCCTCCGAGCGGCCGAGCCCGTAGGAGTTGGCGGTGTCGAACAAGGTGATCCCGGCTTGCAACGCCGCATCCATGAGCGCGAACGCCGCCGTCTCGTCATCCCCCCTGCCGACCAGCTCGGGAGCGGAGCCGATACCGCCGAAGTTGCCGCAGCCGAGCGCGACCACCGACACCTCGGGGCCCCCGCGGCCCAAGCGGACGTAGCGCATGCGTCAACCCTACTCGACAGCGATCCGGGCCTGGGACCGGCACCGGGCCGGGCGGCGCACTGCGCCCGGCTGAAGCCTCGCGCCCGGTGGGTGGGGGCGCGAGCTGCGCGTGCCCGCGCTCCACGACGGCTGTGTGGGTCAAGGTGGAGAATCACACCGTCGCAACTGTCCGCGCAGCGTTACGGCTCCTGCCCGTACTGAAGGGCCACCCCCGTCCGACGTCCAGCCAGAAGCTCTGGAGGCGAGAGATGACCGACCGAGAGCCCGTCGAGGTGACCAATCTCGACCGCTACGGATACCCGCCGTTGCCGTGGAGCAGGCCACGCGACCTCCTCGGCGCCGGCCAGCCCAGCAACACGTTCTTCCTTGGAACCTCCCGGCCTGACGGCCGTCCCCACGCCGCGGGGATCGGCGTTGTCTGGCACGACGGTGACCTCTACTTCACGAGCGGGCCCGGGACCCGCAAGACTCGCAACCTGGCGGCGAACCCGGCCTGCACGATGTCCGTCAAGCTGGAGGGCATCGATCTCGTCCTCGAGGGCGAGGCGGCCAGAGTCGCCGATCGGCGGACGCTGGAGCGGGCGGCCGGCCTGTACCGCGAGGCCGGGTGGCCGGCCGAGGTGGAGGGCGACGCCTTCACGGCGCCCTTCAGCGCCCCGAGCGCCGGGCCGCCGCCCTGGCATCTGTACCGCTTCACCTTCCACGACGCCTTCGGGGTCGCCACCGCGGAGCCGTACGGCGCGACCCGCTGGCGCTTCGGCGGGGCGTGAGGTGCGGCTCCCAGAAGATCGAGCTGGATTCGACCAGGGTGGTCGCCTCCCCGTTCGCCACCCACCTGCGGATCGAACCGCACGGTGACCCGCGGACCCGAGCCGCGCACCTCCGCGTCGCTGGTCCACGAGTAGGTGAGCAGGCCGCGGAGATCACCGACCTCGGCGCGGAAGTGTCCGTGCACGATCCCCTGACCCTTCGCCGCCTTGATCGTGGACGGCCCCACCAGCGACACGGAGGGCGTCCGCGGCTGCTCCGCGCCCAGGAACCCACCCACGAACAGGCCGTGGGGCTTCACCACCAGGTGGCCCGAGTAGCCGATCACGCGCTTCGTCCCACCGGGGAGAGGAATCGAGCCGGGCATGAACCGCTCGGTGACGGCACTGCCGACGCCGCTCCGGTCGGGGGCGCCGGCTCGGCGGAGCTGCACCGACTGGTACACCGCGAGGGCGAAGAACGGCACGAACCACAGGCTGAGGAAGATCGAGCCCCCCAGCAGGAGGGCGGCCAGGATGTCGTTCAGCCTGGTGTGCGGGTCGAGGTCCTGCACCGGTGTGTACTCGATCTCGCCGGTCTCGATTCTGAAGGTCTCGGCGATCGTGACGGTGAAGGACGCGTCGGGCAGCGGGCGCTCGTCGTAGCCATCGATGATGGTGACCACCGTTGCGGGCGGCTGCATGGCGACTCGCAGGTCGGTCAGGTGGACGTAGCCGTTGAGCTGCGGGATCCCTTTGTCGTCCAGGCGCTTGGGCATCTCGTTCCAGGCTCTGCGGGCAAGGCGCGAGATGAAGCGGTTGCTCAGGAAGAAGGCGATGGTCTGATTCGCCGCCCGGTCGATCGGCTGGGTGAAGCCGGCGCGCATGGCTTCCTTCTGCGCCTCGGTGAGCGGGGAATCGGGCGTTGTCCAGATGCCGAATGCCGCCGCCTCGCCAGCCGGCTGGCCGCGCCCGACGCAGGCGCTGTCGATGTAGGCACCGGGGAAGTCGGACTCGATGGCGGCCCTGACCGCCGCCTCGATCTTGGTTCGGTCCTCGCCACTGATGCAGGGCGGGTGCCCATTCCCACGTGGGTCCTGAATTTGGAGGCAGATATCGGGCAGGTTGACGTCGAACGTGTCTTCAGGCTGTGGGTCGCCCGGTAGGTGCAGGACGGGCTGGTCGTCGACCTGCCAATTCTGGGCGAATTCTGACATTGCGCTGCCTCCCGGCGCGGGCGGTGTGCCACTCCACGCTAGAGCGCCGTCCAACGCATCTGATACAGCCGTCAGGTAGGGGAGCGTCAGCGCTGCTCGGCGGCGAGCCGTATGCTCAGCGCGATCAGCACAAGGCCGGTCAGCGCGTCGAGGGCGCGGCGAATCCGCGACCGCCGCAACAAGCCGCCCACCTTCGCCACGGCAACCGCGTAGCAGGCGAGCCAGGCGAACGTCATCGCGCAGAAGGCGAGGCCGAGCACCATGAGGATGACGAACCGCGAACCGAACTGCGGAAGCAGGCTCGTGAAGAACACCGCCATCTTGGGGTTCCCCAGATTGCTGATCAGCCCCTGCCGGAACGCGGAGCCCGGCGATCGGCGGGCTCCGCCTCCACGGGTCGCGACGGGATGCCCGCTGCCTCGCATGGCGTCGCGAAGGGCCTGGGCGCCGAGGAACAGCAGGTACGCCACGCCGGCGCACTTCAACGCCAGGAACGCGGGCTCCCATGCCACCAGCAGCGCGGCGGCTCCCGCGCTCGCCGCGATCGACCATACGAGCTGGCCCGACGAGACGCCCATGGCCGTGAACAGGCCACCTCGCCTGCCGCCGATCATCGCGTTGCGAATTGTCAGCGCGGTGTCCTGACCCGGCGTGATGATGACCAGCGCGGAAATGCCGAGGAATGCGAGCAGGCTTCCGGTCACGGAGCCTCCTTTGGGAGGTGGCACCCAGATAGTAGAGGGGTAGACCCGGAAAAGGCCGCGCCGCGCTGACGGGGCCAACCCCAACGTCCATCCTCCGAAGGGACGATGGGTGGTTGCCGCTCTGGTGGATGGTGGGTGCCGCCGCGTGCCCGAGCTGGGCGGGCCCGTTCCAGACCGCTCTCACCGACACAGGACCGTTGACACACCATACGGTAAGTACTAGCTTACGGTTCGTGGTTACTTACCAACTGGTGGGTGGCCGGGCGCTCGAGGCGCTCGGCGATCTCACCCGGCGCGCCATCTTCGAGCGGCTCGTCGCACGACCGCGGTCGGTCGGCGAGCTGGCGGACATGTTGCCGGTGAGCAGGCCGGCCGTCTCCCAGCACCTGAAGGTGCTCAAGCGGTCGGGGCTGGTCTCCGATCGAGCGGAAGGAACCCGTCGCTTCTATCGCGTTGACCCAGCGGGGATCGCCGCCATGCGCGAGGATCGCTTCCCGCTGGCGCGGCAGCCTCACCGATGTGATGTGGCCGCATGGTCGGTCGGGAGGCATGCGTGGACCTGGATAGGTTCTGGGAACTGATGGAGGCCGCTGCGGTCGCCGGGGACGTCGACTGCCAGGCGCAGGCCGAGCGGCTCACGGCCATGCTGGAGCAGCTGGCACCGGAGGAGATCGTCTCGTTTGAGCGTCACTTCTCGCAGCGGATGGCCGAGGCCTACCGCTGGGACCTGTGGGGGGTGGCCTACCAGCTCAACGGCGGCTGCTCCGACGACTGCTTTGTGTACTTCCGCTGCTGGCTCCTGGCGCAGGGCCGGGCCACCTGGGAGGCGGCGCTGCGCGATCCGGACTCGGTCGTGGACCACCCCGTCGCCAAGACGTCGGGGGTGACGCTTGATGGTCAGGCGATGTTGTACGTGACGATCAACGCCTACTACACACGCGCCGAGGCCGAGCTGCCCAACCACAGCCACATCCTGGAGCCTGCCGAGCCGCTGGGCGAGCAGTGGGACTTCGAGGACGCCGACGAGGTCCGCCGGCGCCTACCGCGGACATGGGCGCGGATGACGTGAGCTACTGGCTGCTGCGCGCCGGCCGGTGACCGGTCGTGGCCGTGGCGACCCGGCCGCCACGCAGCGCGAGGAGGCTCGCGCACCGGTCCCTCGTGGATGGAGGGTTCGACTGGGTGGATGTGCCAGCCCGACTCGACGCCTGCCGGGATCTCCGTAAGCACCTGCACGATCTCCCGGCCGGGGATCGAGGACGCGCTGCGCTGGAGTTCGGTGCGCTTGAGCTTGCCCGCCAGCTCGTCGACCGGCTGCTGCGGGTCCGTCGCGGGCGTCGTGGGGTCAGATGACATGATGTTGACCTCCGGGTCGGGCTGGACCGTAGGGAGGGTAGCCGGGTGCCAGTCCGAGGCGGTGCCGGTAGGAGTGCAGCACCACGTCGACGTGGTCGGGGTTGTCGAACGCCTCGGCGGCGCGGTCCAGTATCGCGTCGTCGAACCGCCACTTCGGCGAGTTCCGCGTCCAGATCACCCTCGCGATCTCGCGCCGGTTCGCCGTGAGACCGGCCCGGCCCCGCTCGGTCAGGAAGTAGTAGAAGTACCACAAGCCGGCTTCCAGGTCGGGCCGGATCGACGTCATGACGGCGCTGAGGTCCTGGATGAGGTAGCTGTTGACGGAGACGACGCCGGCGCACCGGCAGCGCGATCACGTCGGCGCCGAGCGCCGCCTGCTGCCCCGAGCGCGGGGTGGCGTCGTCGAGGAACCGGGTCGGTCCGTGCCCGCGGAGGTAGGGGACGACGACACGATGGTCCGCCTGGGCCAGGCGGGGGATCACCTCGACGTAGCTGTGGATGTCGTAGGGGAACCCGTGCAGGAGCAGCACGACCTCGCCGTCGCTGGGACCGGCCTGGAAGTAAGCGACCTCGAGCACGTCGGTGCGGATCTGGCGCAGGGGCTCAAGTCGGGGCAGCGTGCCGGTCAGCTCGTTCCTTTCCCGCCTCGTTTCTGGGCCGGTGGGGCGCCGCGCCGCTCCGGTTCCGCCGCAGCGCCCCACCGGCGCCGCCCTGGTCGTCGCCCGGGTCGCTCAGCGGACGGCGTCGATCGCCTGCAGGATCACGTCGGTCACGGCCTGGGGCTGGGAGATCATGATCACGTGCGAGCCCTCGACCTCGACGACGTTCGCCCCGGCCCGCTGGGCCATGGACCTGACGACGTCGCTGCCGGCGGCCTTGTCGCCGGTGGCCACCACCGCCCAGGACGGCAGGTTCTTCCAGGCCGGCGCCCCGTTCGGCTCGGTGAACGCCAGGGCCGCGACGGGCCGCTGGGTGGCGGCCATCACGGCGGTCTGCTCCGGGGGCAAGTCGGCCGCTACTGCGGGTCATCCGCACCTCGCCGCCACGACCCAGCGCCCGCGCGCCCGCCCCCAACAGCAGGCGGCGCTGCCGCTCCGTCAAGTGCGGGGAACCCAGCGCGAACGGCTCCGCCAGCATCGCGTCCACGTCCACGCGGCGAACCTACCGCCCCCCTCTACCCCCCATACGGCCGAAGGCAAGCCTCAGCTACCAGCTACCAGGAATCCGGCGACTGCAGGCAGCCCGGGGCTACGACGCCCGCTGGCAGGGATGCCGCGGCGCCAGTGCTGCGCGACGCTGTTGGCATTGAGATCACCGCACCATAAGGAGGGTCTTTCGGTGTTCTCCTCTATGACATCTTCACTGTTGTGGCGAGGGCTCCTCGCGATCGTCATCGGCGTGGTCTCGGTCGCATGGCCGGGCATCACCGTGGGCGCGTTCGTGATCGTCTTCGCGGTCTACGCGTTCCTGGCGGCCGCGACTGATGCGGTCCGGGCGTTTTCGAGCGACCGCGCCGGGCCGGTGGTGGGCTACCTGCTGCTCGTCGTGCTCTCCGTCGCCGCCGGTGTGGTCGCGCTGGTGTGGCCGGGCATCACCGCGCTGGTACTGACCATCTGGGTGGCGGCGTGGGCGCTGGTCACCGGCATCGTCGAGGTTGCGCTCGCGTTCCGGCGGGACGAGACGGCCGGCGAGCGCGCGATGTGGTCCCTTGGTGGACTGGTGTTGATCGCGCTGGGCGTGGTGCTGGCGATTCGGCCGGACATCGGCGCGCTGACGCTGGCGACAGTGTTCGGGTTGTTCAGCATCGTGTACGGGATCTCCGCCATCATCCTCGCGGCCCAGGCCCGCCGCGCGGGCAACGCCGCCAGGCGGCTCACCGACTCCACAGCCTGACAGACACGCAAGAACCACCGGCTCCCTGAAGACTTCAGGGAGCCGGCTGGCGTAGGCACTGATGCCGTCGTCCTCGCGCCGCAGCCACGGTGGTTGCAGTTAGCGGGAATGCGAGATTGCAGCCCGCCTGGGTCGAGGTGGGCCGCTAGCGGTGAGGACAGCAGGCCCTGAGCGCACGATCCTGAGAGCTGTGAAGCCCTCGGCACGGGCCGCCGCAGCAAGGAGCCAGCATGTCATCAGTCACCGAGACTCTCAGCAGCCCGGACAGGACCAACGCCACGGCGGCGGCCCGCACAGCGCGCGGGCGGCGCACCTGGGTGCGGATCCTGCTTGGCGGCCTGGCGCTGTGGGTCGCCGCCGTGATCGTCACGTTCGCCACCCAGAACGCCAACCTGATCCCCACGATCATCCTGCTGGGCAGCTTCCTGGTCCCGGTCACCTTCGTCGCCTACGCCTTCCAGCGCGCCGACCAGATCGTCACTGCCCAGCGCATCTTCAGCGCCTTTATCTACGGCGGGGTGCTGGGTGTGCTGGGCGCATCGCTGCTGGAGGGGGCATTCCTCGGGCAGCCGTCCACACTCGGTTATCTCGGCGTCGGGCTGATCGAGGAGGCCGTCAAGCTCGCCGCGCTGTGGCTGCTCGCCCGCAGCCTGCCCCGCTACACCGTGCGGGACGGGATCGTGCTCGGCGCGGCGGTCGGCTTCGGCTTCGCCGCCCTGGAGAGCGCCGGCTACGCGTTCAACGCGCTGTTCACCTCGGGCGGTCTGTCGCTGGTCAGCCTGCTCGAGACCGAGGTGCTCCGCGGTCTGCTCGCCCCGGTCGGGCACGGGTTGTGGACGGCGATCCTGGGCGGCGCACTGTTCGGCGCCGCGGCGCGTCGCGGCCGGCTGCGGCCGACCGGCGCGGTGCTGGGCTGGTACCTGCTGGTGGCGGCGCTGCACACGCTATGGGACGCCTCCCAGCAGCTCGCCGTGTGGCTGACGCTGCTGCTGACCGGCACGCGAATGGAGTGGTTGCTGATCGAGCGGGGCCAGGCGCCGGCTCCGACCATGGCACAGGCGCACCTGTTCACCGCGATCGACTGGACAGTGCTGGCGGTGGACGCGCTGATCGGGCTGCTCCTGCTGCGCCGCCAATGGCGGCGGGCAACCCGTGTGGCTCCCCAGGATGCCATCGATGGCGCGCATTCCAGCTAGCCGGAATGCGCCGCGGCGCAGCGCCTGCGATCCTTGCCGCATGCCTCTGCGCTGCCTCATCGTCGACGACAGCCGCCACTTTCAGGACGCTGCTCGAGCCCTCCTGGAGAGTGAGGGGATCGTCGTGGTCGGGGTCGCGTCAACGGGCGCGGAGGCGCTTCGGCGGGCCGAGGAGCTCCGGCCGGACGTCACGCTCCTCGACGTGGACCTCGGGGGCGAGAGCGGCTTCGATATCGCCCGGCGGCTCGTGCGCGAGACCAGCCTGGAGCCGTCGAGCGTGATCCTGATCTCCACCTACGCCGAGGAGGACTTCGTGGACCTGATCGCGGCCAGCCCGGCCGCCGGGTTCCTGTCCAAGTCCAACCTGTCGGCCCACGCCATCCGCGAGCTCCTCGGCAGCACCGGCGACGGCGACCGCCCCCAGCCTCCTGGTGCCCCTCCAGGTAGGTGAGGACCGCCAGGACGCGGCGGTGGCCGTCGTCGGTTTCCGGCAGACCGAGCTTGGAGGATGCTGCGCACGTGCTTCTCGACGGTTCCCTGGGTCACCCACAGGCGACGGGCGATGCCGACGTCGGGTAGCTCCTGCCGGATCAGCTGAGCCGCCTCCAGGCCCTCGGTCGATTGGGACGGCGGCATGCGGATGTCGACCACGACGAGGTCGGGGAGGTGCTGCCGGACCAGCGCGAGGATGGCGGGTGCGGCTGACCGGAGGCGCGACCCTGCGTACGATGGCGCCAGGACGGACGGCGTCCTGCCAGGAAGGATCCGACATGCACGAGCACACCGCCGGCCGGCCGACGCTTGCCGTCCTGGGCGCTGGCCCGAAGGGCATCGCGATCGCGGCCAAGCGCGCGGCGCTGGCCCGGACAGGCTGGGACGTGCCTGACCTCCTCCTGATCGACCGTGCGGGCGTCGCCGCCAACTGGTCGGGCGCCGCGGGGTACACCGACGGCCGCCAGCGGCTCAGCACCGCACCCGAGAAGGACGTCGGCTTCCCCTACGCCCACACCTGGGGCGAGCACTCCGAGCGGGTCAGCCACGAGATGGGCCGCTGGTCTTGGCAGAGCTACCTCCTCCACCACCATGACGGCTTCGCTGACTGGATCGACCGCGGGCGGCCCCGCCCCACCCACCGCCAGTGGAGCCAGTACCTGCGCTGGGTCGCATCGCGGATCCCCGTCGAGCCAGTCATCGCCGAGGTCGACGGCATCGACCTCGCCGACGGCCACTGGCGCCTGGCCACCCGCACGCCCGCAGGCAAGCGGCTCGACCTGGACTGCGATGGCCTTGTCCTCACCGGCCCCGGGAGGCCCGTGCGCCTGCCCGGCCAGCCCGACGGCCACCCGCGCATCCTCGACGGCCGCACCTTCTGGACCAGCGAGGACCTGCTGGGCCGCGATGGCCCGGTCGAGGTGTGCGTGATCGGCAACGGCGAGACCGCCGGCTCGATTACCACCGCGCTGCTGGGCGTGCTTCCCGAGGGCTCGACGATCGAGCTCGTCTCCGACCACGGCGTGCTGTACACGCGCGGCGAGAGCTTCACCGAGAACCGCTTCTATTCCGATCCGGCCGTGGGCTGGCAGCAGCTCGCCGAGCGGCACCGCCGCGAGTTCCTCAAGCGCACCGACCGCGGCGTGTTCTCCGTCCAGGTCGAAGACGTGCTCAACTGGGCCGAGGCGGTACGCACGGTTGCCGGCCGCGTCGTCCGCCTCGAACCGGTCGAGGCCAAAGTCATCGTCGAGATCGACTACGAGCAGCAGCGCGAGCGCATCGCCTTCGACTCGGTGGTCGTTGCGGTCGGCTTCGACCCGCTGTGGTTCTGGCACCTGCTCGGCGAGCGCGCCCGGGCGGCGCTCGCCGACGCCGCCGGCGATGGGCGGGCGGGCCGCCCGCCCTCTCGTGTCTCGCTGGAACGCGCCATCGGTCACGACCTCGCCGTCGCCGGGCTGCATCCCAGGCTCCACCTGCCGGTCCTGGCCGGAGTCGCGCAGGGGCCCGGGTTCCCGAACCTCTCCTGCCTTGGCCTGCTCGCTGACCGCGTGCTGGGCGCCTACGCGGGGCCCTGGGCGGGCGTCGGCGCCCCCGCGACCGACGAGGCCGCCGTCCCGGGCCACGCGAGATAGAGCCCGGGCCCGACGACTCGTCAGAGTTGGTGCAGGTGCTGCTTGGGGCGCGGGGTCGTCGCGGGTCGCCCACCGAGGGACCGACGCCGGGTCAGCTCCGCGATGGCCAGCAGCAGGGCCAGCAGCATGACCCCGGACGCGCACAGCAGCGCGTCGGACACCGCCGCGGAGTAGTCGCGGCCGGTGGCGCCGAGCACCATGTAGAAAACTCCAGCCAGCGCCGCGGTGCCGATCGCCGAGCCGATCCGCTGGCTGGTCTGCAGCGCGCCGCCGGCCGCGCCCGCCATCGGCACCGGCACCGACTCCAGGGTCAGCGTGATGTTGAGCGAGGTGACCATGCCGCCGCCCAGGCCGCCCACCAGCAGCGGCCCGACGATCGCCCACGCCGCCGCGTCGCCACCCACGTGCCGCAGCACCAGCGCGGCGGCGGCCAGCCCAACGGCCACCGTGGCCAGCCCGAATACGGTCAGCCAGCGCCCCAGCCGGGCCACCAGCCGGCCCGCGATCACCGCGGAGATCGCCCCGCCCAGCGCGAACGGGGTCACCGCCAGCCCTGACCGCAGCGGCGAGTAGCCCAGGCCGGCTTGGAAGAACAGTGCGAACACCAGCCAGACGCCGGTGAAGCCGATGAAGTAGACCATGCCGATGCCCAGCCCCGCGGCGTAGCCGGAGGTGCGCGCCAGCCGTGGGTCGAGCAGTGGCTGCCGTCCCCGGCGCACCGTGCGGACCTCCCACCAGGCGAACGCGGCCAGCAGCAGCACCGCCACCGCTGGCAGCCACCACACCCGGCCCATGCCGCCGGTCTCGGCCCGCACCAGTGGCAGCAGCAGGCCGAGCACGCCACCGCCCAGCAGCAGCGTTCCGACCAGGTCCAGGTGCGCGGCGCGCGAGCCGCCGCCCAAGGTGGACGGCACGAACCGGGCGGCCAGCACCAGCGCGACCAGGCCGATCGGCACGTTGACGTAGAACACCCAGCGCCAGCCGTCCGGGCCCCCGAACGCGGCCAGGATCAGCCCGCCGACCACCGGACCGACCGCGGTGGACAGCCCGACCGTGGCGCCGAGGACGCCGAACGCCCTGCCGCGCTCGGCGCCGCGGAACAGCTCCTGGATCAGCCCGGAGCTCTGGGGGATGAGCATGCCGCCCGCGACGCCCTGCAGCAGCCGGGCGCCGACCAGCAGCTCAGCGGTCGGCGCCGCGCCGCTCAGCGCGCTGGTCACCACGAACGCCGTCAGGGCGATCAGGAACATCCGCCGCCTGCCGAGCGTATCGCCCAGCCGGCCCGCCGGCACCAGCGCCAGCCCGAAGGCCAGCGCGTAGCCGGACACGACCCACTGCACGGCCCCAGCCGACGCGCCCAGCCCCCTCTGGATCGACGGCAGCGCGACGTTGACGATGCTGACGTCCAGCAGGCTCATGAACCCGGCGATCTGGGTGACCGCCAACGCCCGCCACCGCTTCGGATCGGCCGCATCGGAGACGTCCGGGTTGACTTCGAGACTCACCCCAGCATCATCCTCCTGCGAGCGGTGAGAGGCGGTCGATCATGGCGCCACGATCGTGGCGTCCACTAACGCCACTGGTCAGTGGGCCGGTCATCCGCCCCGCGCCGCTATCGCTCGATGGTCGCCTGGGTATGCCCGCGGCCGGTGCTGCTGCTCGCCAGCAGCCGCGGTATCGGCAGTTTTGTTCCTCGGCGGCTACTGTGGCGTGGTGCGAGTAGCGACCTGGAACGTGAACTCGGTCAAGCAGCGGATGCCTCGGTTGCTGCCGTGGCTGGACCAGCGGCAGCCCGATGTGGTCTGCCTGCAGGAGACCAAGCTCGCCGACGCCGCGTTCACCGAGCTACTTGGCGAGGAGCTCGACCGCCGCGGCTATGGGGTCGCTCTTCACGGAGAGGCGCAGTGGAACGGCGTGGCGATCCTCTCCAAGGTGGGACTGGACGACGTTGTGGCCGGCCTTGTCGACGTGCCCGGCCGTTCGCGCCCAGAGGCGCGTGCCGTATCCGCCACCTGCGACGGGATCCGGGTGTACTCGGTGTACGTACCGAACGGGCGGGTGCCTGGCTCCGACCATTACCACTACAAGCTGGCCTGGCTGGCCGCGTTGCGGGACGTGGTCGGTGCCGGTCCGGAAGCAGCGATGGTTTGTGGGGACATGAACATCGCGCCGACCGATGCGGACGTGTTCGACCCGGACGCCTACGTCGGCCAGACCCACGTCACACCGCCGGAGCGGGCGGCGCTGGCCGAGCTGCAGGCGCTCGGCCTGCGTGACATCGTGCGAGATCGGTGGCCGGCCGAGCGGGTATTCACCTACTGGGACTACCGGGGTGGCTTCTTCCACAGGGATCTCGGGATGCGGATCGACCTGGTGCTGGCCTCCAGCTCCGTGGCCGGCCGAGTGCGAGCGGCATGGGTGGACCGGCATGCGCGCAAGGGCAGCGGGCCGAGCGATCACGCCCCCGTGATCGTCGACCTGGACGAGGCGCCGGACGGGGACATCGGGCCGGTCGTGCCGCCGCCGT
>WNGB01002574.1_pt1 | contig 29133 bp, 25 predicted proteins | sample 5400681 | NCBI WGS metagenome assembly WNGB01 (sample SAMN13153367, study PRJNA577476) | soil metagenome | isolation source: 115 cm soil or saprolite under grassland replicate 2 | place: USA:California | collected 2016-06-15
GTGCTCGTCATAGGCGACGGCCGGTTCGCATGCGGAGCTGGCTGCCGCCCACCCGACCGCTGCTGCGGCTGCGCCTGTGCCAAAGCGCAGGACGAAGCTAAGATCAATAAGGCGGTGATTACCTTTATAGAGCTGGCGTTTCGTTCCACAGGCTATCTTCATCCCAAGCGAGCAATTCATCCAGATCAGCGACGACGTCGAAGTCTTGCGGATCGATCTTTGCCACCACATCGGGTTCGCGCTCGCGGTACTTTTGTGACCACCCAGGGGCATGCGTGGCGATTGCCATTCCTATCACAACAACTGCCACTCCAGATGCTGCGACGAGTCTCCGCAAGCTGAACCAGTTTTGCGCTCGCCCAAAGAGACTCGCTTCCTGGCGGATCTCCCTCACCACATTCCGCGCAAAGAACGGCGAAAGCTTGGGTTCGGCGGTCCGGCCGAGCAAGTCCCATAATTGTTGATCATCTTCACGTTGCATAGTCTCCGCTGAATTGAACTACTTGCACCGTTGGAAGTTGCGCTTGAACGGCGCAGTAAAAACCGATATTTTTTATACTCCAGAAGCCTCGAGGAATCCTTCGAGCTGCCGAATACGGGTCGGATGACGCATCTTGCGCAAAGCCTTTGCTTCGATTTGACGAATGCGCTCACGAGTGACTTGAAACTGCCGGCCTACTTCCTCAAGAGTTCGGCTGTAGCCATCGACCAGCCCGAAACGCTGCTCGAGCACTTGGCGCTCGCGGTCTGTCAGGGTTTCGAGCACGTCTTTGATTTTCTCCTTCAACAGGACAATGGCAGTCATGTCGCTGGGGTTTTCGGCGCTTCTGTCCTCGATAAAGTCGCCAAAATTCGTTTCTTCGCTTTCGCCAACGGGCGATTGAAGAGAGATCGGCTGCTGTGCCATCTTCAAGACCGCGCGAACGCGATCGACGGGCAACAGCACTTCTTCCGCCACCTCGTCCGGTGTTGGCTCGCGCCCGTATTCCTGCACGAGCTGTTTTTGCACACGCATGAGCTTGTTGATTGTCTCGATCATGTGCACGGGGATTCGAATCGTGCGGGCCTGGTCGGCGATCGACCGGGTGATCGCCTGGCGGATCCACCACGTTGCATAAGTCGAAAACTTGTAGCCGCGCCGGTATTCGAACTTCTCGACCGCTTTCATTAGCCCCATGTTTCCTTCCTGAATCAGGTCGAGAAATGACAGACCGCGATTGGTGTATTTCTTTGCGATCGAGATAACGAGGCGCAGGTTCGCTTCCACCATTTCGGTCTTGGCTCGTAATGCCTGGCGCATCCAACCTTTCAGCGCCTGGTAATGACCGGTATATTCTGAAAGCGAAAGCCACAGTTCGCTTTCCAATTCGCGGATTTTATCCCGGAGGTGCATCCGTTTTTTCTGGTCGCGAGGATGTTTTGCCAGCTCCGCCTCAAGATAAAGCGCCGCATGGGAAGCGTCGTCTGCCAGATGAGCAAATTCCTCTGTGACTTTCTGCTTGAAGTAAAACGCAGGATAAATCTTTTGCAGCGAAGCGATGCGCCTTTGTAGCGACTTGAGTTTCTTCGATCGGTTTTGTGAAGAATTGCGCGAAAGCTGGCAGTACTGCTCGCTGATTGAGGCGCTCAATCGCTCCACCTGTTTGCACAAGTGCGGGAGCTTCTTCATATACCGCTCCCGGCTCTCGATTTTTTTGTCGAGAATCACGCGGTCGAACCGCTCTTTTCCCTCGGCAAGTTTCCTGGCCAAATCGAGATGGGCACGGGCAATAAAGCCGAAGCGGTTGATGTGCTTCTGCACCATGTTTTCCGCTTCCTCAATCCGTTTGGAGATTTCCACTTCCTGCTCCCGGGTCAGGAGCGGAACCTGGCCCATCTGCTTGAGATACATCCGCACGGGGTCGTCAAGAACATCGAGCTTGGGCCCGGTTTTCTCTTCCTCTTCTTCCTCGTCCTCGGCGTCCTTTTTTCCGTCCTTGTAGCGATCCACCTCCGACGCCTCAATAATGTCGATCTCCATACGGCGCAGGCGCGTGAGAATGAGATCGAGCTCATCGACGTCAGTGATCCCTTCGGGCAGCGTCTCGTTTAGATCGTCAAAGGTGAGATACCCTTGTTCTTTTGCCAGCTTGATCAGTTCGCGAATGCGGCTCTGGATTTCAATCGTGGATTGCAAACGCGTCATGCCCTCGCGCCGCGGGGTTGGCGAGAGCGCGCCATTGCGCCACTGCCCTCGAATCCGAGCAATGCGCTTGCGTTTGGGCGTGGCGATTCCTGGTTGTCTCTTCAGTCTTCGCCGAAGCGTCGGCGACTTGATTGGCGGACTACGGTGAAGCCGGCTTCTTTTAAGCCGCGGCGACGACTTCCGGCTGGTTCCCTTTCGTTTCGAATGCCTGGCCAAGGTTTGTGCGGTTAAGGAATTTTGACTGGAGGCGTTCGTGGCTACATGACCGGCAGTCAACTGTCGATCCTGGTAGCAGACGAAAGCTTCGGAAATTCGCGGAGCTCCTGCGTCAGGTCAAGAATTTGTTTCTGTAAATTGACGATTTCACCCGTGCTGAGCTGCGTGAGCCTGATTCGGTTCTTCGCCACATCGAGCTTGCGGCGCAACACCCCTTCACGAATGCCGAGCCACCATTTTTCCACCATCGTTTCGGCGTTCGGCGGCACTTTTTGCAGCAGCCAGGACGAAACCAATCCCTCCTCTTTCGCAGAAAGCGTGGCCATGAAAGCGTTGAGTGAGGCCGCATCGCTCGGACTCAAGTCGCTTTCGAGAATGCGGACGAGGATTTCTGCGTCTGGCACTTGCGCGAGAATCTCTCGCCAATTTTGCGCGCGGAGAAAATCTCGGGCTGCTTCATCTCGCAGTGCCAGGAGGCAGAGCATCGCCACATCATGCCGGAGCGGAGGCCCGCAGCTGACGGGACGGGATTCATCCGCACGAATCCCGCTACCGCGGGACTGTTTTGGAAAGAGAGCCTGAAAATCCTGAATGGGAACGCCGAGTCGCGCGCTCACTTTGCTTGCCACTTCTCCGCGCATGAGCGGATCGTGCACGCGCGACACAGTTTCGGCCAGGCTTCGCGCCAACTGCATCTTTGCCCCTAGCGAGGCAAGATCGACCTCGGCCACCTCATGTTCGATCCAGTAATCAAAAAAATCGCGCGCAGTAGCGATGCGCTTCTCAAATTGTTCTTTTCCTTCCCGGCGAACCAGGGAATCGGGATCGTCGCCTGGAGGAATCTCCGCTACCCGCACGATCAGGTCGTTTTGGAGAAGGGCATCGAGAGAGCGTTCGGCCGCTTGTGTCCCGGCCGCATCCGAATCGAAGCAAAGAACCACTTCATCCACCAGTCGCTTTAACATCCGCGCCTGAGTCTCCGTGAACGCCGTCCCTTGGGGTGCGACGAGGTTGGTGATTCCCGCCTCAAACAAACTGATCAAATCAAGTTGACCTTCGCACACGATCGCGCAGTTCAGCTCGATTAGAGCGCGCTTGGTCTTATCCAGACCAAAAAGAACGCTGCCTTTTCGAAAAAGCGGTGTTTCCGGCGAATTCAAATATTTCGCGGTTCCTTCTTTCTCTTTGAGAACACGGCCGCTAAACGCGATCACCTCGCCAACGTCGTTGCAGATCGGAAATATTATTCGGTCACGAAAACGATCGTATGATCGCTGGCCCGGTGTCCCATCGCCATCCTCTTTGGTTTTGACCAGACCGCTGGCAATAAGGGTTCGCATCTCGTAATCGTGTCCGCGTGCCCAACTGCCAAATGCATCCCATTCATCGGGTGCGTAACCGAGCCGCCATCGTTTCGCGATTTCTGCCGTGATTCCACGTTCCTTCAAATATTTGCGTGCAGGCTCGGCAAATTCCTTCTTAATCAAATTCTCATGAAACCATCCGGCAGCCTCCGCGTGGAGTTGCAGTAAAGTACGTCGGGCTTGATGTTGTCGATCTTCGGCCTCGCTCGGGCCTCCCTCTTCAATCACCGGGATCCCAACGCGCGCCGCCAGCTTGCGCACGGCGGAAGGAAAATCGACGTGCTCATAATCCATCACAAAGCGGAAAACGCTTCCGCCCACCCCACATCCGAAGCAGTGAAAAGTTTGTCGCTGCGGGCTCACATGGAACGACGGCGTTTTCTCCTGATGAAATGGGCAAAGCGCCTTGAAATTCGCCCCCGCGCGTTTGAGCGGAAAGTACGAGCCGATTACTTCGACGATGTCGTTCGCGGCTGCGATCTGCTCGATGGTTCCCGAAGGGATTGTTCCCATGCGTAGTTGATTATTTTTGGCTCGTTTGCCTTTGGGAGCGATGCCAAACTTACGCAGTGCCGCTCGATTTCCAAACCCACAATCTATGGAGTATTGGAGTGCTGGAGTAATGAAATGAATCCGCGTTCTTATTACTCCAATACTCCGCCACTCCATTACTCCGTTCCTCTACTCGGTCACTTCGTCTCCGGGAAAAAGATGTGCGTAAAGGCAATCGCGATTGTCGCAGCGCTGTTTCTGGTCGCGCCCGCAACCGCTCAAGCGCGCGACGTCATTCACAAAGGCAACGTGGTTGTCGTGCCATTACGCGGCGAAGTTGCGCCTTCTCTCCTGGCATTTTTGCGGCGCGCGGTGAAAACAGCCGAGGGCAGCGAAGCCTCAGCAATCATTTTCGAGATGAACACATACGGAGGACGACTCGATTCGGCAGCTGATATCGTGACCGCGCTTAATCAAACAAAGATCCCCACCTACACATTCATAAACACAAACGCTGGCTCCGCTGGTGCGATTATCGCCATCGCGACGCAACACATTTTTATGGCGCCCGTGAGCGCAATTGGCGCCGCTGCTCCGATCCTTCCCACGGGCGAAGACCTCCCCGCTACCGCAAAGGAGAAGACGATTTCTTATTGGTCTGCGCTCATCCGTGGTTCTGCGATCAAGAACGGACATAATCCCGACATTGCCGAAGCGTTCATAAACAAAGACAAAGAAGTAAAAATCGGCGACCGCGTTGTTCATCCTCGTGGAGCTGTCCTCGCTCTAAATGCCCAGGAAGCGACTGAACGGATCAATGGCAAACCGTTGCTCGCGGAAGGCGTAGTTGATTCCATTGCTGATCTAACCAAAAAAGCCGGACTCAAAGGCAACGTCGTCGCGATCGAACCAACCGGCTTCGAGCAAATGGCCTTTTGGCTCACTGCACTTGCGCCTTTGCTGCTGCTGGGCGGAATTCTGGGCGCCTATCTCGAGTTCAAAATCCCGGGCGCAACCTTGCCCGGAATCATCTCAGCAATCTGCTTCGCGCTATTTTTCTTCGGCCATTACGTGGCCGGCCTGGCTGGCTGGGAAGTCGTCGCGCTCTTTGTTCTCGGAATCGTTCTCGTCCTGATCGAGATTCTTTTTTTCGCGCACAGCACGATTGTTTTCGGCGTCGTGGGCGTTTTTCTCATCCTCGGCTCGCTTCTTTGGACGATGATCGATCGCTATCCGGGCCAAAACTTTTTTCCGACTGGCAAGATGCTCGCCGTCCCCTTGCTTAATCTTTTCATCGCGATCATAGGTTCTCTAATCGTCATCGCTCTGCTGGCGCGTTATCTGCCCCGCACGAGTATTTACCGCCGATTCGCCTTGATGGATTCGAATCCGCCCGGCCCATCGCTTGCCGGGGTACCGCGAGAATTCACGACCGCGCTCGCGCTCAAGCCGGGAATGCAGGGCACCGCAGTCACCGTTCTACGACCGAGCGGCAAAGCGCGCTTCGCCGATCACGTCGTCGATGTTGTCACCGAAGGAGAATTCATCGCGCCACAAACGCCCATTACCGTCATCCAAACCGACGGAATGCGAGTAGTGGTCAAGAATGCTACTCACGTCTAGCGCAAAGTTACCGTTGGCTGGAGCGGTTGGTAAGATGCGACGTGTGCCAGCAGGTGAACTGATTGTATGCAGAGTCAGTGGACGAAGCGCGTGACCGCAGAAGAGGTGAACAAAGAAGCGATAGATTGCCCCGAAGATATCAGAAACGCTGAAATCGAATCCGGGAAAAAACCAGAATAGCAGAAGGAAAACAGCCAGCGGTATCGTAAGCAGACTCGCGATAACGCCGGCCGCGATGCGAATTGCAATATGGAATCGCCGAGCAACACATAAGGAAACTTTCATCGATGATTCGTGCGATTTGAGGACCTAAGGAGAAGTATGCGAAAGGAGTTCCTCCAACAGGGGCAGAGATATTAACTCATTTCAGCCGCCGGCGACGACGCGGATGAATTCGATGCGGTCGCCTTCGGCTAATGATCGCTCAGGCCACTCGCGCCGATGTACCGCGAGGCCGTTGTGTTCCACCAAGATCGATTGCGGCGGCAATTCATAGCGGTGGATTAGCTCCGCGATCGTTTTGGCTTCGCGCGCATCGACAGTTTCGCCATTGAGTGAAATCGTCATCACTGGTCAGAAATGACCTCGAATGAACACCAATAAACACGAATCGGTTTCACGGTCGGATTTTTGGAGTGCGGCGGCATGTCGCCGCTTTCAAAAGCGCGGACATGTCCGCGCACTCCAAAGTTCAATGATTCTCTCACGCACCGCAAAGAGCCTGGTCCCAATCTTTCCACACCGGTTCCAATCCGCGACGGCGAAGGACTGCGGCGATTTCGGCGGGAGAACGTTCGTCGCTGATCTCAAATTGGCCGGTGGCAAGCTGATCTTCTCCGTCTTGGTATTCGGGCGCAACAATGCGACCGCGCACGGTGCGATGGAGATGTTCGCGGCCTTGACGGGTGTAACCACCCGGCTCGGTGTGACTTCCCGCGCTCATCATAGTTACTCCGAGGGAAATCAGCGAATCCCGTAGTGACGCGCGCTCGCGCGTGCTTAGCACGACGCCGAGCTGCGGGAAAGTAATTCGCAATGCACAAACCAGTTGCACCAGCTCGCGGTCGGTCATCGAGAAGAGCGGACGAAATCCGCCGGCCGCCGGACGCAACCGTGGCAGACTCACGCTGATTTGCGCCTGCCAGCAGTGTTTAAATAAGTATTCCAAGTGCGCTACGACCGCGATTACTTCATCCTGCCAGCGGGATAAACCAATGAGGGCGCCAATGCCGAGCCGGCGAAAACCGGCCGCGTAACCGCGCTCGGCGCAATCGAGTCGAAAATTAAAGTCGCGTTTTGGCCCGGCCGTATGCATTTCGGCATAGATGCCGCGATTGTAGGTCTCCTGATAAACGACGAGCCCTTCCGCGCCGGCCTCGACAATCGATACGTAATCCTCCGTTTTCAGCGGGCCAACCTCGATGGAAATTGATGAAAAATCGGGAGCGAGTGCACGCACGCATTCAGCAAGGTAGTCGCGGCTCACAAATTTGGGCTGCTCGCCCGCGACCAGAAGAATCTGGCGAAATCCTTGACGAGCCAGATGCTGCGCTTCGGCAACGACTTCGTCCACATCGAGCGTGACGCGAAGAATCGGATTGTCGCGTGAGAAACCGCAATACCGGCAATTGTTGATGCATTCGTTGGAGAGATACAGCGGGGCAAACAGGCGCATCGTGCGTCCAAAGTTTTGCGATGTCAGCGAGCGGGAAGTTTGCGCTATTGCTTCGAGTTCCTGATCCGATTTTGGGGCGATTAGGTGCTCGAAGCGCTGAACCAACTCCGATTTCCTCAGAGCCAAATTGTCCAGGGTTTCGACGAACGACATCAGGATAATTTCGTGCGCATGCAAGCGTTCGCAAACACCAATTCATTCAGCAAAGAAACCTTCTAACACTGCGTTCGTTGGAAATGAATCTCGGGAAACAAAAGCGGCGTTCGGAAAATCCGAACGCCGTTGGCGAATGAGATTGTGTATCCGTTAAAAGGCGAAATTCACGCCGGTGCGCGCCATGCCAAAGTTGTTGTTTGGACCGTTAACGAAGTTCCAGCTGAAATCACTGACCCAGCCAATATGCGGGGTGAAGCGGACTTCGATTCCGCCGCCGACTTGGCCAATTGCCGCTGTCTCGGAGCCGGTACGGCGTGTAACGACAACGTCGTTTTCCTCGCCTTCTTCGACGTCAGTGGTTAGCACAAAAGATGTCCTCTGGCCGCCGCCAAAGATCGCACCGCCGCCAGCGAAGATGTATGGCGCAAAACGGGTGCAGGGGATCGGGTAACGCAGCGTCAAAGTACCCAGGACCGAGCCGATCGTGTTGTTCTCGTGGCGAATCCTGCGCTCAAAAATGTCCTCACTGAAATCGATAAAGACGTCTTCATGCGCTTGCCTTGCATCGACTGCCCAGCCTTCAATCCCCACACCTAGGTAACGGCAGAAAAAGTATTTGAGGTCGAGACCACCGCCCCAAGCATGATCGGTCTCAAGGTAACGATCGTTTACCCAATCGTTTCCTGTAAAAACGTACGTGCCCCAAATTCCGACGTTAAACTCTCGGTCTGCATACCACTCCGGACAAGGTAGTGGCTTCATCTCCTTGCCATAGTAAGTTTCAGAGCCGGCAAAAGCACCTGACGCGATCGCGACGGCACCCAGCGCAGCTAACAGTAACTTTTTCATTTATTTCTCCCTTTCGTTAAGTCCCTCGTTTCAAATCCAAACATTTCGGAGCGGAGAAGTCAAATAACGAAATTCGCTCCGTGAGTGGATTTTGCGATTTTGAGTGGGAGAGCAAAATCTTAGGAATTTTTTTGGCGACGAACGCAGCTCAAGCTTTAAGTTCGGCGCCCGTATTTGCGTCCGTAATGATGAATTTTTCGTGATGAAACGTCGGATCGCCACGAAACGTGAGCCGACCGGCATAACGGCGCTCCAACTCGATGAGCAATTCCTCGTCCTCTTCCTTTAGTCGTTTCAGCACATCGGGATTCAGGATCACGCGAAAATCGTGCATGCTCGACTGATACTTGCGCATAACCGTATTGAGTGTGCGGTGCAATTCCACGCTCGTGGTCATGGAAGTTTTCACGACGCCGCGCCCGCCGCAGTAGGGACAATTCTCGTAAATTGTGTCGCTGAGGCTTTCCTGCGCCCGTTGTCGTGTCATTTCCATCAGACCGAGCGAAGAAATCGGAAGCACATGCGTCTTGGCTTTGTCGCGCTTGAGGCGTTCCTTCATCAGATTGTAGACCATCTGTTGGTCTCTACGGCTTTTCATGTCGATGAAATCGCCGATGATTAAGCCACCGATATTTCGCAACCGAAGCTGACGCGCGATTTCATCTGCCGCCTCGAGATTGGTCTGCAAAATCGTCTTCTCGACGTCGCGCCCGCCTTTGTTACGGCCGGTATTCACATCAATCGCGACCAGCGCCTCCGTCTCGTCGATCACAATGTAGCCTCCGCATTTTAACCAGACTTGCCGGTGGAAAGCGTCATCGATTTGCTTTTGCACCCCGTAAGTTTCGAAAATCGGCGTCGCTGCATCATAAAAATGAATTCGATTCCGGGCGCGCCGCGAGATCTGGCCGACAATCTCGATCATCCGGTCGGTCGCTGCGCGATCATCGCAAAGGACTTCGTCGATTTCTTCTGTGAGGAAATCGCGGACTGTTCGCTCAACCAAATCGGGCTCCTCAAATACGCGGCACGGCGCCGGCTGCTCGCGAATGGTCTGCTCGACCCTGGCCCACTGATCCAGGAGAAACCGCAGGTCGCGCACAAAATATCGGGCACGCTGTCCTTCGCCTACGGTGCGGATGATGACGCCGATCCCTTCGGGAATGTCCAGTTCGCGCAAGATCTTGCGCAGCCGCTCGCGCTCCTTCGGATTTTCGATTTTTCGTGAGATGCCGCTGTGGTCACTGAACGGCATCAACACGAGATAACGCCCGGCGAAACTGAGGTTCGTCGTAACCCGCGGGCCTTTTGTCCCGATCGGTCCTTTTGTTACCTGAACAATTACGTCCGAGCCGACCGGGTAAATGTTCGGTATATCTTTTGCGGTGATCCGTTTTCGCGGCCGCTTGTTCGCGGGCCGATCGATTTCTTCAATCCCACTGTCGAGCGCGGCGGGAATGGCATCCCAAAAATGAAGGAAGGCGTTTTTCTCGAAGCCGATGTCGACGAACATCGCCTTTAACCCCATTTCGATGTTCTTGACTTTCCCTTTGTAAACACTGCCGACGATATTGCGCGAGTCTTTACGTTCGACGCTGTATTCCTCGAGCCGTCCATTTTCCAACAGCGCGACGCGCGACTCGAGTTTTTCTACGCTAAGTACGAGTTTGTTTCCAGTCTTGCGTGAAGAGAGCCCTAAAATTTTTTTTACCTTGTCTATCATAAAGCGAAAGAGGTTGACCGATCAGAAGCGGAATCGCCGGGAAATTCAGCGGCAGAGTTTCCGATCGAAAGTTCATCGTGTACCACGCCGGCGGGTGGGCGGCGGCTGTGGTGGCGGCGTCGGTTGACGCCGTGCCCCGAAGAGCCGTTCAAAAAAGTTGCGCGGACGCGGCGTGGCAATCGGGGCCGCGCGAGCGACAGGAACGGCCCCGCGCGGTCTCACTTGGCCTTGCGAATCTGCTTCCGGTTCCACATCGGGCGATGCGTCTGAGCTTGCCATCTGCGCAGTGGCAATCTGCGATTGGTCCGCAGTTTCTTCGTCCTCGGCTCCGAGATTGCCTCCCGTGTCGTGATAAGTCACTGCTTTGATCAATTGGAGCGGATTGGCCTTATGTGCGGGTGCGAGCCAGGCGACCTGCATATCGAACTTGCCTTCATCCTGCGCGAGCGTGCGTTCGAGAATGCGTGTAGCGATCGGGCCCGCGACCTCGCCGCCGTGCCCAGAGGCGCCCTGCACCATCACTGCGACGACGTACTTCGGATGGTCAAATGGCGCGAAACAAGCAAACCACGCCACGTTTTCCTCGTGGCCACGGTCGGTGGCCTGCGCGGTGCCGGTCTTCCCCGCCACCACCCAATCTTTCAAACGCGCTCTGCCACCGGTTCCTCCGTCTTCATTAACCACCTTCCAAAGGCCTTTGCGGACCAGCTCGATCTGGTCGGGGGAGATTTCCTGCCGTAAATCCGACCGCACGCGCGACGGTGGTGCCGCTGAATTGCCTTGCTCATCTAACACCGGAGAGCCGTCTTGCTTCAAAACCTTATCGACCAGCCGTGGGTAATAGCACACGCCGCCGTTTGCGATCGTCGCGTAGGCCATCGCCAATTGCAGAGGCGAAACAAGTGTGTAGCCCTGGCCGATCGAAACATTGGCCGTTTGCGCCTGCGACCACCTCTCCTGCGGATGGTGGATCTGCATCCACTCCGGCCCCGGCATATTGCCGCTTTGTTCGCCTGACAGGTGCAGGCCCGATTCTTCGCCAATTCCCAACATCTTGCCAATGTGGTCAATCGACTGAATGCCAGCTGCGTTTCCGTACTGATAGAAGAAGGAGTCACACGAAACCTTAATTGCATCCATCAAGCCGATGTTTCCGTGCGTGTAATGCTTTTCGGCTACCCAACATCGGAAAAAGTGATCGCCGTAACTCACACCGCCACCGCAGTTGTAATGCGCGTTTGCGAGATTTTTCGTGCCGCGCAATCCGGCGAGTGCCGTAATGAGCTTGAATGTCGAGCCCGGCGGCAGGCAGCTAATCGCACGGTTCACTAATGGATCGCCCTCGTCTTTCTGCAGCGCTTTCCAATCCTTCGCCTTGATGCTCGGGATGAAAGTATTTGGATCCAATGATGGCACAGAAGCCATCGCCAGGATATTGCCATTGTTTGGATCGACAACTACCGCGCCGGCCCGGCTCACGGCGCGTAGCGCTTCCTCTGCGATCGCCTGGATGCGGGTATCGATCGTCAGTAAGACATTGGCGCCTTGCTCCGGGGGATCTTCGCGCAGGACGCCATCAATGGTGCCCTTTGCGTTGCGCCGTAAATAGCGCACTCCAGGTTTCCCGCGCAGATACTCGTCCATGACTTTTTCGATGTTCGATTTTCCTTCCGCGTCCTGCTGGTAAAACGTGAATTTCTTTGCTTCTTCTTTATCAATGTCGTCAGGCGCTCCGACATAACCAAGAACATGCGCGGCCAGCGCGCCGTAAACGTAGGAACGGACAGGTTTGATTGCGATATCCACGCCCGGCAGTCCCACATCGTGCTCCGAAAATTTTGCCATGGTAGGGAAGTCGATGTCTTTGATGTAGGAAAATGGAACTTCGGTGTCGTTGCGATAATGCCGCTGGAGCTTGCTGGCATTGTAATCACGCGCAAGATCGAGATCGTTAAGCCGTGGGATGACGCCATCATTCACGATCTTGATGATGTCTGGCTCTTTCTGGTCTTTCGGCATTCCGCTAATAATCGCTCGGTACTCAGTCACGGGTGGTGAACCGAAGCGTTCGCGATAGCCCTTCACCATTTCCGGCAAATAGAAATCGACTTCATAGCTGGCCCGGTTTTGGACTAGCGTCAGTCCATTGCGGTCTTTGACTTCGCCACGCACCGATGGGATTCGCACCGTTGCTTGAGAACTGCCGCGAAGTTGCGCAGTCCATTCGGCTCCATGCGCAACTTGTATCCACCAAAGTTTCAGGCCAAGGGCGCACATGCCCATCAGTATGAGGACACCGAGAAACTGAATCCGCAAACGCGAATTGAGACGGCGCCGGCTCATTCGAAATCGCTCCTTTCAGGAAGTGTTGAATAAGCCGTCATTCGTCCCATCCATTGCAAGAACCAAAACAGGATGGGTGCAATCGCCATGGCAATGAGGCCCGGCACGGCGATTTGCCACCAGATTTCAGGGGTAAAAACAAGAGAACCGCGCCGGAATGTGATCATTAAGTATTGCGTCAGAATTATCAACGACGTGCAGATACCGCTCAGGATGCAGTGCACTTCCCAACGGCCGCGGACGAAGAGCGGCCTCAGGCCATGCATGAATCCCGCCAGCACCCCATAGAGAAGTATCGACGATCCCATTGAAATTTCAACCTTTCCACCAATCACCTGCACGGTGAGCGCATCGAGCAAAAGCCCGGCGTACAAAGCCAGCGCCAGCATCAAGGGAAACGGCAACGCCATTGCTCCGTAAAAAACGATTACAGGCACAATGTAGATATGCGCATGGTAGAGCCAGGGCAGCGCCGGGATGAAAAACTCCGCAATCTGCGCAATCAGCACCAGGACCAGCAGGACAAAAAAGAATATCATTTTCGGCCGGTTACCACGAAGACGTCCTCCAGGTGCGAGAGATCGACCGCCGGCGTGAGCTGCGCTTGCCCATCCAACTCTCGCACCCGAAAGGTTTTGACGACCCCGACGAGCAAGCCGGAGGGAAAGACGCCGCCTACTCCCGACGTATAGACTTTCTGCCCCGGCTTTAGATCGGCTTGCTTCGACAAGAAATTTAGATTCAAGACAGGATTCAATCCCGTTGTCACGCGCTCGCCAGAGACGATCCCTTGTTCGCGGGTTCCTTCCACCGAGACCGCGATTTTACAATTTTCATCGGAAACCAAAAGGACAACCGAGATGCTGTCGCTTACGGTGGTTGTTTTTCCCAGGAGGCCTACGTCCGTTACCACGGGCATGTCAGTTTCAATGCCATCGCTTCTCCCGCGGTTGATTGTCATCGTTCGCCACCAGGTCGAGGAGTCACGCGCCACAACTTCGGCCGCGATCAATTTAAAAACCGATCGCTCGCGATAATTGAGCGCGTGGCGCAGGCGATTGACCTCATGCTCGATGTCGCGCAAGGCTTGGTTGGTCGCTCTCAGCGCGCGATTCTCCACTTGGAGCGCAGCATTTTCGCGCTCCAATTGGTCGAGCGACTTTAAACCGGTGCGGACCGACGTAATCTGCTTTCTCAGTCCCGAGCCGCTGGTCAGAAACGGCGCAAGCAACTGATACACGCCGGCCTTGAATTTCCGTGTGGAGTCCGCCCCGAAGGTGAGAAAATATCCGAGAATAGCGCCGAAAATCAGCAGCGCGATGATGTTCGTACGGCTCATCGCATTTTCGATTTTCGATTTTCGATTTTCGAATTTCGAAGTCCGCAGCGCCGAATCGTCAATTTGAATCGGCAATCGCCGATCGAAAATCGAAAAGCGCTACCGCCACTGGCGGTCTGCCGAGGCCACTTGACGCAAAAATTTAAGTTCATTGAGGCATTTGCCAGTCCCTTCCGCCACCGCACTGAGCGGATCTTCAGCGACATGGACAGGCAAACCTGTTTCCTCGCTCAAGAGCTTGTCAAAGCCGCGTAGCAATGCGCCACCGCCTGCCAGAACGAGCCCACGATCGACGAGGTCCGCTGAAAGTTCCGGCGGGCAGCGCTCCAGCGTGATGCGCACGGAATCGACGATCGTCGAGATCGGTTCAAGCAATGCTTCACGCACTTCCTGCGAAGTAATCATGAGTGTTTTGGGCAGTCCGGCGACAAGATCACGCCCTTTGACTTCCACACTGGTCTCCTTTTCACTCGGGTAGGCCGAGCCAATCTTGATTTTGATCTCTTCGGCCGTGCGTTCGCCCACCATCAAATTGTAAGCGCGCTTCATGTACTGCACGATCGCTTCATCGAGCTCGTCGCCAGCGACCCGGACACTGCGGCTAAACACAATTCCGGAAAGTGAAATCAGCGCGACCTCCGTCGTGCCGCCGCCGATGTCGATGATCATGTTACCGGCCGGATCCTGCACAGGAAGTCCCACCCCGATTGCAGCTGCCATTGGTTCCTCGATTAGATAAACTTCCCGTGCCCCGGCGTGTGTTGCCGATTCACGGACGGCGCGTTTTTCCACTTCAGTGATACCAGAGGGCACTGCGATCACAACGCGCGGTCTCACACGCACCCGGCGGTTGTGCACTTTCGTTATGAAATGCCGCAGCATCGCCTCCGTTATCTCAAAGTCGGCGATGACGCCGTCTTTTAGCGGGCGCACCGCGACGATGTTTGCCGGTGTGCGGCCTAGCATGCGTTTGGCCTCCTCACCTACCGCCAGCACCTTGTTGGTGCCGGCTTGCACTGCCACGACTGACGGCTCGCGTAACACGATGCCCTGGTCTTTTACGTAAACGAGGGTGTTGGCGGTGCCGAGGTCGATCCCGATATCGCTGGATAACCAGCCGAAGAGTCCGTTGAACATGAGTTATTAAATTGGGAGCACTTTCCAGTCCGAGGGAAGCGCGTCACATGTCGATCTTCGCAGGCACTTCCCGCGAGCGCGATTCGACCGGCTGAAACGCCGTAACATGAAACAGAGCCTCGGGTCGTCAAGCGCATATTATCGGAATAATGCGGTAATGGGGCAGTGGGGTGTTCGACTATTGGACTATTGCCATTACTCCGTTACTGCTTTACTCCATCACTCCATGCAAAAAGTCATCGTCGCGCCGTCCATTCTTGCCGCTGATTTTTCACGGCTTGCCGACGAAGTTCATCGGGTGGAACAGGCTGGGGCGGATTGGATCCATTGCGACATCATGGATGGACATTTTGTCGATAACATTTCCTTCGGTCCGGAAATTGTTGGCATCGTACGCAAACAAACAAATCTGCCTCTCGATGTCCATCTAATGATCCGAACCCCCGACCACTATGCGCCCCGCTTTGTCAAAGCAGGCGCTAATTCCATTACAGTTCACGTGGAGCCAGAAGCGAACCACGATGTCGAGAAAACTTTACGCGCGATTCGAGACGCCGGCTGCCGCCCCGGTCTTTCCTTAAATCCCGCAACACCATTCGAATCGGTTGAGCCGTTTCTCGACAAGATCGACATTTTGCTTGTCATGACGGTCCATCCCGGTTTTGGCGGGCAATCGTTTCGGCGAGAAATGATGGAGAAAGTAAAACGCGCGTCGGAATGGAAAAAATCCCACGGACATAAGGTCGACATCGAAGTGGACGGCGGAATCAATGCCCAAACGGCGCGATTATCGATCCAAAATGGCGCCAACGTCCTCGTGGCCGGCACATCAATTTTCCACACGAAAGATTACGCCAAGGCAATCCGCGACTTGCGCGGGCCAATCTAGCTGCTGGTCATCCCGGGTCGCCAGACGCCGGTGCTTCCGAGCGCACACGCTTCAACGCTAAAGAATCCGAGACGTGATTTTCATTCCGCCGGTTGAGACGCAATCGGCGCGACTACCGGGAAAGAACCCTTGTTTCGTTCGCTCAGCTTCGCTTGAATGCCGCTAGATGAAATTGTCGATTCTGCCTGCCGCTTTCTTCCTGGCGCTCGTTGCCAACTCCATTGCCCAAACGCCTGCCCCCGCGCCTTCAGCATCGCCGGTGAAACCGCCCGCCGATTACGATCTTCGCTGGGCTGTAAAAATTCCGATGCGCGACAAAGTAGAATTGAACGCGACGCTCTATTTGCCTAAGATGTCTGATGGATCGCCGCCAAAGGCGCCGGTGATCTTCACCCTCACACCCTACATTTCCGATTCTTATCACGCGCGGGCTGCGTATTTCGCGTCGCATGGCTACGTGTTTGCACTTGTCGATGTTCGCGGTCGCGGAAACTCTGCGGGGGAATTCGAAGCGTTCGCGCACGAATCAGAAGACGGTCACGACGTTGTCGAGTGGCTGGCGCAGCAGCCGTTTTGCGACGGTAAAGTCGCGATGTGGGGCGGCTCCTACGCCGGGTTCGATCAATGGGCGACAGCGAAGGAATTCCCGCCACACCTCGCGACCATCGTGCCTGTAGCCGCGCCGCATCCGCCGCTGGATTATCCTTCCTACCAAAACGTCGGCGAAACCTACGACGTGCAATGGTTCACCTTCACCAGTGGCCGCGCCGGACAGCAAAACCTTTTCGGCGACCAAAAGTTCTGGCGCACAAAGTTTCTCGACGCCTACAAGAAACACATTCCATTCAAAGACCTCGATTCGTTCGTTGGAAATCCGTCCGCGAATTTCCAGCGCATCCTAAAACATCCAATGGCCGACGCGTACTATGACGCGATGGTTCCGACGATTGACCAATTCAAGAAGATCACGTTGCCGATTCTGACGATCACCGGTCAATATGATGGCGACGAACTCGGCGCCCTCACATTTTATCGCGATCACATCGCGAATGCTTCTTCAGAAACACGCCCGAAACATTTTCTGATCATCGGGCCGTGGGACCACGCGGGCACGCGCACGCCGACTGATGAAGTCGCCGGCATCAAATTCGGCTCAGCCGCCATTGTCGATCTTAACGATCTCCATCGCCAATGGTACGATTGGACAATGAAGAACGGCGTGAGGCCGGAGTTTCTCAAAGATCAAGTCGCCTATTACTTGCTCGCGCCTGGCAATACGGGCGCCAACGGCGAATGGAAATATGCCGACAGCCTCGAAACTCTAACGGCAAATCCGCGGACTTTTTATCTGGATTCAAAAAATGGCGACGCCAACGGAGTCTTCCGCTCGGGCACGTTGACGGAGAAAAAGCCAAATGAAGCCGCGGATCGATGTGTTTACGACCCGCTAGACACCGGTCGCGGCGAAAACGTGGAGGGTGTCGAGCCGAATGAAAAAACGGCAGGTATCGACCAACGGTTTCCACTCAGCATCGGTAAGGATGGCCTTGTTTATCACACCGATCCGCTGCGGGCAGAAACTCCGTTGATCGGTTGCCCGAAACTCTCGCTTTGGATTTCCATGGACACGCCGGATACCGACTTCGAGGCTGACCTCTACGAGATTCAGCCAGACGGGACGAGCATCGCGCTCTGGAGCGACATTCGTCGTTTGCGTTACCGCGAATCACTGCGCGAAGCGAAACTGGTGAAGCCAGGCGAAATTGTGAAATGCGATTTCGATCCCGGTTTGTTTGTCGCCCGCCGGCTCATGAAAGGCAGCCGTTTGCGACTCGTAATCTCCTCGCCGAACTCAATCTTCTGGCAAAAGAATTACAACTCCGGCGGAGTCGTGGCTGATGAAACCGCCAAGGACGCGCGCACTTGCCATGTGAAGATGTATCACGACGCTACGCACGCGAGTGCGCTTCAGCTTCCGCTCCGCGAGCCAACTGCTTCACGTCCGTAGATGTCTAAGAAAATCCGTGTCGGAATATTGTTCGGGGGTAGATCTGCCGAGCATGAAGTCTCTCTGCAGTCAGCAAAAAATATCGTCGACGCAATCGATAAGAATAAATACGAGGTCGTATTAATCGGTATCGACAAGAAAGGTGGATGGCATCTGAACGAGGGGTCTGGATTTTTTCTCCCCGCAACTAAATCGCAATTACCTGAATTGCCGGAAGGCGGCGAAAATCTGGCGCTGGTTCCAGGCAAACAAGGAGACCAGCTTGTTCCCCTTTCAGGCCAACAGAGGCCTGGCTCTTTGGATGTTATCTTTCCTGTTCTCCACGGTCCATTCGGCGAAGATGGCACTGTCCAGGGACTATTGAGGCTGGCTAATCTCGCGTTCGTCGGTGCGGGCGTCCTCGGTTCAGCCGTCGGCATGGACAAGGATGTGATGAAACGTCTCCTGAGAGATGCCGGCATTCCCATTGGCCGATTTATCGTAGCCAGCAGATATTCCCCGGAGGAGATCGGTTTCGACTACGCGCGAGGCGAACTCGGCCTGCCGCTCTTTATTAAGCCTGCAAACCTCGGCTCATCGGTGGGCATTCATAAAGTCAAAGATCGCCAAGGATTCGAGCGCGCGGTCCGTGATGCGTTCAATTATGACAACAAGATATTAATTGAGGAGTGCATCGACGGTCGCGAAATAGAATGTTCGGTCCTCGGCAACGATAACCCCATCGCGTCAGTTCCGGGCGAGATTTTGCCTCGCCACGAATTTTACTCGTACGAAGCGAAATATCTCGATGAGAACGGCGCCGTGCTGGAAATACCGGCCAGGCTGCCGTCAGAGATTTCGGAACGCGTCCGTCAGCTGGCTATCAAAACGTTTTCCGTGCTCTGTTGTGAAGGAATGGCGCGAGTCGATTTCTTCTTGAGAAACGGCAGTGAAATTATCGTCAACGAGATCAACACGATTCCTGGGTTCACCAGAATAAGCATGTATCCGAAGCTCTGGGAAGCGACCGGCATCTCTTACACCGAGTTAATCGACAAATTGATAGAACTCGCAATTGAACGATTTGAGCGCGAAAAGCGATTGAAAACCGATCGCCTATAATCCTGAAAAAATTCGTGGCCATCGATGACGAAGAGACCTGGCCCGGCCGCGAACGTGAAGCCGACCGTAACCGGCGTCTTCAATGGCAACGGCAAAGAGGCGAAGCTGGCGTATGTGTCCGCGCGTTGGCGCGAGCCCTTCGGTGATAAACCCAGCATGGACCTGGTGTTTACGGAAAAGGATCATTCTAAAGATAACAAGCCCGACCTCAACGGTGCGTTCGGCAGATTCGGCAGCGCGCTAATCATTTCCCTCCATAATGATGGCGACATCTTTGGCTGCCAGGTCGTTCACAGCGCGCATCAAAAGCAGGGCTTCAGCTCGATTGGCTCGATTCACACGAACGACTTCACCTTCGAGGATGGCAAGGTGGAAGGTGAACTCACCACCGATGGTCAGGTCGATACGTTTGGCGAGACGTGGGAGGTGAAGATCAAGTTCATCGCTCCGCTCGGAGAGATCCCGAAAGAGTTTCAGCCCGCCGAGTCGAAGAAGCCCGAGACGGAAGAAAAGCCGACGACCGATGACTCGGACGATGAAGTCACAAGCAAGCCGGCGGTTGCGGAACTCAATGTGAAGGATCTCGCGCTGACGAAAGATGCGACTGACGTCGAGTACAAGGCGCTGGTTGAGCACGTTCTCTTCAAGAGCAAGTCCAATGTGAAGAGCGTCTGCGCGGAGCTGGCCGCGAATCTCAAAGCGCAAGGCTGGACTAACGACGGCAGGGATTTGGTCCAGCCGCAATCCTCGATCCTTAAGCGAAAGCGCGGCGAAGCGTCGCTAACGATTTTCGTGAAACCGGAGAATGGAGGGAGCGAGGTGAAAATATTCACCGATGGCCTTTCCTGGGATGAGCAGTAAGGCAACGCCATTGTCGGCACCGCGATCCAGGAAGCGATGTACGGCAAGTCGATCGATTGGATGGAGCACGTTACTGACGAAGAAGTATCGAAGAAGTTGATGATTGAGAGCGTAAAGCTCCGTCGGAGCCACGCTGTCAGTTTAAATTGTCGACCCGCCAGACGCAGCATCTAAGTCGGGCAACTGACAGTGCGTGACGCGAACGGCTGGCAGGAAAAAAGATCCGGCTAAGACACACCGAACCGGCGACGGCGGCGCCCGGTGAACGCCGCAGCCGTCGTTTCGTTCTACAACCCTAACGCGGACCCAGCCTTAATAAGCAGGCGCAATTTGCACCGCGCGCTGTGGGACCGCTTGTGTCGGCGCGGAAGGTGGCGCCAGGGGCAGTGTTACACCGCCAGCTGCGGTGCGCACCAGCTGTACGATTATACCATGGTCGATGAGGGTGTTGGGATCGGTATAGCGGCCGGCGATCGTGTTCGCCCGGTTGATTCCATTGAACGAGGTAAACGTCGCGCCCGGGAAATCATATTGTAGAAAACGATTCGGCGGCACGAAAAGAATGGCGTGCGTCGCGCCCGCCGAGTCGCTATAGCGGCCCACGATTAGATTCCTGTCGTTGTTACCGAACAGGATCGTGCCCGTCGAGCCTACCGGATCGATCGGCGCGTGAATGGTGCCGTCGCTATCGCGCCAGAACCCATGAGTTATCCCGGAGGAGTCTATGTAATAACCGCAGCTCTGGTTTGTCGCATTAAGCTGATACGCCAGAGTCGCCGTCGCGTTCGCTATCGAGAACTCCGTCAGCGTGCCGCCGATATTTAGGTAGGCCTCCTGTATCCCACCAGTTGGGATATCGGACCCGGAAAAATCCCCCACATTATTGACCCCCAGCACAATCGTAAACGTCGGGAAGGGGTCGTAATTGGTGAAGGTGTTATGCGAGAAGAAAAACCCCTCGAAAGCCCCCGCCGAATCGAGATAATCGCCGCAGACCAGGCGCGAGTTATTGATCCCGCGTCCCTCGGTGAAGTTGCTGGTGGCGTTCGGGTCAGCGATCGGCGGACTGAAGACGCCGTTGCTCCGCCTGGTGAAGCCGAACGACGCCGCGCTGGTATCCACAAAGACGCCGGCGATGTCGCCCATATCGTTAATCTTCTGCGGCCGCGTCTGATTCCCGCTGCCCGGATAATCAAACGTGGTCACCAATTGAAAACTAAAAGCGAGTGGCGACTGCGCCAACGCTCCCGTCACAGCAAGGGCCGCGAAGCCCACTGCACAACCAAATAAACGAATTGATATTTTCATAATTTTTGATCCTCTCCAAAAAGAAATCGTGGTGCAGAGATTTTCTGGACTTATGCAGATGATCGATCCAAATGGATGTATCCACTGGCACCTTCATTTACGACAGCGGTGCCACTTGCGAACCGGCGCTGCGGCGATTCTGTAAAACGTCTTCGGCTGGAAGATTTAGAAATAGGGCGCGGAAAAATACCGGCTGAAAAGCTGAAATGCTGGGATACCGATTTATCTTACTGAGTACGGTCGCGGTCGAACCAATACGAGTCATGAAAGCCATCCAAGGTTACCATCAAAAAAGTGACCAGTGATTAGTGACCAGCCTTCGCCAAGGCTATGGCTTGGGAGGCGAGTGACGAGAGCCAGCGGCGTTGCAAAGTTGCGCGTTGACGCTGCAGGCTCTAGGTCTTGAAAAGGAGCAAAGGGATGGTCTTGCAGTCGCGGGATCAGCCAAAGAAAGGAAAACATGAGCACAAAGGCAACGAAGTCGGAACCGAGAAATCAGCGGCGAGACGTCTGCTTTCGTCCGCGAGTTTCCTCACGAGCTGCCGGGAGTCGGATAGGACGACGCCCGGAAGCGATAAGGCTATGTTAGTTTTCGTTAAGGCAGGGAATTACCTTTCCTTGCCTTGACCAGCTTGCCGTCAGGATTGTTTCTAATCTTGCCATCAGCGTTGACGTCATTCCGGAAGTTAGCCGAGGTGACCGCACCTTGGTTGTTTGCGACGCTAATGAGGTCCGGCTGATCGACGACCCGGTTGCCATTAACATCGCCCGCGAGGAAGCCAAACGGAACGTCACCATGCGGCAGTCCATCCCCGTTGATGTCCTCCGTATGCAGAAGGACGGTTTGCACATCGGCCACCCCTGAGAGATCCGCTCGCATTTCGTTACCGCTGAAGGTAATTGCACCGACCGTGGCCGTACCACTCGCGACGGTCACTGTTCCGGAAGTCACCGGAATATCGAAGGTGAAGACAGCGGTGTAGTTGCTTGCGATACGATCTTCAATTCCAGACGGGCCGGTGAGCGGCATGTTGATGTCGAATGAACCGGCTCCTCCCTGGGTCACACGCGAGGCCGCGCTGACCAGGTTAGCCGGGGCGCAAGGGCCGGGGCCGACGCCGTTGCCGACGAGACCCGAGACTTGGAGGGTATAAGTGGAGCCGGCGGGCTGATTCAGATTTGTTTCCTCAACTACCACCACCAGGGTCTGATTAGCCGGCACGTTCACCGAGAAGGTGTTGGTGGCGTTGAAGGCGGGGCTGCCGCCGGGATCGCCGAGATAGTTCGTGCAGATGGTACCTGTATTCCCCGGGGTCGGAGGAATGTAGGTGTTGAGGTAGGCCACGGAAAGAATGGCGCCACCCGCAGTCGTGTTCGTCGCGGTGAGCGAGATTGAAGCGCAAGCCGCAGCCGGTCCGTTCGCGAGGCTCAAGACATCGTAGCGCCGATTTCCGCTTCCGAAGATGCCCGGGCAGACTTTGGCCGTTCCGCAACTGCTCACGACGCCATTCCGGCCCATGCGGCCTTCCTGGACGGGATCGGACGTATCCAAGCTGCCATTCACAACGGTGGGCGGCTGCTGGCACGTTACGATCGTAAAGTTCAACACCGAAGAGCCGCCTGCGAATGAGACGGTGAGGGTGAAGTTGATCGTGGTGCCGCAAACAAACGAAGGCGAGGTACTCACTAGGAAGGGAGTCGTGTTCACCGCGGTGGCGTTTTCGGCCGTATCTGGATAGGGCGAATTCGGGCGGCTGATAGTCACCTCTGGCGTGGTCGTGGAAAGGACCGCCGAGACACCGGAGCCGAGCAAGCAACCATCGTTCAGGATGGTCACGTTAAGATCGTTACACTCGTTCGGTTCGATAATTCCATTGCCGTTCCCGCCGGTGAGTAAGACTGCATTGGACACATAAACGAATCTGGCCACGCCACTGAGACAATTATCCAAGGTCGTCGTGTTCCCGTTTGTGATCGTGACGGGAAACGGTCCGATCGCGCTGCAATTGTGTGCTGGATCGACAATCGTAGCCGAGTAAGACCCAGGCGATAGGTTCATCGAGTAAGTGCCGTCGGGCTTGGTCGCGGCGGAGAACCCCGTCGAGGGACCACCTGTCACTTGAACCAGGGCGTCCTTAAGCGGCGCACCCGTATCGCAAGCGGTGATCGTTCCACTGAGTGTCCCCTGATCGGGCGCGACCGTGCCGGCGAACTTGAAGGCCCCGATCTTTGTCTTCCAGGCGAAACCAGTCACGGGGCTGGTATTGTAATATTGGTTCGTATACCAAAAGGTCGCGTCGTCGGCCGGATCCAGGCACATGGCGGTGTAATCGCCCCATCGGTTGACCGTGTCGAGTTGGACGCCGGTTCCGGCGAACATCGTCGCCTCGCCCTGCCCCAACGTCCCGGGAGGATCAGTCGCCAACCTTCCGGCATAGGTTATGGAAGGGAAGACGCTCGTGCTCGAGGTCGAGAATCCGACCGCCAGATTTCCGGCGTTGTCGACCACTGTGCTACCCATCCATCGTTCAGTTGTATCGGGCGAGAAAGTCCCTTGATCCTGCACCGACCACGGCCCGGCCGGGGTGGTCTTCTGCAAGATATAATAACGCGGGGCCGCGCGATATTCCGCGACTGTAGGACTCAGGCCAGGTGCCGGAATGGTGCCAGCGTTGACCGTTTGGCAGCTGGTGAGTGTCTCCGTCCCTCCTCGATTGAAATATTGCAGGCGGAGCATCAAACGGTCGCCGATCGTGTCGAGGTAATCGACCGCCCCCGCCGGGGCTGGTTCCTCGACATCGGCACGGTTGGTCGGAGATCCAGATGATATGTCGGGATTTCGCGAATCGAATGAGGCCACCGGCAACGGGCTTTCCGGCCGCTCGGTGAAAGTCGAGTTTGTCGGCACCGCGAAGTCAGCGTGGAAATCAAAGAGCCGCAGCGCGTCAGTCGTGTCACCCACGAACGCGTCGTCGGTAAAAACGGAGAAGAGATTGGGAGCGCCGCCCGGAGGTGGCGTCAGACCATTAAAGTCCGACGGGATCATACCGGATGAGGCATTGCTCAGCAGCGGGCCCTCGTTGAAGTAAATAAAAGTCGCCGTGGAATCGCCGACCAACATTTTGGCCCGGTCGAAAGCGAAGCAACCAAAGCCATTGTAGGTCACCCCAAGGGTGAACTGACGATCCGTAAAGTAGTAACCGTCAGACCAGGCGCCGATCTTACCGTAATCGGGAAATTCATTCCCTGGCGTGATAAAATCATAGGCCCAATAGGCACCGGTCGGGTCGCCTGTCTTGGAAACAGCGATCGGCTGGTGATACGGCGGGGTAGTCGTGCTGGTAAAAGCAAATTGACTAAGGATCCAGCGATTCGCCATTCGATCGTAGAGAACGAGCCCGTCTCCATTGTCGTTACTCGCGGCGACGCCACCGAGTGGCGCGAAGAGCGTGCTCAGCTTAAACGCCGGACCGCGTGGCACGCCGTTTTTGTCAAAGATCCGAACTCCGCCGCCGTTCACAATTTGCACGTAGTCGTTCGGGCCGACCGCGCCCTCTGTGTCGGGCGGCGCGGAATTAGTTACGCCCACACCCTCGAAGACGAGGATGGGCGACGGAATGTTCACCTTGAAGAGGCCGCCCGGTCCAAAGACCGATTGCAGGGCGCCGTCCTTCTGGGCAGGCGCGTGCGGGTTCGGCTTGCGGTTGAAGACCGTGTTCAGCTCGTTCATTTCTTCGGTTTCCCGCTGGAGTTCGAGATCGACCTGGCCGACTTGGGCCATGAGCTCACGCACCGGCCGCGTTTCGGCGAACGCAACTGCGCGCCCGACAACCGCGACATTGCTCGCAAGTTGCGCGTGCCCGCCCGGAGAGGCCTTGGCTGGCGGTGACTTTTGCGCCTGGCCGATTCGCACGACAGATGCGACGGCGAGCAGCGCGATGGCAGTAATGATAACCAATCCTATTCTTCGACTGAACATTCTGACCTCCTTAGTTTACCGACTGAACGGCGGTTGTTGTTGGAATCTCCCACCGTCTTCCGGTGGGATAATCGTGGGATAATCTTTTTCCTAATGCGGAGTCAATAAAATTCGGTCTCAAATTACATTGCAAATATGTAATGTTCTTCCCCTAGCTGCCCCGAGAGGCCTTCTTCGCCGCCTAACGAGTGATCAGTCGCCTCGAAGGATCTCGGCAGGGTCGTTCGCCAAGAGAAGCCGTTATCTGGATCATGTGTCTCCTTTTGGCCGCTCCTTCGGATTCAAGCATTTTAGACTGTCTCTCGATTCTGCCTTCATTCGTGCGATAGATTGAGTTAGTTTCTTATTACACGTCCCATCCCACCGTCTTTGAACAAACAACAATCGCTCGAACTATTGCTGATCCTGTTCGCTCTGTTTAGTTGCGTTGCACGGGCAGAGACACAGTCCATGTCTTCGCCCGAGCCGGGGACTGGTCTCGAAGGATCGATTTCTTTGCACAGCATTTCGGGTGGGCCAGTAAGGCAGGGTGTGCCCGATTCAAGACCGCTTGCCAATACTACCTTTGTCGTAAAGAAGGGCGATCTCACGATTACATCCTTCACGACGGACGATCAGGGCCGGTTTCGGATTTCTTTACCTTCAGGGCATTACAGCATTTTGAAGAAAGACTGGAAGAGTAGAGTGGGATTCTATGGCCCTTTTGAGGTCGATATAGCTACGGGCCAGATCAAGAAGGTTCAGTGGAACTGCGACACAGGAATGCAATGAAGGCACTATCCGATGCTAAAGTCACGACTTCCGCACGCCCTCTTCCACCTGCACTTTCGCGATCACCTGCAATTCTCGCGCTGCCCTCGTCTCATCGGTCTCCGAGACTGCGAGTGATCAATGGCTGCACCCGCTTGAGCGCTCGCGATCGAGCAATGGGCGCGAGGCTCGACGAGATCAAAGAGCCAGCAGCCAGTCAGCTATCCGCAGCATACGGTCGCTGCGCTGGGCGAGGTTGTTATCGTGAGTGACAACAAGGAGCGTCTTTTTCCGCTCCCGCGCCAAATCCATGATCGCATCACCGGTTTTTGAATCGAGATTGCCGGTCGGCTCGTCGGCAAAAATAATGTTCGGATCATTCGTTGTGCGCGCGAGAAATCCGTTGCGCTCTGTTACGGCGCATCCAATTATCGCCCCGGGCTTACGCCATCAATAATCACGCTGCGCAGCAACTCGAATTGAAACTACCATGAAGAATCTCTGTGCTGTAATTTTGCTGAGTTCGCTTGCTCTGTCTGCGAGCGGCCAACCGCAGTCGAATTCTCTCGACAAACTGGCCGACGATTTTTGGGCTTGGCGCGCGAAATATGCGCCGTTCACGGACGATGACGTGAACCGAATGGAGCGGCCGGGCGGAGTGCGCGACTGGTCGCAGGCGAGCATTGAAACGCGGCGAAAAGATTTGGCCGCGTTTGAAGCACGTTGGACGAAGACGGGTTCGCCTAAGACGGACCGGCCCATTTCGCAGCAAGTCGATTACAAATTGATCGGCTCGGCGTTGTCGCGCGTGCATTGGGAGCTCGAAGTGAATCCGCGCTGGAAACGCGATCCGAATTTTTACATCGAGCAAACGCTCACCGCGCTCGTGGAAGCGCTCACCATTCCCACTCCCTACGACGAAGCGCGCAGCCGCGAGATTCTCACCCGCGTTGAAAATATTCCGTCGATTCTGCAGGCCGGAGAAGAAAACCTTGAGAAGCCGCCTGCGCCGTTCGCCACGGTCGCGATTAACAATCTCGACGGCATTCGCGAACGTCTCCGCAAAATGGCGAGCTCGCTGGTAGCATCGACAACTCTAAATACCGAAAAATTGAACAGCGCTTGCGAGCGCGCGGCGGATGCGCTGGAGAAATTTCAGCAGTTGCTTAAACAGAAGCTGGCGAGCCTTCCTCAACAAACTGGACTTGGTCGCGACGCTTATATCTGGTTTTTGCGCAATGTCGCGCTGATGCCGTTCACGCCGGAGGAATTGCTGGCGATGGGACGTCAGGAATGGAACCGCGCAGTAGCATTCGAGAGTTTCGAGAAGAACCGCAACAAGGATGTGCCGCCGCTGAAAATCGCCGACAACATCGACATTTGGATTGGGAATGCGGCAGAGAAAGAACTGTCGATTCGCAAATTTCTAGTCGAGCGCGGAATCCTCAGCGTTCCCGATTGGGTGCAGCATTACACGCTCCGCGCAACGCCAGAATATTTGCGCGTGCTCGGGTTCACCGAAACCGACGACTTCACCGGCCCGTCCCGACTCAAGGAGAACTGCATTCGCTACGTGCCGGAGCCATCAGACAACCTCGGTTACTTCTGGCGCGCGACGGCGATGGATCCGCGACCTATCGCCGTTCACGAAGGAATTCCTGGCCACTGGTTTCAACTGTGTCTTTCGTGGAAACACGAGGACCCGATCCGTCGCCATTACTATGATTCCGGCGCGAACGAAGGAATCGCTTTTTACGCCGAGGAGATGATGTTGCAGGCCGGTTTGTTCAATGACAGCGCGCATACGCGCGAGATCATTTACAATTTCATGCGGCTGCGCGCGCTCCGCGTGGAGGTGGACGTGAAACTCGCGCTTGGCGAATTCACGCTCGAGCAAGCCGCCAAATATCTACAGGAGAAAGTCCCGATGGACGAACAGACCGCGCGGCAAGAAGCGATCGCGTTTTCCACAGGTCCTGGTCAGGCTATCACTTATCAGATCGGGAAGTTGCAGATCATGAAATTTCTCGCCGACGCGCGCATGCAGCAGGGCGAAAAATTCAATCTCCGCGCCTTCCACGATTTCGTCTGGAAAAACGGCAATGTGCCGATCGCATTGCAACAGTGGGAATATTTAGGCGAAATCGGAAGATAGGCTTGCAGCCTGTCTTGGCCGACATGCATCTTGCATGTCGAATCGCAACGCCAGGCTGGAAGACCGGCTGCCGAGTCAGGCAAGATGCCTAACCTCCGAAAGCTGCAAATCTAATCGACGATCTCGAGGCCCATTTGGCGGGCGGTGCCGGCGATGATGCGGAAGGCGGCTTCGTCGTCGCGCGTGTTTAGATCTTTGGATTTCGTTTTCACGATGTCCATGACTTGTTTGCGGGTGACTTTGCCGACCTTCGTTTTGTTCGGTTCTTTGGAACCGGCAGCGATGTTGGCCGCTTTTTTCAACAGAACGGCCGCAGGCGGACTTTTCGTAATGAAGGTAAACGACTTGTCTTTAAAAACGGTGATCACAACCGGAAGGATGTCGCCGGCTTGCTTCTGGGTGGCGGCGTTAAATTCTTTGCAGAACGCCATGATATTGACGCCGCGCGGGCCCAACGCAGTTCCCACGGGAGGAGCCGGGTTCGCCTGGCCCGCCGGGATTTGGAGTTTGATCTGTGCGACTACTTCTTTTGCCATTTCGGAAAGTTCTTAGTTGAGAGTTGATTGTTGATGGATCTTAGCCGCGTTCGACTTGCCAGTATTCGAGTTCGACTGGCGTGGCGCGGCCGAAGATAGTGACCGAGACGCGGAGCTTGCCGCGCTCGGGGTCGATCTCTTCGACGATGCCAGTTTGGTTTTGGAACGGGCCATCAGCTACTTTTACCGATTCGCCTACTTCGAAGCTGACTTTTGGTTTCACCTTTTCTTCGCGCTCTTTCATTTGCGCGAGCATGCTGTCCACTTCCGATTGACGCATTGGAATCGGTTTGTCTTTGGTTCCGGCAAAACCAATCACGCCGGGTGTATCCCGGATGAAATACCAGGTGCGCCCGACAAGCTGATTGTTTTCGTCGAGCAAATGCATGTTCACAATTAGATAGCCGGGAAAAAATTTGCGCGTCGTTTCGCTCTTTTTGCCCT